>JACLAD010006024.1_pt1 | contig 20197 bp, 9 predicted proteins | sample 8027901 | NCBI WGS metagenome assembly JACLAD01 (sample SAMN15725071, study PRJNA655200) | protist metagenome | isolation source: fluorescence activated cell sorting (FACS) single amplified genomes of... | place: Spain: Blaines Bay Microbial Observatory, Mediterranean Sea | collected 2016-07-05 | reverse complement strand
ACGTCCCACGCCACCCAACCCCTGAAGAAAGAGATTGACTCCACACGTGTGAGTCTACCGTCAGTCTGGCAGTAAAAAGGTCGCTTTTTGGGCGATCTAGCGGCGGATCGTTCTCCATGCCGAGGGGCGCTGTGGAGGCGGGGTCTTCGCCGATCGCGATCGCGATGTGTCCCTTTTCTAGATCTCTAGTGAATTCGGCTCCTGTCGATATCGCGATGCCATGAATTGTTCGGCACCAGTTTTGACCACGTGAACACCATGCTTTTGCGCTTTTGGTGATACGACTTAGACTCCCTCACTCCATCCTTTCTTTCTCTCTCTCTTCTTCTCCTTCGCGACGAGGCCTAGGGCTTTCCAACGGTGTATTGACGACCTCGAACCGTTACAGCCAAATAGACAAGGAGGACGACCCAACACAGAATCGGTGAAAAAGCCCAAATTTTGCTCCGGGACTTCGCGCCCCTATGAAAACGGCCCGAAGTCGAATTTAAGAATTCTCAAATTTCGATATAAAAATTTGCCCTCTTCGTCTGTACTGGTGGGCTCGCAGTCCGGGCTCGGTTGGCTTGCGTTATTTGGGTTTCTTTTCGATCGTTAAGGGCCGGTGTTGTGCCGGAACAGGCCGATTGGCCTACAGGCTACTGTGTACTCCCTGTGTGTGTACATGACAATGTCATTGTACTGTCCCTTTTTTAAAAACCTCGAAGAAAACACAATTGACATGAATTGTAGCACGAAGGTCAGTTCAGTTCATCTCTGCTTTCCATGGCAGCATGAGCCTGTGTGACGATCAGCTCATTCAGGACACCCAAGGACTTACAGATTGTGAGAATCACTCGGTGGAAGCTCAGAGCCCCGTGAAGACATTCGCAGATTTCCTGGAGTCCACAAGACAGCCAGATAGTGGTGTTCTAGCCGCTAGGACCAACAGCACCAGGAGCCAGCCCACCATGCCCAAACCTAGATCCAGGAGCAATAGTGAGGGAGCGCCTCGCCCCGGCTCCGCCAGTTCCCTCACGGTACCTCCATTAATTTTCCCACCTTTCGTCAGGGTTGTGTAGGGTCCCATCGACTGAACCAGCAGAAACGAAGAAAAAGTGAGTGAATTGGCTGTGTAGGGGAGGAAGGCCTCGAAGGCGCGTCTCAATCAGCTGTACAATGATCACGCGGAGAACGAAAGCCGCAAGAAGAAAGCTGCAGCTGACAAAGCCGCAGAGGAGTGGAACATGCATAAAACGGTCGGGCAGAAGATGAGAGCCAGCGAGGCTCGCAGCCCCACGTCTGTGTTGCCTGTGCTACCTGGCTGACTCTGCGTCCTGATGCAGCGCAAGGCAGCAGTGGATCGCCTCACCACCCCGAACAACTTCAAGGCCCTCTTGAAGGCTAAGTACGACGCCGCGGAGCACGAGAAGATCGAGAGCACCCGAGTGGTCAAGGTGACACGCTGCTCGACATCCTAAAACCGAGCACGAAATCGCCCACAGGTGAAGCACATGAGTGCCGACGAAGTGACTTCCACTTTCGAACGCCTCGCCAGCTCCAAGGCACACAGCGTGCCCACACCTGCGGTCGCTCATCTTACTTCTACATCCCCCGGGGGCAGGTGGAACACAAGGGGCACGAGGAGGAGCCTCCGATCTCTGCGAAGAAGGTGATGGACCACGCAGCACAAGAGCAGATGCTGGAGCGCCTGATGAAGCCAGCGGTCACCATCTATCCCCCTCACTCTCGAAAGCCTCAGTGGGCACTGGCCAGGCAACGCCGCGGATGGATCGCGTGGAGGACGCTCTGCCCTTGAAGACCCCCAGGGAGGTGACCACTACATACCTTAGGGTTGCCTTAGGGTTCCCTTAGGGTCGCCTTAGGGGTGGGGACTCCCACTGAGCTCGCGGTGGCTTTCAGGTGGTAGCAGAGGAGGCTCGCAAGGCCACAGAGGAGCGCCGGCGCCTTCGTAGCGAGAACAAAGATATGTTCTTCGGACGAAAGCGCTCCCACTCACAGGGGAGCCCCACCCCAACTCCACAGAAGAAGGGCTCCTTCCCGGAGGGCGAGGGCATCGCTGCTCGGCTGTACCAGCAGGAGCAGAAGCGCAGGGAGCGGCTGGAGAAGGCCCAGGCTGAGAAGGTCGCAGCAGAGGAGCAGGAGAGGCACACGTACAAGAAGGTGGTGCGCTCCGAGTCCGAGGTGCTGAACCGCCTCACCAACAGAAGCTGGGGTTCCCATCATAGGGAGGTTCAGGAGGAGGCGGCACCTGCGCTGAAGTCCGCAGCCGAGGTGATCAAAGAAGAGGCGGCCCAGCAGCGCCAAAAGGTCAAGGAGGCGAGCAGTCGCTCCCTGTGGAAGCGCGAGACCGAGCTGGAGAGAGAGCGCAAGAGTAAGAGGGATGCCAAGCCAGTCAACCCCAAAGCGGCGCTGCCTGCGGGGGAGGGTTTCGTGGGTCGGATGTACCAGCAGGAGAAGGTGAAGCAGGGGTGGCCTCATTGGGAGTCCCTGATTGTCAGTGGGAGTCCCTTATTGTCAGTGGGAGTCCCTGATTGTTGTGGCTGTGCGCAGGTGAAGCAGGAGCGGCTGGAGAAGCTGCGCGTTGAGGAGCTGGAGCGCGAAGAGGCCAAGCTGAATGAGTCGCGGAAAAAAGTAGTGATGAGTGACGAGCAGCGGCTGGCCTTTATTGACAGGCTGAAGAACCAGCAGGAGGCGAGGGAGGCCAAGCTGGAGGCAGATAGGCAGGCACAAGACGCCACGCCAGGCAAGAATGCCAAGAAGATGACCGATGCAGAGCGAGAGGAGTTTTACCAGAGGTGATGACTCCGCCTTGCCACTGTCATTGGCACTTTGACCTCTCTTGGGGCTCTTGGGGCAGGCTCGCTGCACAGGAGGAGACACGCAAGGCCCGAGTGGCAGAGCAGGTGAAGGAGCGGGAGGACAAGGAGGCATCCATGACCAAGAGGGTGAGGAAGCCCCAGGCAGAGCTCGAGGCTATCGCACAGAAGCACCTCGAGCAGGAGAAGGCCCGCCGAGAGAGGTCTCCACACCATGCCCTGCCGATCTCCTGGTCGGCATGAGCATGCATCATGATGTAGTGCTGAGGCTCACCACCCACCTGTGATTGGCTGTGCCGCTCCCAGGCTGGATATGGAGCGCAAGAGGAAGGAGGAGGAGGAACTAGCTATGCAGAAGCCAGCAGTGAAGCTGGACCCAGCTCACATCCAGGAGCGGGCGGAGCAGATGTTCAAACAGGATGAGGCACGCCGTGAGAGGCTTGCCGAGGCACGCAAGGCGAAAGAGGAGCAGGCCGAATCACAACGCACACATACAAAGAAGATATCTGCTGCAGAGGTGGAGGAGGCCAGTACGAGGCTGTATCAGTCGGCAAAGGCGTCCCAGACGAGACATCGGGAGGAGCAACTCAAGAAGGAAAAGGAGGAAGCAGACATGGCCAAGTCGAAAAAAAAGCTGAGTGCGGAGCAAAGCCAGGCGTCAGGTGAGAGGCTCTATTCGTCGTACGAAAAGAACAAGCCCAGAGGCCCGGGTCTCAGTGAACCCTGAGGGCTGCGTAGCCACTCTAGAGTACGTACGTGTGCAAATATGAAATATTGACGGGTCCTAACTCACAAATATGAGAGAGGTTGGCTATACAGCCCCCCAGCGCCCGCCACCGTGCGGGCGGGCCCTGTACCCGGAACTACCCCCGCCCCCAACCCGGCGCACCCGGCGCACCCGGGGCTGTTTTCACATGCTTTCGCGCTGCAGGCAGCAGGCCGTGGCAAGTTTCCATCATAAAGGCACAATACTAAAACTTGTACACTTACCAGGTACAGTACCTACCTCGGTACTACTTTACACGGGGGCTGTGATCAGAGTGGTGCCTCTGCTCACAAGTGACTTCACTTGCATCAACACACCATCGTAATCCCGCATTTGGGCTACCAGATGGGCAGGGAGCATCTGAGACCATGGCCTCAAACACAGCACCTTGAGCACCTTTGTGAATGAGCCAGTCTCTTCAGAGAAATTATGTACATTCTGCTTTGACAACCACCGACACAGGAGAGCATCTATGCGCCGCTGGATTGTGCGCCCCCTGAAGGGCGTCGGTTTCACTGCCAATTCAAATACCTTTTCAACAAAGATGCGGAGTTGCAGTGGTGTCGATATGGGACTGAGCAGTTCAAACATTTCTTCCATCACCTCGATGCTGATCCCAGTATTGCGACGCAACTTCGCAACACCATATCCCGACTTCAGTGTGCTGTACAGCTTCTGCCCCTCTGCCCTCGGTGCTACGAAGCAGGGTATCTTGACTTCACCTTCAGCCCTTTCATCCGACTGTCCTGCTGGCATTTGGCCTTGGATGACCAGCAAAGCAACTGCGCCATGATGCTGCACGATACAGGCCTTTGCTGCAATGCATGAGCTCGACACGATGTCATCATCAGTTGTACAGAAAGCAACCTTGTCTTCGACATCTGCTAAATCTGGCACCCCCCGAGTACCGTCAACCTGGACGCGTATCAGTTCTTTTTTCATCCCGAACACTGTTTTTGCCGAGGGATTGAGGAGAACTCCAAACTTGGTTGGCACAGCTACGACCGGCATGGGTATAGCCTTACTATAAAATATCAGCACAGTTTCGTCTGGCCTCCTCTTCCCGCTCATATTGCTGAGGGATGGCAGAGGCACTGAGCCCGCTGTCTCTCGAAGCAAGTGACCTCCAAGGCTTGATTTAAGACTTAAGTATTCCTGGATCTGCTCAAACATCTCATGTCGAAACAACCCCTTCCATGGATTCATGCACAGGATTCGCAAGAAGTCATTGAATTCGAAGGTGGCCCTTCCAGTGGCCGCATGCTCCCGCAGAACTCGACCAATAGTGGCTGCTGCTCTTGTTGCGTGTGATGGAGTCGGGATGTACATGCACCCGTGGCCCTCACTTCGCAGCAGGATCGTATTGACAGCTAGTAATACATTCATACGCCTGGTTGCACTATCAGCCACATCGTTCCGGCCCCGGAATATCTCTTGCATATCCTCGATGCTGAGCCGTTCCCCTTTCGCCAAGCCTGTGGCGAATTCGGTCGCATCCCTCAGATTAGACGACACTGCGTTGGGAAGAACAGCATCCATCATGTTGAGCATCTCCTGTTTGGTGTCCATGGGTGCCTCGTTAGGATCTGGAGTTCCATTGCCTGCCATTATGTCCTGCATGTTTTGATTCATTTGCTCGAGCATGCTGAAATCCATATCGAGAGTAATCTTTAATCGCTCCAGCTCTTCTTCTTTCTCGGCGATCAGCTTTTTCAGATGAGTCAATCTCTGCTCAGCAGCTTGTCTTGCGGGGCTGTCTGTTTTCAACGCCTTCAGAATAGCACTTTGTTGAAGTGCTTGTTCTTTCAATTCGTTGATCTCCTCGCTCAGAATTCTGTAAGCTTCTTCGTTCTGCCGAATCTGCTCAACTATTTGTTCCGCCTCGCTCATCATTCCTCCGAGTCCATCAAGAGAGGCATTCAGCAGTCCACGTCCCAAAACTCTATCCATCATATGTGCTGCTTTCCAGGTCTGGAGGTGAATTTGTAGCGAGGCTGGTATGAGATCGAACCATGGTTTGGTCAAGAGTAGTGCCTTAATAGTGCTGATCGTAATTTCAGAGGAAGGAGCAAGCCGGCGGAATCCACGGCGGATCAATGCACTCCACCGCCTGGAATTTAAAGCGAAGAAGCGCCCCTGCCTGAAGAATGAGAGCCGCATTACCTCAAAGACTTTCTTGAGGAAAATTGTAGCCCCGACCACACTACAGGTCGGGCCAAACGTGCTGTTAAAGAGTTTCTCCAACTCGTCATCAAAATAATAAGGGACGCCCCAGGCAAGAAAGGGTACAGCTTTGTTTTTGGCACACAGCGACAGTAGTTTGTGCCCATCTTCACCCGAGATCATTATGCATGGGATCTTGATATTGCCCTCTGTATCATCATCCTTTGTCATCTGAACCGGCTTCTCTCCTGGATTCTGTATTACGATCAGAGCCTGTGCACCAGCATCCTGTGCGAGTCGTGCCTTAGCAAAAACCGAGATTCCACCACGAGCACAGATGACCACACGGTTTCGAACATCAGGGGCATTCAAAATGAGGGGGCTAAAAGTTTCTGGGGTATATCGCGGTCCAGTGCTTCCTGTGATCGGGTCCATGGAGACCAGACTTGTTTGCAAACCATCTGGAGACAAACCACCACCGAAGAAGGCAAGGATACCTGTGACTGGTGCTGAGTGTCCAGTGACATGAATCCATGCATTGCCAGTCTTCACATCTGATGAATCAAATGCATCGAAGTCTGGAATCAATGAGAGAGTCATCTGGGCCAGGGGCATTCGTGCCACCGATTCAAATATGCCTTTTGCTTTGAATGCCAGGGGATCCCTCAGATACTCGCCAACTTCATTCTGAAGTTTCGATGTCAAAAGCTGGTGGAAAGGAGATTCGGACAAGACAGTGACAAACTGTGTGAAGTTCAGGTCGGTATAGGTGTCCTCGTCCAACACCCACCTCCCTTTGACAGGGTCATACCTAGTGTCAGCATGCCGACGGATTCGCCGGACAACTAGAGCGGAGAGACGAGCGCGAGACACTCTCGATGTGGTAAATGGGAGTGGGCGAAGCATCGATGAGTATATGAGTTCCACGAGTGAACAGATATCGTGACTGCTCCCTGATAATTGAAAGCCATCAAAGATCTGCTGCACTTCGATCAAATCTAGGTCTGTGCTTGGTGTTGCAGAATGCTGAAACAAAGTTCGCACCCCACCCAGGAAAGACTTCGCTTTATTCACTATTCCCTGCCGTTCTAGTCTGAGTTCGACGAAGCGGAGGAGAGGAGCTCGGAGTTTTTGTGGCAAAGCAGCAATGATGGGTCGACAGCACAAAAGGGTAGCAAGCTCTGGGAAGGACATCGGATGCAATGAGATCCTGGCTTGACGAAATTTGCGACGAATCAAAGCATGCAGTCGCTCACCCCTGAGCACAGGGACGTGCCGGATTGCAGCGCAGAAAACTTGAAGAACCATGCTTACATCATTCGCAGTACGAATGCGACCACAAGCTTTGAAAATGGTCCTGAGCGCGCTCACAGATAATTTTTCCAAGTTGATGACCTCGGCTATGGTGTGATCTTTGCATGCTTTCCTAACTTTACAAGCATGCTCCTCGTACACCATGGCCACCGGCACAGGTTGCGGCTCATCCTCAAAGCTTGCAATGCTTTCTGGCAGCCTCGGTTTGGAAATATGTGCCGGCAGTCGTGGATGCTTTGAACTCGGCAGTATGAGCAATGCTTGAGCCTCTACGACCTCAGCAGCCCGAATGTTGCCGCCGAGTGACACCCAGTGGGAACTCTCACATACAGCAATAGCACCACAAAGAGCTGGTTTGTTTCTCTTTGTCCACCCAGTCCCTGGAATCTGGTCATCATTTGCCTTCATAGGCGCCAAACGAGAACGGATCGTGTGGTCCATTGGTGATTGCACGGTTCCACCCAACGGTGCCCGCAAAGCCTCTTGCATGGCCCTTGCTGGATCGTCGAATGCTGTCCCTGCCTGTGGATATACAGTACCGAAGACTGGTTTCTTCTGCTTCTGGATGGACATGCAGATGATTCCGTATCGATCCAGCTTAGGAGGATTGGACATTTGGTCAGCAATAATTATGTCCACTCCTTCGGTCATGTCAACAACTGCTGCGACTGCTTCCTCGAAAGCCCTGCGCACATGAGCAACAACGAAATGTCTCAGGGGTCTTTGTAACAGAATTTCGATCAGATTGCCAATACGAATATGGCCATCATCAGCATTCGCAGTAAACAATTTTCTGAACCATACATTTCCACGAGAGTTATGTGCAGGGGCTGAAAAGGGTACTGATGTATCTGTCAAGCTGAAGATTTTCACAACAGACTTTGCGAGTTCTGAGCTGCTGCAAATAGGACAGAAAAGCTCCAGAGCTGCAACATCCAAGTTGACTACCCCACGCACATGGACTTCTGGGGCAGTCTTCGCAAAGTGGCATGCTTGTGCAATAGCATCGATCTCCCGGCGTGAGAGAACCAGGCAAAGTGTCAGGAGATCCATGCATTGGTGTTCGAAATCTGCTGCAGCACTGCCTTTTTCATAAGCATACAACACACCAACAGCACCAAGGGCGGTCGCCAGTTTCAATATGCTAGCCGTAGGATCGTCTTGTACTATTACGACCTTGCCCTCGAAAAGATCTTCCTCGCCTGCGATTTCTACCTCTCTCATGGTTTCGTGTTTAAATGTGACTATTTGGGTCATCATCGTAGTGTCATGGAGATACACCCCGCATTTGGCAGTGGCTGCCACAAACGACACATCATGGCCCTCCAGTTTAATACACACGCGTCCAGCTGGTCTGTCTCGCTTGGCATAAGTGCCAGGCAGCAATTTCACTTCGCCAAAGAGTTTTCGGATTGGAAGATCGGATTCGGCTCGAGGATCAGCGATCTGCACTGCTTGCTTCATGGCGCCATCTAGTGCATCAAACATCCCCATCGCATCATCTAATCCCACCGGTAGATCAAGGCTCAAATCGAACTCAATCCCCCATTCAAAAACTTCTCCAGTACCCATTGCTTGACGATACTCGGCCATTTCTCGTAGAAGGCTGGTAGGCAATAAATGTGACCACGGTCGCAGATTGAGAATACTTAATATATCCTCAAGTCGCATCCCCTCAGTCGCAAGCTGCCTTTGACTGATGCGATTCATATGGCGCCGTAAGATGGCAGATATTTTTCTGCAGCCTCGGCCGACCTGGTAAGATCTCTGAGGCTTCTTGCAAGCAAGAAGCACTTCACACACGATCAGCGCGACACGTTCTGGGGTCTTGATATTGCCAAGAGCTAAGTGCCTGTTGAAAATGTCCTTCACGATCCTCAGATGCAATGCCACGACTCCTTGCAGAGTGCCTGCGATGGCCTCATCGTTCTCAAGGCATGCTTCCTGCAGCCATTGCCCATCTGCATGTTGGACCATGACACACGGAATCTTTACATCACTACGAATTGGCATGTGAAATGGCCATGGTTTATCCGGATCGTCGTTTTGAATCACAATCAGAGCTTTCGCACCAGCATCAACTGCTATCTTGCTGCTGGCTGAGAATGAAATCTCAGCCTCTGTACACACTGCAATATTGTTCCGCAATGCTGCTGCGTTGCTGACTTCCATGGTACGACTAGTTTGTGATCCTCCTGTGTCATTCGTCGGAGTTTCTTCTGCAGCTGACACCCGCATGTGCACAATGTTACCATCAATCTTGCGACCTTGATGTCGGCCACCAAATCTTGGGCCAGGCCTCGGAGGCATCCCGACGATCACTTTTTTGTTGCCAGACAGGGACAGAAGAACAACTCCACCACTACTCACCCGCTCAGAGTAGACCCCAGGCCTGACCTCGACATATATGGCTGGATCAGGTTGCGAGAGATCCAGCATACCTATCACATTGGTGAGTTCGCCCACGAAGTCTGGCATCCTCAGATTTTTCGCAACTTTGTTGTGCTCTCGCAGCTCACTCAGGACAGGCGTTGGCAGTATTGCACACCATGGATACTTGCCAAGGATATCAGCAAAGATATCGAATGTCACACCGGTTTGTGCACCATTACGGCTCAAGGAAAAGATTTGACGGCTTGCTATTGCGTGCAGTCTGTCAGGTTGCGTAGCGAGCAACCCTGGGTCCTTTCCGAATCTCTCAAGTATCTTTCTCAGCACATTAATGAAATGCTCGGCGCTGCAGACCTTGTTCCAGGCACTGAAGATGGACCTTATTGAATGTATATGGGATTCGCTGTTCATCGGTATGAAGTTTCCAATCACATGTCCTCTGGAGAAGGCACGTGGCAGATAGTGTACGAAGGGCTCATGGTGAATCAAATCTGTCAACTCCGCACAGTCGAGTGTCAAATGCGAGTCCAACCGGGAAGGATAACCAAGCACATCAAACCCGAAGTCCATGATGTGTTGGACTGCCTCTGACTCGTGTTTTTCATCCAGCAGTGGAGGACCTGGTACTTCCAGCCAGATCCAGACATGTCTCAGCACCTCCACACACTGATACACAGACAGCCGAGGCTTAAGCAAGGCGATCGCTACAGGAATAAACTCATCGAAACTGAGCACACCATCGCCGTTTCGGTCAGCTGCTTGCGCAATTCGCTTCACCTGCTTTCGGCTCAGATTCAGTCCGGACATTGCGACAAGGTTCGCTACTTCTGATGCTTGAAGCACGCCATCACCTGATGTGTCAGCAAGAGTAAAGAGTTTTCTCAAATAGTCATCGAGGGTGTCGTATTCGAGCAGCTCCGCAGGCCCCAAACACGAGTCTGAGCGGGACTCGGTCAAGATTTGTGGTACCTTGCTGATAAACTCCTCATATTGAATGACGCCGTCGTGGTTCACATCTACAGAAGCGTGCATCTCCTTCATTTCAGTGTCTGTAAGCTCAAAACCAGCCAAATCGAGGGCCTCAAAAAACTCGTCAGGATGGAGCACTCCATCATTCGTCCGATCAGCCATTTTGAAGAGTTGATGTACATAGTCTTTCAAAAGTACAGGATCTGACTGTCGGATAGCCAGCAGCACTTCCTTGCTCTCACGATCTACACAGTCCATCAACGCTGCTGTGTGAGTATATCTACATGCATGTAAGTGAAGATCGAATCGTCCTGGTGGTAAGTAGTCGTACCATGGACTCATACACAGCACTTGCAGATACTCTTGGAACGTTATGCACATGTTGTCTTCAGCCACAGCCCGGAAAGCAGTGTCAAGCACTGCCGCTGCACGCTTTGCAAGCTTTGGGGCCAGAACAGGCATTGATATTGACAGCAAGTCGCGGTATAGCATGGAGAACATTTCCATGGCTTTGATTTGCTTCACTGAATCCCCTTCAGCGAAAGTCTCGAAGGCTTGTAGGGCAACCTCAAGCAGAGCTTTACCCTGGCGAGTGTAATGCTTCCATGCTGACTGTGCTGTTAATTGCCGCAGGTCATCTACACAGTCATCAGCTTGAGCTCCATGCCTGAGTATGATATCTCCATCCTGCTCCGAAAGCACTGCACATGGTATCTTCAAAGATCTGTTCTGCAGTTCCCACACATAGGCTTGCAAGTCGGTGGTGGCACCGGCAAGACAGTCAGCATCTGCAAGCTCACTCTCGTTCATGAACATATGCACAGCACTGTCGATAATGACAAGACAGGCAGCACCAGCCTGCTGCGCAAGCTTTGCTTTGGTGAGCAGAGGCACGCCGACTGATTTGCACACTACTATTGCACCAGCACACTCTACCTTATTGAGTATCTCCTCACCTCCTTCTGGTGGCTGCATGATGACAATACGAGTGTTCGGATGGAAGGCATTTTTGGTGAGACGGCCTCCAAGACTGGTACGCGAACCAATAAATGCTGTTGGCATGCCTTTAATGGAAATGCACACTCTCGGACATGCTTGACGAGAAGACTGATTGCTTTTCATTAACATCAAATCAGACATTTGCTTGACCGAGCCAACAGTTGGTTTCAGAATGCTCCTCTGTACTGTTCCCAGTGTTGGTTCCAGCACTTTCTCAACCAGGTGCGTTGAAATGGATGACTGCACAATGTCCAACGACGATGTCAGCGTACCGAGTGCACTGCCCAGCAGGGAGCTGCCTTGCTGCGCTTCGTAGCGCTCCTGCAGAATTTGATGGCCCAGACCACTCGGCAAAATTCCACACCAGAGCTTGGCAGAGAGGACAGTTTTGAAATGCTCCAAAGGCATTCCTACGGACAACGACTGATGGCTCACGACCTGCTGCAAGAGCGATACAAGTCGGCAATGGCGCTCTCTTGAGTTGAATCCCGATACGCCACATAGATGCCTGATCTTGTCGACATTATTCACAAACCGAGGCAGGGTTCTGACACTCGGCATGCAGGTGTGTACGTGGTCCACAATCGTGGTGTTGACCTTAGTGAAGATCCTGAGGGTCCCATAGCATTGTTCATCCTTAAATACTTTCTTGTTCACAGCTTTCGCAGTTTCAAGGGCACCCAAGAAATCAACTCCATCCATCCCATAGATCGCTGCGCAAGGAAGAACAGTATTCACTGTTGTACCAGACGACATTTCGTTGGAGTGAACGAACACCAGGCCTATTGAACCAGCATGCTCTGCAGCTTTGGTAGCATCCTGGTAAGTTTCATCGAGATCGCTTTCCTCGTCCTCGACATGACATACAGCAACTGCACCACGAAGAACGGTCTTGAACTGATCATCTGCTTCGCTCATCATCACGAACCGCAGGGGATGCAGCATGCCGAACTGCAGCTCCTCCCTCGCCCCCCCCACCACGTATCCTACATGCAGAGACTTGCCTTTGACATGTGCGAGTGCGATGGCGGCCCTTCCTCCTCCATCAATCATGCGTTCTCCTGGAACCATGAAATCAGGTAATTCGGTCTGAGATGCAGTCGTCAGATAAGATCGTGCTTGAGATTGAAGAGGCACAGGCATGAAGCGCCGCCATGGCTGTTGGTTCATCAGCGCCACAAAATATCTGAAATCATATCCGCCCTTGAGCTCCTTGTGACTGTATCGTCTGTTGTGCCTGCCCAAGACACTGCGAGCACGAGAATTACTTAAAATGTCCGCATCTTTGCCGGCGAGAGCGATTATCAGACCGAGAAGTTGTGTATAATCTTTTCTTTTCTGAATCTGCAAATGGTCAAAGCACTCTCGAACAAATGGCAATCCGACATCAGAAACAGCACGAATTTTGCTAGCCACACTGTCTGCGGGAAGTTCGCCAATGTGATCAGCCCGTACATACACGATTGGTATCTTGATCTCGTCGCTCCACATCACTCCACTATATGGGCGCTGGCCCTTGGAATACACCACTACGAGGGCCAATGCTCCTGCTTTCGTGGCCAGTTTTGCCTTGGCCACTGTTGAAATACTGCCATCCACCGTCACGGCGTATTTGCCTTTGAGCTCATTGTCATTGATAAGCACAGGGGTGGCATCTCGTGGGTCCATGTAAACCATCGCACCGTCCTTCCATGATGCATCGAAAGCGACAGAGAAACGCGAATGAGGCACCACACCCGCAATCATCTGAGGTGAACTCTCTTTGGACTTCACAGACAGGCACACCATATCATATGGCTGATTGCGTGTGTCGTTGTCTGCGTCAACCAGTTTGCTGATTGTTTTCACGAGATTTGGAGGCAATAGACTTCGCCACGGCCTCTTGCAGACGAGTGCAGCAAAATCTTCGAAAGCAAGGCCTTGAGAAAGTGTAAATGCATTCACGCTGTGGGTAGATTTTCTCTTCAAAATTGCTGTTACACGAGAATTGTAGGAACGAGAGAAATATGACAGTGGTGCCGACAAGCACTCACACAGTTTCTCTATAAGCAATTGCACTTGGCGACGAGACCGAACGATTCCAGCAGATTCGAAAACATCTCGAAGGAGTGAGAGTGTTGCACCCTTGTGTACACGAACACAGCCAACTCCCCCTATTGATGCAGCACTGCAGATCTTGAGCATTTCATCCCCATCCTTCCTGTTTACCATCACCACAGGTAGAGGCAGCTTTTGGTCTGCATCCATGATCACTGGCTGTTCGAAGTGATTCTGAATCACGATGAGCATAGCTGCACCTGCTGCAGCAGCCAACTGTGCCTTCTGCTGATAGGATACTGTGCCACGTTTGCATATGGCATAATTTCCACGCAAGTCAGCAGCATTCAAACTTGGCATGCCGATCAACGGATCCATGGATACAAAAGTTCCAACATGAGAATCGATATCAAAATGGGTAGAAAAAACTGCAGGAATGGCAACAATGGGCCGTGGGATCCCATAGAAGTCGATCAGCACAGTGACACTGGAAGAAAATGCTGCAGCAAGGTCCATGTCTGCCACCGACTTCAGTAAGCGTGTATGAAGTGCTTCACTGAGTATAGATTTCAATTCTGAATGGAGACTGGGTGGGATCAGTCTTGCCCATGGTCGCTTCAGCAGCAGTGCTGCAATGTCTTCAAAGCCGACAACCCTGCTGTTGGACATTCGCAGCTGTCGCCAAAGCCAACACTGAAGGCGTGCTTTGTCGCGTGTGACAGAAAGAGGAGCCAGCTTCCCGAGGGCAGTCCAAATCGCTTGCAGCAGATCAATAACTTGTTCAGGTGTCTTCGCACGATGTTTGTTCACCAAATCCTTCAGTTCGTTGACTTCCAGATGTCTTCGACGCAATTGAGCTCTTACTTGCCGATGACACAGCGACACCAGTGTCTCTAGACGAGTCGGTGCAACCATCACACACTTTATGTGGATTTGCTGTGCAAGCCATCCCGACCCTGTCATATAGTGTGGCCATGTACTTGCACTTTCAGATGCCGGTGCGCGAATGACGATCAGGCCCACTGCTCCAGCACGTTGTGCTGCCATCGCTTTCATCTCAAACTCAACACTCTTCAAAGGGGATTTGCTGATATATTCCTTGCACACTGCAATGCAGCCTCTCAGGCTTGATGGATCCTGCAGCTCCAGAGAATCTCCCACACATTTCATCCAAACCAGCGTCGCCCTCACACCGAACGTATCCAAATTGGGTCCAAATTCAGCAGTGGTTCCTACAATAGGTCGCGGAAGTCCGTGTGCGTGAACATAAACACGATTCTGCAGGGGGATTCCGACCAGACCCCACTTGTCTTTCGGTACCGGCACAAAACCTGATTTGCGAGCCAGTGAAAATAGTGTGTTCTCCATTTGGCTGTTAGACTCTCGGAAGGCATCTGTGAGCATTGATGTGGCCGCATGCTGAATGCTGCGAGAGTCCATGACATGTTTTTGTAACGCCTTTCTCATGGGATCAGGCCAGAGGTCTCCCCAGGGCCTGCTCAGCACCAGCAGAACAAATTCTGTAAACGAAAACTTGTACGAAAAGGGGGCAGGCTGCTTGGTCCTCAGACTCTCCGATACATGAATGGTGCAGAGGCGTCGTCGAATGGTTCTAACAGCCCGATTGTAATTCACCCAGCTGAAGTGGGATATCGGATGCTCCATGGCCTCACATAAACTCTGCAGCACGACCGCAGCATCTGCAGCACTTTCCAAGAGCTCTTGCTTGGCTGTCAGTTGATAAATGCCCAAAATGGCGTTCATGTCCAGACCCTGGTAGATTTCCTGGTCTTGCTGTGCCAACCCCTGAAGCTCGCGGAACAGTCGCATAAAGTCTGCAAGAGAGGGGTCACACTTGGCAGGGCGAATAGAGGGAGGCAGATAATGGACCTGTATCACCGCTTCCTGGCTTCATACTGATCTGTGCTGTCACTGGTCCGTCGGAGTCGTAGAACTGGCACACCTGATATAGTAGAGAAGCATCCTTCTCTGTGATCAGCACGCATGGTATCCGCAGAGGGTTACACTCTGTCAAAATGACGGGGAATTCGTCTCCTTTCTGTCCAACAATCAGTGCCTTTGCCCCGAACTTTGCTGCAAGCTTAGCTTGGGCTGCCAAGTCTTTGCTGTTTTGGCAAATCGCGATGCGGCCTCGAATATCCTTTGGATTTTTGAGTTTGTCTCCAGCCAGAGGGTTCATGGTGGCCAGGGCAGCCTGAACGCCTTCTTCATCGAACATGAGGCCAAACAGAGCGGGAACACAAGGAACAGGCTCCATGCCTGGAACCAAAATATGTGCTGGAATGTCCTGTTTCAACAATTCCTGGGCTGCAGTGAGCGAACCAAACATTGTGCCCAACAAATTTGCCCCAATGTCATCAGCAGAACCCATACTTTTCATCATCAGTAGCCGCGCCTTTTCCATTTCATCCAGCGGGTCTTCATCGTCCTCATCTAACAGGTCGATGTCTGTCTTTGCAAATCGTCGATCCAGATAAACAGTGCAGAGAAAGCCTTCCATTCTTTTCTCATCACCAGCTGTTGGTCGCGGGATGTCAAAGTCAAAAGTATGGTACCAGTACTCCTGTGCAACCTGCAGTGCCAGAATGTCACATTTGAATAGGTGCAGGCACGAGACCTTGTTGCCACCAGCTTCCAAATCCTCAAGTGCAGGATACCCGAGAGCTACAAATTCCTTGAGAGAGTATACCCGGTGTCCAAGACGGCGGCTGCCACACAACCAGTTCAAAGTGCTGGACAGCAGGCAGGTTTGACTCACTGAATCTCGGCCACATTCGCATCCACAAATGTGTTAAAATCTTGAACAATAAAGTTATGAGGGCCCTCTTGAGCAGAATCACAGCAGCGAAGATTGTCCTCGTGCTTAGATGCTGCGGTGACACGCTTCAGTCGCTCAACAGGTCCATTCTTGGCGAAAATGACATCTGTCGTGGAGTACATGTGTCCATCGAGGAAGGGTTCCCCGAGGATGTCGTAGAAGTTGAAGATCTCCCTCAGTTCTTGGCCATCCGCAGTCGTGATCATGCAGCACGGAATTGTGCTGTCTGAGTCTCCTTGCATAAAATGGGGCCACAACATCTCTGGACCCAGTATTACAACTAAACCAACACCACCATTCTTCTCAACGAACTGCAGTTGTTCAACCACAGAAATCTCATCGCTGTGCTTGCAGACAACTACATTGTCTTTTATGAGCTTCGTATTCTCTGCGGTAACTCGGCCATGCTCATCAAGCGCTCCTTGTACTGGATCAAGAAGCAGGAAGCACCCTCTGACACCCTCAATGTCAAGTCCTCCACCGAACAGGCCTGGAGTTCCTGCGTACGGGCGAGACAGGCCCTCCACATGAACGCGAGCCGTCAGCCCAACCGAAAGAGCCATACTTCCCATTTTCGAGAGTCCGCCGCCGAGGGTACCTGCAAAGCCTTGTGCCAGACCCGCCCCATCTGAAAGCATCCCCATACTACCCGACAAACCATCCGATAGCAGTTTCATGTGTGCTTCCTCTTCGTCGTCCTCCTCGACCTCAGGTGGCAAGTCGTCTGGGGCACATCTTCGGTCGAAATATATGCTCTGCAGAAACTCGCACATGGTCTTAAAGCTGTCAGCTGGTGTGGGCCTTTTGAACTTGTCCCATGGAAAGTTAGCGTACCAGAAGTCAAGAATATCCTACCACCATCACAGTGATCATCACAGCGATCACCTAGTCGGCATGTGTGTCGACGATCACCTGATTTGAACAGGACTCCATGGAGACAATCACTTGTTCACCCCAGCTGGTCAACTCGTCAAGGCTCTGTGCCCTATTGAAAATAGCCTCGCTGCAGAAGCGAAAGTTCGTGTGAAGTAGTGCGGGACTGGGTGTGTGGATCAGATGCAGAGGGCACTTACTGGGCTGCTGCACATTGTGCACAGACGATGGACTTGAGGTGTGGTATGACGTGATTGTGTGGTCCCTGCAGTGCCACGCACCAAGATCAGGTGATGAGCGCTCGTTTGTGCGTGTATGCTGTGCGTTATCTTCACCTTCGCACTGCAATCTGCACAGCTCATGTTCTGTTCCTTGTGTGAAACGAAGTGTAATCTTCGCAGCAGACCCTGTCGCGTGTGTGCCTCCTTTCTTTCAGCCTGCATCGCTTTGAGCAGAGCAACACGTTTATCCTGGCCGACGAGCGGTGGCTCTGGTGGCTCCGGCAACTCAATGGGCATCGGGGGCATTGCTTCTGCGATGGCTTCTGTTGCATTCGCAGCCTGAAGCACGACTGGTGCCACGACTGCTGTTTCGATTGCGGACGTCATCATTGCACCAGAGTTCACAATTCTCACGAGCAGCTTGGTCTGAGCAGCATCAAATTCAGCGCGCATATGCACAGGGAAGAACTGACACCACGGACGCCGGCACAAGGTTGCTAGAGCCTGGTCCCAGGAAGGAGGTTGATTTGGAAATGAGCGACGCATCACAGCACAGAGTCTAGCCTTTCTGCGAGCCATACCACCTTTGTGGAATGAAGTAGACAGTGCCTTGCTCAGAACAATCAAGTATTCGATCATGTCAGTGTACGGATCACTGAAATCGTGTCCCAGGAAGATATCCTCCGCGATGTCTACGGCGAACTTGATCACTGAGGTGATGGTGCCAGGCATACCTGTGTTGCGTGCGGCACCCGAGATGTTCGCTGTGGCTTCACGAATGGCACGCTGTAGCTTAGCGCCGTCACTCCTCCCGAGGCGGACCACCGGCATGGCGATCCTGTTGGGATCGCCTGCCTCTGCTGGCCAATGCTCGCCAGTGTCATCGTTGGGTTCAATGATGATGCAAGCGTGGCATCCTGCATCCTGCGCCAATCTTATCTTGTCTGCGATACTGATTGCCCCACGCTTGCATACAGCGACCACGCCGTGGTCCTTTATATCGCACAGGTTATGTAAGGTTGGGACATACCGTTTGGACTCACGGTCCAGTGCTGCTCCAGTCTGAGGCTCCATCATGACGAACGATGTCTGGGTATGAGTATTGGATGCGTCGTCTACGCTAAATGGTGCCAGTTGGGCCACAATCACTTCTTTGAGCTGCGGCGCGCATTTTATGTACATTACACCGCAAGCCTTCTCCTCCGGCACAGACTCGCTCGTGAGCAGTGCATCCACACTCCTCACTGTTGACTTCACCGCATTGCCTATAGCACTGAACGGCGAGCTCAGGAGGTCCATCGGGGAAGCTGGACTAGTATGACCCGCACGGGGGCGTGTGGCTCAGACCGCCATCCCTGGTGAGCTCCGCTCAACTTGGCGTGCCACGCTCATGCCCGTGCACTACGCACACAGCCGGGCACGCGTGCAGTTTTCACTATCTAAGGGCCGTGCGGCCGTGTTGAATCACCCGGTACCCACGCCCCGGATGGGCTGTTTAAGCAAAGCACGCGGAGTCACCCACTCCGGGGATCTGTACTGCCGTGCGTGGGAGACTTCTTTATAGCCCAGCAACAGGGGAAGGCCCGCGGAGCAGTAGGGCAGGCCCGCGTGGATCACGGCTGGGTGGATACCACGAGCTCGGTCCAGTGGTTGCTGCATGTGCCGAAGTACTCCTCGGGGCGGGATGTTGCTGGATTGAAGGTGTGCTTCACCGAGGTGGCGAGTTTGTCGAGCAGCTCAGGTCCAATCCAGGGCGAATTCTTCAGATCACGAACAAGATCAGTGAACCACTTGTCTGCCTCCTCTTGCGTGCGTGGGGCACCACCCAGGAAGGGCTCCACCTCTGTGAACGAGCGAGACGACGCATTCCACACTCGCAGCGCATGGGCTGGGCGTGGAACGTCCTGAATCACACCCTTGTCGTCTGTGAACTGCCAATCTGCGATCTCATCGGGTGGCATACGCAGCGCGAACCCCTCGTGACTGGGTACATGTGGGTGCTTGCCACCTCCGGAAAAGATGCGAGTCATGGGCCCTGCCTGAAGCATGCCTCGCAGCGACACCAGGCAGTCCGGCTCCTTCTTGCCAATGAGATCGGCGTACAGCTTAAAGTTCATCTTCTTCTCTGCCTCCACGTTCTCCAGGGCCCCCACAGAGAGCGTCCATGCCCCACCAGGTGCGAACTGGGCTTCCACCAGGGCAGTGAGAGGATATTCGCAGTACATGATGGGGTCCAGGAACACACAATGCTCCACATCGTCCCCATTCACCGCCACAATCGTCTCCACAGTCTCACCCGCCCCATCGGTGCATGTGACTGCCACGCCTGTGGCACCATCCAGGGCCGGTGCCAGCCGAGCAAAACGTGCACGGCGTTGCTCTGACAACTGATAGCAACTGTTGAAAGTGAGAGGTTCGCCATCCACCTCGAGCGTCATCGCCTTGATCTTGGCCTCAAGGTCTGGCTCCACAGCCTCGAACGTCTCCGCTGCTTCACCGGCACCAGTGGCACCAGCCTGGCTGCTCCCGCCCTCTGTAAACAAGAGCTTGATGCGCGGCAGCGACGCTGGCTCCCTGGTCTTCAAGTTCTCGAACTCTCCTCCTGCTCCTCCCAGTCCACCACGGGTGCCACCGCCCATGATGAGGTAGTTGTGGTGCCATGGGATGGCCTCTGCTGCCTCTGCCACCACCACAGGGTCGAACGCCTGCTCTGCAGTGGCGTACAGTGCTGTTGCTGCCCTGGCCTTCTCAAAGAGGGCTGCTGGCTCCAGCACTGCCAGGTCAGCTCGGAGGGGTTTAGTGTAGT
>JACLAD010013896.1_pt1 | contig 20219 bp, 16 predicted proteins | sample 8027901 | NCBI WGS metagenome assembly JACLAD01 (sample SAMN15725071, study PRJNA655200) | protist metagenome | isolation source: fluorescence activated cell sorting (FACS) single amplified genomes of... | place: Spain: Blaines Bay Microbial Observatory, Mediterranean Sea | collected 2016-07-05 | reverse complement strand
GATCGCGGGCACGCCGTGGTGGTCTCGGGACCGATGACCGCGACGGGGGCGGCGCGCATGGCGGCGGGTGCGGCGATCCGTACCGGCGCCGGGCTGGTGACGGTCGCCTCGCCGGGCGATGCGCTCATGGTCAACGCGTCGCACCTGACGACGGTGATGCTGGAGCGGGTCGACGGTGCCGCGGGTCTCGCCGAGGCGCTCGCGGATCGGCGGCGCAACGCGGTGTGCCTCGGGCCGGGCCTTCCGGCGAGCGAGGAGACGCGGGAGATGGTGCGCGCGGCGCTCGCCTCGTCCGCCGCGGCGGTCCTCGACGCGGGGGCACTGACCGCCTTCGCCGGCGACCCGGACGCGCTCGGGGCGGCGATCGCCGGCGGCGGCGGGCGCGGGGCGATCCTGACCCCACACGCCGGCGAGTTCTCACGGCTCTTCGGTGCGTCCGCCGACGGCAAGCTGACGGCGTGCCGGGAGGCGGCGGCCGCCGTCGGCGCGGTGCTGGTCCTGAAGGGGGCCGACACGGTGATCGCGGCGCCGGACGGGCGGGCGGCGATCAGCGAGAACGCCCCGCCATGGCTCGCGACCGCCGGGGCGGGCGACGTCCTCGCCGGAATGATCACCGCATTCGTGGCCCAGGGCGTCCCGCTCTACGAGGCGGCGGCGATGGGCGTATGGCTCCACGGCGACGTCGCCCAGCGGGTCGGTCCGGCGCTGATCGCCACCGATCTCATCGCCAATCTGCGCACCGCGCGGGCGGCCTTCGATCATATCTGACGGACGCGCGAGAGGGCGTTTGACCGCGGCCACCCTCGCGCCGTAGAGGTGGCGCGAGGCGGGTGTGGCGGAACTGGTAGACGCACCAGATTTAGGTTCTGGCGCCGCAAGGTGTGGGGGTTCGAGTCCCTCCACCCGCACCACCTCCTGGCTCACATCCCTTCGCTTCGCGCCTTCCGCAGGGGCGGCTGCCCGCCCCTCGCAGGCTCGTTCGCCTGTGGGCCGCGGTTCGAGCCGCCTCCGATCGCGCGGACCCTTCCCGTCGCGGGTGGCATCATCCTGCCGCCCGCGAGCGTGTGTGCGTGCCGCAATGCTGCATTTCCGGGGCCGGATCGGGACACAGCCGACTTTCCCCGCCCGAACGGCATTGACACCGGACCTTCCGAGCGCGACATGGAGCGTCCTCCCCCACAACGAATTTTGGTGCTGCGGAAAGTGAACCCGATGGAAGTGACGGAAACCCGTGCTGAGGGTCTCGCGCGGGAACTCAAGGTGACGGTTCCCGCAGCGACCCTCGACGCTCGTCTCAATGCGTATCTGGACGACATGCGTCAGAAGGTCCGGCTGAAGGGATTTCGCCCGGGCAAGGTGCCCATGGCGCATCTGAAGAAGATGTACGGCCGTTCGGCGATGGCCGAGGTCATCAACGACGTGATGACCGAGTCGGTGCGCGGCGCCGTCGAGGAGCGGTCCGAGAAGCCGGCGCTCCAGCCGGACGTCGACGTCGACGAGACCTCGATCGCCGACGTGATGGACGGCAAGAGCGACCTCTCGTTCGCCGTGAAGTACGAAGTGCTTCCGGAGATCGAGGTGACGGGCCTCGACACGATCACGGTCGAGAAGCCGGTCTACGAGGTCCCCGAGGACGAGCTGCAGACCGAGCTGCAGAAGCTCGCCGACAACTACAAGGACTACGAGGCCGTCGAGCGGGCCGCCGAGGACGGCGACCGCCTGAAGATCGACTTCGTCGGCAAGATCGACGGTGAGCCCTTCGAGGGCGGTGCCGCCGAGGGCATCGACATCGTCATCGGCCAGGGCCGCTTCATCCCCGGTTTCGAGGAGCAGCTCGTCGGCGCCACCGCCGGCCAGGACACCACCGTCACGGTGACGTTCCCCGAGGATTATGGCGCGGCGCACCTCGCGGCCAAGGAAGCCGTGTTCGACGTGAAGGTTCAGGAGGTCGCCGCTCCCAAGGAGACGACGCTCGACGACGCCTTCGCCGAAAAGCTCGGCATGGAGAACCTCGAGAAGCTGCGCGAGGCCCTGAAGGGCGAGATGCAGCGCTCCTACGACCAGGCGAGCCGCGCCAAGGTGAAGCGCTCGCTGCTCGATTCGCTCGACGAGAAGTTCAAGTTCTCCCTGCCGCAGAAGCTGGTGGACACGGAGTTCGATTCGATCTGGCGTCAGGTCGAGCAGGAGATGAAGCAGAAGGGCGAGGAGTTCGACGCCTCGCTCGCCGAGGATGCGGAAGGCTCCGAGGCGAAGACCCGCGCCGACTATCAGGCGATCGCGGAACGCCGCGTGCGTCTGGGCCTGCTTCTGTCCGAGGTCGGCCAGAAGGCCGAGGTGCAGGTGACCGACGAGGAGGTGCAGCGCGCGCTTCAGGAGCGGATGCAGCAGTTCCCCGGCCAGGAGCGGGAGGTTCTGCAGTACTACCAGCAGAACCCGCAGGCGGTCGCGAGCCTTCGGGCCCCGATCTTCGAGGACAAGGTCGTCGACTACATCCTGGAGCTGGCTACGGTGAACACCGTGCCGGTATCCAAGGAAGATCTCCTGAAGGGTGTGGACGACGACGCTCACGATCATGCGCACGATCACGATCATGACCACCATCATCATGACCACGATCACGACCATGATCACCACCACCACGATCATTAGGCCGCGCGGATGAAAGACCCTGTAGATTTTTACATGTCGACGCTCGTGCCGATGGTCGTCGAACAGACGAACCGCGGAGAGCGGGCGTACGACATTTTCTCGCGGCTTCTGTCGGAACGCATCATCTTCATCACCGGGCCGATCGAGGACACGGTGGCGACGCTGGTGTGTGCGCAGCTTCTATATCTGGAGGCTGACAATCCGAACAAGGAGATCTCGCTCTACATCAACTCGCCCGGCGGCATCGTGACCTCCGGTCTCGCCATCTACGACACGATGCAGTTCGTGCGGCCGACGATCTCGACGCTGTGCATCGGGCAGTCGGCCTCCATGGGTGCGCTGCTCCTGGCGGCGGGTGAGAACGGGATGCGGTTCGCGCTGCCGAACGCGCGGATCATGGTCCATCAGCCGTCCGGCGGCTTCCGTGGCACGGCGGCGGACATCCAGCTTCAGGCCAATGAAATCCTGGCGCTGAAGCGGCGGCTGAACGAGATCTACCGCAAGCACACCGGCCAGGCGCTCGACACCATCGAGAAGACCCTGGAACGGGACCACTACATGACCCCGGACACGGCGAAGGAATTCGGCATCCTCGACCGCGTGATCGAGAGCCGCGCCGCGCTGGACGCCTGAGCCTGCGCGAGACTGTCGACGTTCTCAACGTGGGCGTGCGCGTCATTGCGCGCCCGCCCGTTACCGGGTAGCTGGTAGGGGGAGCTGAGGGACGTCGCCGGTCACCGGGGAGAACCGCTCGCCACACGGGGCGGTTTTCATGTTTGGTAACCCCCACGGCGGTTGACTATCCCGTGACGGGGTTTGCATCGGGGCGACGCGCGCCCCAATATGGTGACGGGACGGCGGCCGGGTCATCCGGCTCCGGTCCCGTGGCGACGACATCCCGAGAAGTGCGGTCGATCGGGCGACGAAAGGGTGAGTTGATGAGCAAGGCGACCAGCGGCGACGGTAAGAACACCCTCTATTGCTCGTTCTGCGGCAAGAGCCAGCATGAGGTTCGCAAGCTTATTGCCGGGCCCACGGTCTTCATCTGCGACGAGTGCGTCGAGCTGTGCATGGACATCATTCGGGAGGAGAACAAATCCTCGCTGGTGAAGTCGCGTGACGGCATTCCGACGCCGCTCGAGATCCGCAAGGTGCTGGACGATTACGTCATCGGGCAGAAGTCGGCCAAGAAGGTGCTCTCGGTCGCCGTCCACAATCATTACAAGCGCCTCTCCCACGCGTCGAAGCAGAACGACGTGGAGCTGGCCAAATCCAACATCCTCCTGATCGGCCCGACCGGCTGCGGCAAGACGCTGCTCGCCCAGACGCTGGCCCGCATCCTCGACGTGCCGTTCACGATGGCCGATGCGACCACGCTGACCGAGGCTGGCTATGTCGGAGAGGACGTCGAGAACATCATCCTGAAGCTGCTGCAGGCCGCCGACTACAACGTCGAGCGGGCCCAGCGCGGCATCGTCTACATCGACGAGGTCGACAAGATCTCGCGCAAGTCCGACAACCCGTCGATCACGCGCGACGTGTCGGGCGAGGGCGTGCAGCAGGCGCTCCTGAAGATCATGGAAGGCACCGTCGCGTCGGTGCCGCCGCAGGGGGGTCGCAAGCACCCGCAGCAGGAGTTCCTGCAGGTGGACACGACCAACATCCTGTTCATCTGCGGCGGCGCGTTCGCGGGCCTCGACAAGATCATCTCCGACCGCGGCCGCGGTACCTCCATCGGCTTCAACGCCCAGGTGTTCGCGCCGGAGGACCGCAAGACCGGCGAGCTCTTCCGCGAGGTGGAGCCGGAGGATCTCCTGAAGTTCGGCCTCATCCCCGAGTTCGTCGGCCGTCTGCCGGTCCTGGCGACGCTGGAGGACCTTGACGAGCCGGCCCTGGTGCAGATCCTCTCCGAGCCGAAGAACGCGCTGGTGAAGCAGTACCAGCGCCTCTTCGAGATGGAGGGTGTCGAGCTCACCTTCCACGCCGATGCGCTGAACGCGATCTCCCGCAAGGCCATCGAACGCAAGACGGGTGCCCGCGGTCTGCGGTCCATCCTCGAGGCCATCCTGCTCGACACCATGTACGAGCTGCCCGGCCTCGAAGGTGTTCGCGAGGTGGTGATTTCCGACGAGGTGATCAGCGGCACCGCGCGTCCGCTCTACATCTACGACGACCGCGCCTCCGAGCCCTCGCGCACGTCGGCCTGACGGTGCCGGGCCATGGCGACAGACCCCGGCGGGCCTGTCGCCATGCTGACATGTTGCAACTCTGGGATGCGTTCTTGGGTTGATTGCGCCTCCTGAGTGTGTTTTCCTCGGGACCAAGCGGTCGTCGTGTCCGTGGTCCGGCGTACGTAGGGCTGTGTCCTGCCGGACGGGCTGTGACGCGGGAAGGGTCCGGTCCGGAAAGTGACCTTGTCCCCGTCGGCGTCTCGACCTGGTACCCGTGTTTTGAGTTCGATCGGCGTGATGATCGGAGCCCCATGGCGCCGCCGCGTCGCTTGTCGCTTCCGGTCAAGTCTTGAAGTCGGCCCCCCGGAGGGCCAATTCCTCGCCAGAGATGCGATGGTGCATCATCGACGGTCCCCGCCGCACCACTCGACGATTATCGTGGGTGGCTGCCGATCCAGGTAGAGGCTGCGGTGACCGGTGGCTCGACTCGTGCATGATTTGGCGAGCTCGGGCCAAGCTGAAAGGACAGTTCATGGCAAAGTCGGACGACAATCGCGACACCGGGCCTCACGAGGCTCCGGGCACATACCCGGTTCTGCCGCTGCGGGATATCGTGGTGTTCCCGCACATGGTCGTGCCCCTCTTCGTCGGTCGCGAGAAGTCCATCCGCGCGCTCGAGGAAGTCATGCGCGCGGACAATCAGATCCTCCTGGTCACCCAGCGTGAAGCCGGGGATGACGACCCCAAGCCGGATCGCCTCTTCAACATCGGAACGCTCGCCACCGTGCTGCAGCTCCTGAAGCTGCCGGACGGCACCGTGAAGGTGCTCGTCGAAGGCACCGCGCGGGCCGAGATCGACGGTTTCACAGACCGGAGCGACTATTTCGAGGCCGAAGCCAGCCCCGTCGAGGAGCCCGACTACGACGAGACCGAGGCCCAGGCGCTCTCGCGCTCCGTGGTGTCCGAATTCGAAAATTACGTCAAGCTGAACAAGAAGATCTCTCCCGAGGTCATCTCCGCCGTCAGCCAGATCGAGGACCACGCCAAGCTCGCCGACACCGTCGCGTCGCACCTGGTCGTGAAGATCCCGGTCAAGCAGGAGATGCTGGCCACCCCGTCCGTCATAGAGCGCTTCGAGAAGGTGCTCGGGATCATGAACGGCGAGATCTCGGTCCTGCAGGTGGAGAAGCGCATCCGCAGCCGCGTGAAGCGGCAGATGGAGAAGACGCAGCGCGAGTACTATCTGAACGAGCAGATGCGCGCGATCCAGAAGGAGCTGGGCGACGGCGAGGACGGCAAGGACGAGCTGGCCGAGCTGGAAGAGCGCATCAAGTCGACCAAGCTGTCGAAGGAGGCGCGCGACAAGGCCGACGCCGAGCTGAAGAAGCTGCGGCAGATGAGCCCGATGTCCGCCGAAGCGACGGTGGTTCGCAATTACCTCGACTGGCTGCTGTCGATCCCGTGGAAGAACTACTCGCGGGTCAAGAAGGACCTCGAGAACGCCGAGCAGATCCTGGATGTCGACCACTTCGGCCTTGAGAAGGTCAAGGAGCGCATCCTGGAGTACCTCGCGGTGCAGGCGCGCGCGAACAAGCTGAAGGGGCCGATCCTGTGCCTCGTCGGCCCTCCGGGCGTCGGCAAGACCTCGCTGGCGAAGTCCATCGCGAAGGCCACGGGCCGAGAGTTCGTGCGCATTTCGCTGGGCGGCGTGCGTGACGAGGCGGAAATCCGCGGTCACCGGCGGACCTATATCGGCTCGCTGCCGGGCAAGATCGTCCAGTCGATGAAGAAGGCCAAGAAGTCCAACCCGCTCTTCCTGCTCGACGAGATCGACAAGATGGGGATGGACTTCCGCGGCGACCCGTCGTCGGCCCTCCTGGAGGTGCTGGATCCGGAGCAGAACGCCAACTTCATGGATCACTACCTGGAGGTCGAGTACGACCTCTCGTCGGTGATGTTCGTGACGACGGCGAACACGCTCAACATCCCCGGCCCGCTGATGGACCGCATGGAGGTGATCCGCATCGCCGGTTACACCGAGGACGAGAAGGTGGAGATCGCGCGTCGCCATCTGATCGCGAAGTCGGTGTCCGACCACGGCCTGAAGCCGGGCGAGTTCGCCATCGAGGACGAGGCCCTGCGTCACCTGATCCGTCGGTACACGCGCGAATCGGGCGTCAGAAACCTGGAACGCGAGATCGCCACGCTGGCCCGCAAGGCCGTGAAGGAGATCCTGATTTCCAAGGGCAAGGTGAAGACCGTCAACGTCGACGTCGAGAAGCTCGAGGAGTACCTCGGGCCGCCGCGTCACCGCTACGGTCAGGCCGAGCTGGAGGACCAGGTGGGTGTGGCGACTGGTCTGGCATGGACCGAGGTCGGCGGCGAGCTGCTGACGATCGAAGGCCTGATGATGCCGGGCAAGGGCAAGATGACCGTGACCGGCAACCTTCGCGACGTCATGAAGGAGTCGATCTCGGCCGCCGCGTCCTACGTGCGCAGCCGTGCGCTGGACGTCGGCGTCGCTCCGCCGATGTTCGACCGTCGGGACATCCACGTCCACGTGCCGGAGGGGGCGACCCCGAAGGACGGGCCGTCCGCCGGTATCGCCATGGCGACCGCCGTCGTCTCGGTGCTGACGGGGATCCCCGTGCGGCGCGACGTCGCGATGACGGGCGAAATCACGCTGCGCGGCCGTGTTCTGCCGATCGGAGGTCTGAAGGAGAAGCTGCTGGCGGCCCTGCGTGGCGGGATCACCACTGTGCTGATCCCGGAAGACAACGCCAAGGATCTGGTGGACATTCCGGACAACGTGAAGAACGAGCTCGAGATCGTGCCCGTCTCACGGATGGACGAGGTCCTGCAGCGGGCGCTGGTGCGGATGCCGGAGCCCATCGAGTGGACCGAGCCGGACTACACCGCCGACGACCCGCGCAAGGGGAGTGCGGAGGATGATGAGGCCACGTTTCGCGCCCACTGAGGCGGCGCGAAAGCGGGTCAGACCGGCCAGAAAACGGTGAGAGAGGCGGGGGAAACCCCGCCTTTTTTGCGTTTTGCGCCTCGCACCCGCTTCCCGCTTCGTGCCAAATCGAAGACGAGAGACGCTCGCCGTGCCCGGCGGCGGGTCGGTTTTCTTCGCAAAACTGACCCTTTCAGCTCGAACATCATGCTCTCGTCTTGACAAGACCCGTCGTCACGCCTTGATAGATTGAGAAGCCGGGGCCGGTGCATGGATCCCGGCGGGCGAAACACCAGTGGATCCGGCGTTTGCGATTCGCTGCGACCCTACGCGAGAGGCGATGCGATTCGTGGTTTCTTGAGAGAATCGCCCGCGGGAGGCACTCGCGGCATCAAGGACCGACCGTTTTCGCACTTTCGTAAGGTTTGCGGGCCAGTTTCCAAGGGAAAGTCGGTGCGTTGCATCGGATTCGTCTGGTCGGACGACGGGAGTGATGACAGGGTAGCCTGGTCATCCGCAAAGGGAGATACGGAATGAAGAAGGCCGAACTCGCCGCCGAGGTGGCGGAACAAGCCGGCATCGACGCCAAGGCCGCGGCCAAGGCGGTGGACGCCACGTTCAACGCCATCATCGGGGCCATGAAGGCCGGCGACGAGGTGCGCATCACCAACTTCGGTGTGTTCAGCGTGACCGACCGTCCGGAGTCGCAGGGCCGCAACCCGCAGACCAAGGAGCCGATCACCATCAAGGCGGCGAAGGTTCCGAAGTTCAAGCCGGGCAAGCCGCTGAAGGACGCCCTCAACGACTGACGCCGTCGCCCGCGAGGGTACGGCCGGGACGGCCGGATCCCACGGGATCCGGCGGCCCAGCGTCTCTCGGCCCGTGGCTCCGGATCAGGGGAGTTGCGGAACGTCCATCTGCGGCGGTTGATCTTCCTCCTCGGCGAGGGGTGTCGGCCCGGAGAGGAACGTCCCGAACAGCTGCATCTCGGGAATGTTGTCGCTCATCACCTTGACGATGATGAGGATCGGCACCGCCAGGATCACGCCGGCCACGCCCCAGATGAAGCCCCACAGGGCGATCGACAGGAGAATGGCGACCGGATTGACCTCGAGCCGGTGGCCCAGAATGTGCGGAGTGATGAAGTTGCCTTCGATCGTGGTGATCGTGAAATAGGCGAGGCCCGGGACCACGGCCCAGATCGGGTCGTTGTAGGTCAGGAGCCCCATCAGGACGCCCGAACTGGTCCCCACCAGCGAGCCGACGAAGGGCAGGTAGTTCAGAAGGAACGCCGCCACGCCCCACAGGGCAGGGCTCGGCATCCCGAGCAGAAACATGACCAGCGCGATCGTCAGGCCGAAGCAGGCGTTGATGATCGTGATCGTCAGCAGATATTTCGAGACCGTGGTGACGATGTTGTTCACCACCATCAGCGAGCGCTTCTTGTCCGAAAGCTTCGGTGAGGCGTGGACGATCTTCTCGTAGATCAGCCGGTTGGTGACGAGGAGGAAGTAGGTGAGGGCGATCGCCACCACGAGGGTGGAGGCGATGTTGCCGATGTTCGAGGCGGCGCGGTTGAGCAGCCCGGGCTCACGCAGCACCACCTCGCGCACCAGCGGATCGGACGTCGCCTTGGTGATCTCCTCGACCTCCTTGCTGGCCTCGGTGATGGTTTCCACGGGCTTGCGGAACTGCTCCAGGCGCTCCTTCAGCTGCCGTCCGATGGACGGGGCGTCGTTGACGAAGCCCGTGATCGGCTGGGCGAGCGTCAGGGCGGCCATGGCGAGGGCGAGAGTGACGGCCGCCACCAGGATGAATGCCGACAGGCCCGGCCAGATGCGGCGCTGAAGCCACAGATTGATCGGCGTCAGTGTCAGAGAGACGACGAAGGCGAGGACGACCGGCAGAATGAGGCTCTCGGCGTAGTCGAAGACCGCCAGGACACTGATGGTCGCCATGATAATGAGTGGGGCCTTGACCCCCGATCCCACCTTGACGGGGATTTTAGTTGTCGCGGGATCCCCGTTGATCGGGGTTTGATCGTCTGCGGACAAGCGTCGAGCTCCTTCCAGATCGGGGGGCGGTCCCCTAGGTGAGAAGGGAACGCCGCGACCTGCATCAACGTTCGGTCGTCCAGAGCGTGACCGGCAAAAAAGGGACCTGGGTTTGGATGCCTCGTCGCGACTGACTTCGCTCAATCAGGAACCGGGCAAGCGGAAGACGGTCCCGCCGAACAAGCTGCCCTATCACGAGAGGCTGCGTGGCCGCGCGGCCCACAACCCGTTCCAGATCGGCTGGCGCGGGTGGTGGGACATTCTCGTGCGCGTGGTCCAGCGGGTCTATATCGACAATCTCGGGCTGATCACCGCCGGTGTGACGTTCTATGTCTTCCTCGCGCTGATCCCGGCGCTGATCGCGGTCGTCACATCTTACGGGATCCTCACCTCGTCGCTGACGCTCGCCTCCCACGTCCAGATCCTTCACGGCTACCTGCCGGACCAGGCGATCGAATGGATCGCGCACGAGATCGGCCGCGTGGCGAAGGCGCAGGAGGAGGGGCTGACGCTGACCTTCATCCTCAGCTTCGGGCTGTCGCTGTGGGCGATGAACAATGCCGTCATCGCGCTGTTCGGCGCCATGAACATCGCCTACGGCGAGGTGGAGAAGCGGGGGACCATCGCACTCTATCTCCAGGCGTTCGGGGTGACGCTGGCGGCTCTGCTGGTGGGCATTCTGATGATCGCCGCCATCGTCGTCGTCCCGCTGGTCTTCGGCGGGGTGCAGAACGGGCTCGACTATGGCGGGCGCCGGATGACCGCGCCGGCTCTCTTCATCGTGGTGACGTTCGCGTCGGCGACCATCTACCGGCTCGGGCCGAGCCGAAGGCCGGCGCGGTGGAGATGGGTCCTGGTGGGCGCCGTCGCGGTCGCGGCCGGATGGCTCGCCGCCTCGACGCTGCTGTCCTGGTACCTGTCGAACGTCGCCAACTATGCGGCGATCTACGGTTCGCTCGGCACCGTGGTCGCTCTCATGTTCTGGTTCTACATCTCGATCTACATCCTGCTCCTCGGGGCCGAGCTGGCGGCGGAAGCCGAACACCAGACCATGGTCGACACGACGGTGGGGCCGGAGCGGCCGGTCGGGCGCCGCGGCGCCTACGTCGCGGACACCGTCGGGCGGGCGGCCAAGCACTGATGCCTGTCAGAATGGCAGGTCGGGTGCGATTGCATGCAAGATGATGCAACACTTTTGCGGTCTTGGCCGTTTGCCCTTCACCGACTGAATAAACGACGGAGAATGTCATGAATTGGGATCAGATCCAGGGCAAGTGGAAGCAGTTCGCCGGCAGCGCCCAGTCCGAGTGGGGTGAGCTGACGAACGACGACGTCGATCAGGTCGAGGGCGACCGCACGCGGCTGGAGGGAAAAATCCAGGAGCGGTACGGCAAAACGAAGGAAGAAGCGCGCGAGGCGGTCGACGCCTGGATCTCGCGGCTCTAAGTGTATTTAGGCCTAGGTTAAGATCCGCGGGGGCATCATCGCCTCCGCGAGGTCTTCGGTTGTATGTCGGCATGGGAGCCGGTTAACCCCCGTGCCCGGAATTCGGGATCTCAGCCCATGAACGGGTCGGCCGATGCCGCCACGACCATAGCATTTGCCGAGCTCGCCACCGTGGCCGCGCTCGTCTTGTTTGCAATTGTGGGAGAAGGCCGCGCGGCGCGTTTCCTGTCGCTCATCGCCGCGTCCGTCATGCTGTTGACGAGCGACTTCGTGTGGCAGCTGGTCGGCATCGGGGCGCAGATCGTCTCGACCCTTCCCGAAGGAGCCCAGGCGGCCGCGCAGGTCGCGAGGGCGGCGTCGACGAGCGAAATCGTCGTCGCGGTCGGAGCGGCTCTGGCCGCCGCGGTCGGCATCATCCTCGCCAGCGTTCTGGCGGGGCATCGATTCGCCAGCATCCGCCAGAATCGGCTCGAAGTTTCGAAATACCAGTCTTCCCAGGCGGCCGAGGCGCGCAACAAGCGCCTGATGGGCATCCTCCAGCGCGAGCACGAAAAGTTGCGCTCGGTGCGGGAGATGCACCGCTATCTCGAGCTGGCGACACGCAATTCCCAGATCACGGTGCTCTTTCAGGATCTCGACCTGCGTTATCAGTGGGTCGTCAATCCGCGCCCCTTCCTGATCCCGGAGGACATCGTCGGCAAGTCGGACGAGGAGGCGTTCCCCGAGCACATGCGTCCCCTCGTGGTGGGGCACAAGACGCGCGCTCTTCAGACCGGCACCACCCAGACGTTCGAGATCGAGATCCCCGGCAAGGACGAGCGTGCCTGGTTCCGCATGGACGTCGTGCCGATCTCGAACGACGACAAGCGCCTGACCGGCCTCGTCTGCACGGCGATCGACATCTCCCGCTCCAAGCGGCTCGACATGATGCGCACGGACCTGTCGCGGCGGCTCGCCGAGACGCTCCAGCGCTTCAACCTGGCGCTGAGGTCGGAGAAGATCATGGTGTTCAGCCAGGACACGGATCTGCGCTACACGTGGGCCAATTCCGACGAGACGCAGATCGGCTCCATCATCGGCCGGACCGACGATGAGGTGATCCCCGAGGCCGACCGCCCGGTCATCACGGAGCTGAAGAAGAGCGTCATCGAATCCAAGCGGCCGCTGTCCGGGGAGATCGGGGTGGGCGAGGGCGCCGAGCGCCGCTGGTACGACCTCCACATCGAGCCGAACCTCAAGCCGGACGGGACGGTGGTGGGGATCACCTGCGCCTCCATCGACATCACCCACCGCAAGCGCAACGAGGAGCAGATGCGCCTCGTGATGCGCGAGCTGACGCACCGCACCAAGAACCTGCTGACGGTGGTGATCGCGATCGCGCGGCAGACGAGCACGCAGAGCCCCACCGTGGAGGCATTCGTTCCCGCGCTGATCGCGCGTCTCAGGGCCCTTTCGGCGGCGCAGGATCTGATCGTGGCGGACGAGTGGGCCGGGGTGGACATCGGCGATCTGGTTCGCGTCCTGGTGGGACAGTTCATTCCGCCTCACTCGTCGCGCGTGTCGATTTCGGGACCGCAGGTGGTGCTCTCGCCGGAGGCCTCGCAGAACCTCGGGCTCGCCATTCACGAGCTCGCCGCCAACGCGGTTCAATACGGCGCCTTCGCCAACGCGAAGGGGATGCTGGAGGTGAGCTGGTCCGTGCAGCAGGGGCAGGACGGCACCGGCACGATGAACTTCACCTGGGTGGAGACGGGGGGGCCCGCCGTTTCCGAGCCCACACGGCGCGGGTTCGGCATGACCGTGATCGAGCGGAACCTCTCCCGTGCGTTGCGCGCCGAAGTCAATCTCGACTTCACGCCCAACGGGCTGGTTGCCAATATGACTCTGCCGCTCGAGGGCATCGTCCCGTTCGCCAGTCCGGATCGCACCATGCTGGCGCAGGCGAGCTGATCACGCGCGGTTCACAGAAAAACATGACCTTGAACGACATATTTTCCGGGGCGCCGGCGGAACGGCCGCGCCTCTCGCGGGGTTGACTCGGGCGAATGGACGTGAAGTGAGCGGCGCGGCGATCGCGCCGCATAGCCTTCATCAAATGCTGGAGATCCACCATGACCACCGACGACGTCGACCTCGTCTGGAATGAGATCAGCCGCATCGGGACTTGCATGATGACGACGCATGACGGGCCGATGATGCGCGCCCGGCCCATGGTCGGGGCCGCGGACCGCTCCGCCGGAACGATCTGGTTCGTCACCAACCGCTGTTTTCACAAGGACGACGAGCTGCGCAGCGATCCGCGCGTGTGCCTCTCCTATTGCGACAGCCTGACGGACACCTTCGTTTCCGTCTACGGGCGTGCCTCGCTTTCCGCCGACCGGGGCCGGATCGAGGACCTCTGGAACCCGACGATCGACGCGCTGTTCGAGCACGGCGTCTCGGACCGGGACGCCCTCCTGATCGCGGTTCGCCCCGAGATGGCGGAGGTATGGGACGGCAGCCACGACGACGTGCTGTCGGCGCTCGAGACGCTGACCGCGGCCGCGCCGCAGGCCGCCTCCGGCGGATGCGGGGAGAGCTACAAGATCCGCATGTAGGCCGGCGGGGCGGGCGGTCGCATCGCCGCCGGCCCCGCCGCTTCGGACCTTCGGGTCCATGATTCAGGAACGATGTTCCGGAAGCGATCAGAACTTTCGGGAATCGACGACGGACCGGCTCTGGTGGTCCGGACCGTACTCGGCGCCGGAATTGACGGCGAGCAGCTCGGCGAGGCGGGTCCGCGCCCGGTTCACGCGGCTCTTCACCGTGCCGACCGCGCAGCCGCAGATCTCGGCCGCTTCATCGTAGGAGAACCCCGAGGCCCCGACGAGAATCAACGCCTCGCGCTGGTCCGCGGCGAGTTTGTCGAGCGCCTCGCGGAAGTCGACCATATCGAGATGGCCGATCTGCTCGGGGTGGGTGGCGAGGTTGGCCGCCATCTTTCCGTCCGCATCCTCGACCTCGCGCCGCTTCTTGCGGAAGTCCGAGTAGTAGACGTTGCGAAGGATGGTGAAGAGCCAGGCCCGCATGTTCGTCCCGGCCTCGAACATGTCGATCGAGGCCCACGCCTTCATCAGCGCTTCCTGAACGAGGTCGTCGGCCCGCTCGGCGTTGCCGCACAGGCTGACCGCGAAGGCGCGCAGGTTCGGTATCTGTCGAATGAGTTCTTCGCGGACACTCATTTTCCGTGGGGGCCCCGGTCGTCGCCATGGGGGGAACGACGTGTCTGGGCGGGAGTATCCGAAGAATCGTCGGCGCGGGCGTCCAGGCCTGCGCTGACGTCGTCCAGCTTCATCAAGAGTTCGACGAACTTGTCCGGGATCGGCTCGACAAGTACGGAATCATACAAGGTCCGCAACTGCTTTCCTATCAGCGACTGCATTGCTTCGTCCTGGGGGGTGCCCGGCCTATCGTCCTCAGTCATTGCACACCGTCGGGCATTCCTTCACAATTCTCCATCCAACCATCCGTTCCACACCGTGATCTTCGAGGGGTGTCCCGCGCCTCGCGGCGCCGAGGGAACCAAAGTCACTTTTGATCGTTAGAACATCATCCTTGTCGGAACGGTTTGCGCCGTCGTTCGTTCCATAGGTTCCGAGCCGATTGCATGGCAGAGGATTTGTGGGTGAGGGATCGCGCGCACAAGCCTGCCGGTCTATGCGGTTCGGGATCCGAACTCGTCAAGGAATGGTCATGTCACTAGCCAGAACCATCGCGCCGCATATACCGTACATGCGTCGCTTCGCCCGTTCGCTGACGGGCAGCCAGCCGAGCGGTGACGCCTACGTTCAGGCCGCCCTCGAGGCGCTCGTCGAGGATCACTCGATGTTCGACGAGACGATCCCGCCCCGTGTCGCCCTATATCGCATCCTGGTTCGGATCTGGGATTCCATCGACCTGAACCTCGAGACGGCCCCGCGCACGGCCGTTTTCGAGAAGCGTCTCGACGCGATGGTCCCGCGTGCGCGCCAGGCGTTCCTGCTCACCACCGTCGAGGGCTTCTCGCTGCAGGAGGCCGCCGCGATCCTCGATACCGACATGGGCGGTATCCGCACGCTCATCGACGAGGCGGGCCAGTCGATCGCCGAGCAGGTGGCGACGAGCGTGCTGATCATCGAGGACGAGCCGATGATCGCGATGGATCTCGAGGCTCTGGTGGAAGGTCTCGGGCACGAGGTCGCCGGGATCGCCCGCACGCACACCGAGGCGGTGGAGGCGGTGAAGGCGCGCCGGCCGGGCCTGGTTCTGGCGGACATCCAGCTCGCGGACGGCTCTTCGGGCCTCGACGCGGTGAACGAGATCCTCGCGTCGATCACGGTGCCGGTCATCTTCATCACGGCTTATCCCGAGCGCCTTCTGACGGGCGAGCGGCCGGAGCCGGCGTTCCTCATCACCAAGCCGTTCGAGACGGATACGGTGAAGGCCATCGTCAGCCAGGCGCTGTTCTTCTCCACGGGCGAGGCCGCGTCTGGCGGCGACAGCGCCGAGGTGCAGCCGTCGGCGGTATAGCCGCGGCGGCGGGCGTGACGGGTGAGCGGCCCGATCAGAGGCCGTTCGCCCAGGTCACGTAGGCGTCGACGTCGAATTTCCGTTTCAATCCGCTCGCGGTCATCGTCCGGACCTTCCCGAAGACGTCCCGCTCGGGCCAGCCGCGGTCGTGCAGGCCGAAGAGCCATGCGACGTTGGCATAGGAATTCGCGTCGCGGCCGTCGAGAAAGTACTTGTTGTTCAGGTAGAGCGCCGTCTCGTAGGCGTATTGTGGGGTCTTCGTGTAAGCGATCAGCCGCTTGCCCCAGTACATCCGCATGTGGTTGTGGAGGTAACCGGTGACTCGCATCTCGCGCATGGCGGCGTTCCAGTAGGGATCGTCGGTCTCGCCGGCCTCCAGTTGCCGGCGCGTGTAGACGGTCTCGCGCGGATCGTCCTTGTGCGCCTCCAGCGTTTCGCGGGCCCAGGCGGGGAGAGTGCCGTAACTGTCGTAGTCGGCGGCGTAGTGGACGAAATTGATCGCCAGCTCGCGGCGGACCAGCATCTCCTCCACGTATGCCTTGCGGCCATCGTCGTTTCCGCCGGCGTCGGTCACGGCGTGGTAGAGTTCCAGCGGCGAGATCTGGCCGAAGTGGAGATAGGGGCTCATCACGGAAACGTGACGATCGACGATGTCGGAGCGCCCGTCCCCGTATTTGGGAAGATCGTCCTTCAAGAAGCTGTCGAGTGACCGGCGCGCCGCTGCGCGTCCGCCCTTCACCGTCTCGACCGCGGGGACCGACCGGTCACAGTCCAGCATCTCCAGGGCGGCATCGCGGTCGGCGAGGTCGATGTCGCTTTGGGCGTCGAGCCCATCGGCCTTGTGTTTCAGGTCGATGCGCCGGGGCATGTCGAGAAAGCGGGGGAGGGCGTCATGGACTCTGGGACGGAACGTGCGGGCGGCGGTTTCCTGCTTGCCCGACGCCTCTTCGACGGGGACGATCGCATCGCCCTCCACCATTTCCACGAGGCAGCCGGCCTCGTCCGCGAGGGCGGTTCGCCAGGCGACGAGATGGCGGAGATACCCCCGATCCGCCACGATGACGGCGGCTTTGCGGCCGATTTGGACGGCGACGTCGGGCGGAGTCCCGAGGCGGCACACGAATGCCGCACCTCGTTCCGCGACCGCTTTCGCAGTCTCCGCCAGCCCTTCCAGCATGAACGTATAGTGCCGGATGTTCGCGTCCGGATAGGCTGGGTCGAGCACGAAGAGGACGACCAGCGGCAGGCCACACTCGTTGGCCCACATCGCGGCGCGTTCCAGGGCCGGATTGGCCTCGGCGCGCTGGCTGTGCTGCATCCAGTAGAGGACGAAGGCCGCATTCTTGCGAGGGGAAGAGGAATTTAACGCCGTCGTCCGGCGAGCAAGGGAATCCACGCGACCCTTACCCGACGCTTGCGCGCCGAATCGTTTGGGGGTATAAAGAGAACATCACCGCGAGCGGGAACCGAATATCATTCCTAGCGTTGATAGTCGGACAGTGGAAAGTTAATTTTTCCGCTAAATGTGATCGAAAATGTTCGCAGATCGGTCTTGTGGCAGCGGTGCAACATCGCCAACTGTGGACAACCGGCACCACACGGTGCCCCACGCATAGAACCGCTCGGAGCGGTACAGGGCGAAGGCGCCCCATGGAAGGAGAGCTCGGATGTCAGTGCTCGGTCGTACGGCAATCGTCGCGTTGGTCTTCACTGGTTCCGTTGCAGCTGCAGCCTATGCTGCCAACAATGAAGATTTCTATAACGGCGTGACCTCCACCGTCAGCCATCTAACGCGTAACGTCGAGATGGCAAGCGACGTGATGGCGGGAGACGCCCACATTTCGGACCCGGCCGGCGCCCACGTCGCCAAGCGGAACACGGACCGGATCGAATCGTCCTCCGTCGTGACCCATGTCGAAGTCGTCGGCGGCGGGCCGCGCCAGCGTATCGTCCTTCTCGACCCGAACGGCGAGGAGGTCTTCACACACGATCCCGAGGCGAACACGACCATCATCGCGAAGGACGTGGTCATCCCGTCGATCACCGTGCGTGACAGCAAGGACGATATCGCCGAGCTGCGTGTCGTGACCGCGGCTCCCGCGATCGAGGCCCCCGAGGGCCTGCGTCAGGCGCTCGCCGAAAACGCCGCTCGCCCGGATCTTTTCTATCGCGACGACCTGTAATCCTGTTATCCCACCCGACGCTTGCGCCACGCTTGCAGCGCAGCGTCTACGAGGCCAGCATGCCCAGGCGTGCTGGCCTTCGTCGTTTCGAGCCACTGGACCGTCCCGCGCGTCCACAGCCCGCGCCGCCGGGCACGGAGCTCGAACCTGGTTTTACCGATCTACGACAGGCCCGCTCACCGGCGCGCACCTCGAAGCTCCCTGGTCAGCCATTTCCCCGGCCGACGACCCGCGCGGCTTGGACCAGTCGTTGCGGGAGTTCGGACCCTTACGCCTCGTGGAAGAGGGTCTGTGCAGCGCGACGTCGTCCGCCGCCCCTTAAAGGAGCCGGCTTAAAGCACGCTCCATCACCCACAAAGGCCGACCGGGCGGCCGTCGTGATCGCCGGCTCGGACCCGCATGACCCCGCGCGCCGATCACTGGAATAGGCCTGATGGCCCGGCCGCCGGGGTTCGACTCTCGCTCGCCCAGCCGTCGGGGTTCGGCTCCTGCTCGCCCAGCCGCAGGGTTCTACGCCGGAGACCGTCTCCCGCCCGCTGGGAGAAGCTCTGCGACCGCCCGGCCGTTTTGACGTGCCGCCCCCATGCGCACGCCGCTCAGTGGGAGAGGGCCACCGTTCCGAGAGCCATCGTCACCGCCGCCTGCGTCGGGTCGATCACCGGGATACCGAGGCGCTCCTCCAGCGCCGACCTGTGCGCCGCCATCCCCGCACACCCCATGACGATGGTATCGGCGCCGTCCTCGTCCCGCAGCGCGGCTCCGACTTCGGTCATCCGGTCCAGCGTGGTCTCGCCCGAGGCCGTCTCGGCGACGCTCATCCCGAGCGCCCGCTCGCCCGCGAGACGGTCCATCAGCCCCATCTGCCGCAGGTAGCGGATGTGGCGGGGGATCGAGCGGTCCTTGATGGCGATGACGCCGAACCGGTCGCCCCGTGAAAGGGCCGTCAGCACGCCGCACTCGGCGATGCCGAAGACCGGCCTGTCGGTCGCCTCGCGGCACACGTGGATCCCGGGGTCGGAGTAGCAGGCGATCACGAATGCCGCCGTGTCGTTGCGCTCCCGCACGAGGCGCGCCAGCGGCAGGGCGACGGCTTCCACGTCCGCCTGCGTCTCGACGCCGAACGGCCCCTCCGCCAGCGTCATGCAGGTGATCTCCGGACCCGAGGCGAAGCGCAGCGGCTCCAGCGCGACGTCGATCCCCCGCGTGACGGCGTCGTTGGAGTTGGGGTTCACCACGAGAATGCGTTGTCTGGCCTCGCCCACCTGTTATCCTCCACGCTCGCCGCGGCACGAAGCCTGCAGCATTCCCCTCTGCGGAGCCAGTGCTCCGGCAGTTAACTCACGCCTTTAGAACCCCATGCCCACCTACGATCTCATCGTCCGCGGCGGCACCGTCGCAACCGCCGCCGACGTTATGCGCTGCGACATCGCCGTCAAAGACGGAAAAATCGCCGCCCTCGGTGAGGACCTCGGCGACGCCGCCCGCATCGTCGACGCTGCCGGAGCGCTCGTCACGCCGGGGGGCATCGACAGCCACTGCCACATCGAGCAGCTCTCCGCGATGGGCGTCACCAACGCCGACACCTTTCAGACGGCGACCGCCTCCGCGGCACTCGGCGGGACGACGACCGTCATCCCGTTCGCCTGCCAGCACAAGGGCATGGATCTCGCCGAGGTGGCGCGCGACTACCACGCGCTCGCCGAACGCGGCGCCATCGTGGACTACGCGCTCCATCTCATCGTGACCGACCCGACGACGCTGCTCCTCGAGGAGCAGCTTCCGAAGCTGGTGAAGGACGGGCACGGCTCCATCAAGATCTTCATGACCTACGACGCCATGAAGGTCGACGACGAACAGGTCCTCGACATCCTGCTGAAGGCGCGCGAGCTGGGCGCCCTGGTCTGCGCCCACGCCGAGAACCACGGCATGATCAAGTGGATGGTGCAGCGCCTTCTCGACCGTGGCTACACGGCGCCGAAGTACCATGCCGTCAGCCACCCGCGCGGCTCCGAGGCCGAGGCCTTCAATCGGCTCATCGCGATGTCCGAGCTGATCGACCAGCCGATCATGATCTTCCACGTCTCGACCGCGGAGGGTGCCGCCACGATCGCCGCCGCCCGCGCCCGCGGTGTGAAGGTCTGGGCAGAGACCTGCCCGCAGTACCTCTTCCTCACGGCCGAGGACCTCGACAAGCCGGGCCTCGACGGCGCCA
>JACLAD010008537.1_pt1 | contig 20219 bp, 32 predicted proteins | sample 8027901 | NCBI WGS metagenome assembly JACLAD01 (sample SAMN15725071, study PRJNA655200) | protist metagenome | isolation source: fluorescence activated cell sorting (FACS) single amplified genomes of... | place: Spain: Blaines Bay Microbial Observatory, Mediterranean Sea | collected 2016-07-05 | reverse complement strand
GACCGGGTAGAGGGTCCGACGGGAACGAGGTCGCGGGCGTCGAGCATGCCGATTCCGCTGTCCTGGTTCGACATGTGCAGAGTCGGCCGCTTGGCCTTCTGGATGAACTCGGCGAGTCCTCCCGCTTCGGCGCCGGCCAGAGCAAACGGATCCTGCAAGGCGGAGCCTCCGGGGGTGAGAACGGCCGGGGAGGACATGGCCCGCTTCCGCTTTCCCGGCCCGCGTGCGGCCTCGTCGGGATGGTCCTGCTGGCCCTCGAAGGCCACTACCTGCGCACTGGGGCCATAGCCGAACCGCGCAGGGAAGCCTGGCGGGGGCGTGGCGGTGTCGAGGACCGCAAAGCTGCGCTCGAACGGGTTGATCTCCTTGGCATGGGTGAAGAGGCCCGGCTGGTGCGGCTGCGGGACGGTCGACGCCTCCTTGAGGGGCGACGGCCCTGTGCCGGCGGGTACGGCGGGTGCGGCGCCGGGCGTCGAGCGCTGGGAGAAGAGGCTCGGGGACAGGAAGCGGGACCACGGCGACGGAGACTGCCGCGGGGCGGCGTCGGCCATACGAGGCGGGCGGGGCGGCGGTGCTCGAGCTGGGCAGGCACAGCGCGGGACCGGAGGGCAGGAGCGGCGAGGCCTAGGAGTGCTGTACAGCTAAGTGTTGGCAGCAGCAGCAGCTCTGCGGTCCGGCGCACGCTCGGCGGGCGGTTCCTTTCGGACTGCAGCTGGCGCGCAGAGCCACACAAACGAGGCGGATCTCGAAACGATCTCAGAAAGATCGAGCATGTGGCGCTCCGCCCCACACGTGTCTACAGAATGCGGCTCCATCTTCGCCAGGGCAAGGGGGCCTCAGGGGGACCAGAGAGCTCGTACTGTGTGTCAGGTCCTGTGCAGTCACTGCAGCGCACCTAGTTGGCCGCACACGTAGCGGCTGGGCTGCGCCGACACACCTGCGAGCGGCCTGAGCAGGGGACGGTGATTATCTCGGCCCCGCCGCCGGCTCCCGCAAAGGATCGCCGATCCTTCTGCCGGGCTCGCGCTTTTGTATTCGTTCCTTAACCTCCCCTTTGTATTCGAGCTCGACACGTTGCTATTCCAGTCGGCCTTCTCAACCTGCAATTACTCATCAGGATGAGGTGCCCGATTTTTCGCGGAGACAACTACAAGAGTCGGCGCCGGCACACTACCACCTCAACGAGTCCTGCAGAGAGAACGGAAATCAGGGGATGTCTACGGGGGCGCCAGGTGGCAGCGGGGACTCACGGCAGAAAGGATTGTGCCTGCCCGCCAGTCGAACAGGGGTCAGCGCTGCAGAAAAAGAGGGCGGCAGGTATTCGACCGGACTAACCTCGCAATACATCGCATGCGGCGTCTCCTTCCAGGTCGCGAGGGCCGCGAGGATGAAACCGACAAAAAGGAGGAACGAGGCGACCACGTAGATGATGGTCCACAAAGCCGGACTAAGCCTCGGAAACACTTCAAAGTGTAGAGCCGGGCAGCAGGGGTTCTGCTTCGCAAAGAACGCGTCGTCGGCGACATCCCACAAGCTGCGAAGAGTGGCGCCTAGAGTCAGCTGCGGACCCTGGTCGGACCAGCGGGTACCCAGACGAGATGGTAGAGACACCTGTGCGGGGGCACACTCACACGTAGAAGCTGTTCATGACGCCCAGGAACAGAATAAAGAACCGCAAGCCCCAGGCATGGTCCACGAACCAGAGGCCGATCTGCGCGTGGCGACAGGTTGCTCAGCCGGACTCATCCAGCTCACAGAAAGCGATTACGCTGCACATACCATCAAGCCGACCGTGGCAATGGTTAGGAGTTTAGGCAGAACGTCGACCCAAAGGAAGACGGCGACAAAGCCAATCCCGACGGCGAAACTCGCGACCTTGCTCGCGAGCGTGTCGAACCCGCAAAAGGTCAACAGACCCCCGACGATGATCGAGAAGAGATATCCGGCCGGGAGGGCGCCGACAGGTATCGGTTCGATCACGTCGGCGACGGCCGACTTGGTCCGCGTGAGGCCGCCGTCCTTCGGGTTGATGGTGAAGAGCCCGATGCGGTACCCGAGGCAGATCGTGAAGAGGACGTGTCTGCGGGCGCCTTACTCATGAGCGAAGCGACTTCATTCGGCCAGAGTCGGGGTCGAGCTCACCCGACTTCGTGTACGCCGACCGTGAAGGTCTTGCAAGGGAAAAGCAGCTGAAATCCTCGGCAGGTCAGTACCGTCGGGCCTGCGGGAAGACCCTGCCACCACACTCACATCTCGTAGGATGAATAGGTTCCAACCTATCGCAATGCCGACGATACTGCGCGACATCGGGTCAGAACTGAATCGTCCGGAGAAATGGACGCGCTCCTGCCTACTAGATCGCGATGACGTCTGCAAAGTCCACAAGGCAGCAGTGTATCAGCGAGCTACCAAGAGTCCGACATCGACTGTGCGACACCGCCACGCACAGAGTGTGATGGCTTGATCGTGCGTCGGCTTCAGTCCGGTGTATTCCTTCTCCTCGGAGTCGCCAGGGGCGCACACCGTCGAGGTCGCCTTCGAGCCTCCTCGCGAGTCAGGCTGTGTGCCCGACGTCTTCGTCTTGGTCGCGGTCGGAATCGTCGTTCGGGACGTCTCGTACGTCGTGGTCGTCGGATAGAAGGTCTGCGCCACCGGGCGGTGTCAGCCCGTTCTCTGCTGAACCTCGGCCCGAGATCGCACGCCTTCATGCCCGGCAGTCGAGCGGGAAAGACTGACCAACGTCAAATAAGACGGTCCCGGCACCGTCAAGGTCGACTCGCCCTTATAGACGGTCTCGGTCGTCGTCCCGCCGTCGACTACCGGAGATTCGCCATAGGTCGTGGTCCTCGTGATGACAGTCGGGACGTCCTGTGTGGCCGTGACGTACACGGTCGAGGTGGAAGTGTCCCAGCCTGTTCGTCGCGATTTCGGGAGATCTGGTCAGAATCGCAGGTCTCGCTCCAGCAACACAGCGAGCGACGCACCCTCCCATCGCTTTCCTCGCGCAGGTCGCCCTTCAAGCTCGGCGATCTCGTACGATAGTCCATCCGCCGAACTCAGTGTCCGTTCCGTCGGGAACTCCCGACTCCGCAATCTCGACGCCGGTCCAGGTTCCGCAGCAACCGCCACCGCCTCGACTCGTACAGGTCGGTCCGGGACAGCTCGTGGACGCACAGCCTCAGCGGCTAGAGTCGTATGGCGCGGTCGATCGATGTTGAGTGACGGCGCAGGCGCTGCCTCGTGCGCCGGATCCACCGCCACGATAGTGGCGCGAGCCTGCGCCGAGAGCAGGGCCGCACAGAGCCAGCGAGCACGGGTAGCACGCGTTGGTCGCATCTTGTCAACTTGGGTAGGAGGAGAAGCACCGCATCGCAGGATCAGTCGGTTGCGAGCAAGCGGACCGGGCCGGGCCCGGAACAGGACGAAGGAGGTCAAAGCGCTCAGGAGTCGCGCGACCGCTGCGGACTCGCCGGAGAGCAGGGGAAGGACGCTTGGTCAAGTGATTGTACGGTGTGTTCGATGATGAATGCAGTGTCTGTGTACGGCTGTGAAGAGGATGGTGAAAGGAGCGGAACCCGCCGATGATCCTCATGCCTCCGGAGCGCCGGCCTCTTCCTTCTCTGCCTTGACGATCTCCGCCAGACCTTCCTCCACCAGCTTGCTCTGTCGCGTCCAAACCGACTCTGCTGTGTTTGGCGGTAGAGCGGCGAGCAAAGGCAGTCTGCGTTGAAGAACAGGGGCGTCGACGCGAGTCACGGAGGAGCAGCGCGGGGTTTTGGAGAAGAACGCACCTGACTTCCAGCCCTTCTCGGTAAAGGGCGCCACCACAGACCAACAGAGGAGGTCGATCATCCGCGAGAGCACCTTTTTGCGCGGCTCCCGAAGCGTCGGCCCGATCCGTCTTGCCGTCCGGCCCCCTCGCAGTCTTCTCCGTCGTGCGTCTCCGGCGCTGCTCCGGAGTCTCCCCCGGGCGGTACACGTCCGCCATAAGCGCCGCCAAGATACATTGCGCACCTTCTTCGGCGCTCTTGGCAAAGAGCCAGACGAGCGGATAGACGAGGAGGTAGGCTGCGCAGCCGAGGACGGAAAAGCTCGGAGACGACGGCGACGCGCGCAAGAGAGCGCGCAGGGTCGAGCGGGTCAAGCCCGGGCAGGCCGAGAGGGCGAGGATAGGCGTCGCGGCGGCGGCGGCCTCGGGAGCAGCGGGATCGTTTGCGGCGAAATCGGAAGCAGGAGGCGGCGGCGCCTGCTTCTCTGCCGCGGTCGACGTCACGCGCCGCTGGAACTCTTGCCAGAGCAGCGTGCTCGCCAGGGCGACCTGACCCTGTGCGATCCACGGCTGCGACGCGGGGTAGGGCGGCGCGTCCGATTCGGTGTAGTCGACGTCCTCCGGGCGGAACGACTCGGCCGTAACGGTAGCGTAGAACGGGCTGACGGAATTGACGATGCGAAGTGGGGAGGTCGAAGTCGCGGCGGAGCGGAGCAGGATCGGCAGCAAGAGCTGGACGAGCGCGTGTCGCCCCGTCAGGCGTGTCATGCTGTACCTGCTGACGCCCTCGAGCGGCGTCGTCGACTTGCACCGGTCCGGCGCGGCGCCAATGCCAGGTTCCTCGGCCATGTCGTCCTCGTCGCAGAAGAGGATGCCGTCGATGCGGGCCTCGAGGTCCTGCACCATCCCGCTCCTTGCATCCTTCTGCCAGCCCTTGACGAACGTCCGGATCAAGGCCAAGTCGGCGAGGTCACACTTCTCGGCGTACAGGCGTTCGTTCTCGGTGCTGGAGCGCAAGAGCAGCAGGAGCTGGATGACGGAGGGCGCGAGTGGTTCCGGGGTCAAGACGATCACTTGGGCGCCTTCGGCGGCGAGGTACTGCAGCACGGCGAGTCCGACGCCCGAGAAGCCGCCCTGTAGCACAGCATCGTCGGTGTACGTAGCATATTGGGCAAGCGGCGAGACATAGAGAGCAAGCAAGTTTTGTGTGAGCCTCGGGGGTCGAGAAATATTGAGCCGGCGAGGGCGGGCAAGGCGGGGCGGCGCAGACGCACGGTGAGGAGGAACGTCTTGCCCGCGAGCTCCTTTGGTTCCCGGAGGACGTAGCCCTTGCTCCAGGTCCGGATCGCCCAGACGAGCGAGAGCGCCGCGAGCCCGAACGCGAGCGTGCGCCAGCCGTCGTCGCGGCCGAGCAAGTCGAACGCGTACGCAGCAGGCATAATGCGGGCAGCAGGCTCGCAGACAGAGGCCCTGGAAGCTGCAAGAGGCGTGTGCGGGCGCGCGGGTGATAGGGGAGATGACCGAAGGAACTTTCTCTTCATCTACAATGAGCCCGCTCACGAAAGCAAGATTTTGGGAATGCGACATGATTGCGGGCGAAAGACGGCCAGGACTTCGCTCACACCCGCCCTCTCTGAACTCGAACAAACAACACCCTCCGCGCCTCGGCCGCCGTCCTGCCTGAAACCGCACCGCGCCTCCCGCACGCTCGAACCCGTTCCTCCTCCTCCTTCTCTCGACCCCGCACAAAACCGATCGGGGCGAGCATAGTAGTGAGGCGGGCACAACGGCGAGACAGCTGGCACAGAAGCAGGCGAACGACAGCCTCGACGAGACTGTACCGTTCGACGAGCTTAGAGCTTGAAACCACGCGACTTGCGGCGACCGCGACCGATCTGCAGCATCGGGCGACAGAGTCAGATTTCGCTCGAGGGCTGAGTGGTCTGCAGACCAACGCACCTCCTCGCGCTTGCCCTTGGTGATGACGTAGGGCTTGGCGTGGGTGATACCCGAGCCTGGGAAGAGGTGGACCGTCAGCAGCGCGTTCGAGTACGAAGGCGGTCGAAGCGAGACTCACCAAAGTGCCTGACGGCCTCACGGGCGTTCCGCTTGCCGCGGAGGAGGAGGGTGTTGGCACCGGTCGGCTTGCGGAGCGCGAGCTGGTCGAGGGTGAGGCACTCTCCGCCGGCCTTCTCGATGCGGGCGCGCGCGGTGCGGGTGAAGCGGAGCGCGGCAATCGAGAGCTTCGGGAGGTCGACGATGCGGGCGTCGTCGGTGACGGCGCCGACGGTGACGACGGTGTGCTTGTCGGTGTAGGCCTTGTTCGACTTGGAGACCTGGCGCGCGATGCGCGAGACCGACAGGGGCGGGCGGTTGATGCGCGACTGGTACAGACGGCGGAGGACCGTCTTGTTGAAGCGCGAGTCGGTGCGGCGGGCGAGGAACCGGTACAGCTTGACGAGCAGGAGCAGGTACGGGTCCTCCGACTTGGGGGCGGTGCGCTGGCCCTTCTTGACGTGGTGGCGCTCAATGTCGATTCCCTGCAGGTGCCAACGTTCGTTCGTTAGCACAGCTCGTCGGTGCGCGTGTGCATCCCGTTGCTCCTGTGCCAGAAGGGGTCGGGGAGTCCTGTACTGAACCGTCCCTCCGCCGAACCCTTCCACGCCTGCTCCTCCTCGCGTCGCCACCTCGGCGTCCCAGCCTAGCCCTAGACCCGCCATGGTGTGCCCTTGCAGCCGAGCAAGGCGCGGTGAGATGTGAGACGGGCTGCGGCCAGTCGCGCGTCGGTCGCCTTCGAGGGAGCAGGCTCGACTGCCCGAGCGCCTCCCGCCTCACGTCCCGCGCGCTGATCCCTCGGCTACGGCCGCAGATGTGCTGATACACCCTAGCGGCGCCGCATGCAGTTTCCCTGGGACGGTGCGGGTGCGACGTGCGGCGGGGGAAAACTCGAGCTCGAGGGCGAAGGCGGCGCGGCGAGGGGGTCCCGCGGTCGGCGGCCACAGCGGGCGCCTCGCAAAGGCGGAGCGGGCGGGGCAGGGCGCAGGGCGTAGAGACAGTCTGGAGGAGAGCAGCTTGCCATTGTTGACGAGTCCTGGAGTGGTGGGCCGTGAGTCGCAAGGAGGCGAACTCGAGCCCGCGAGCACGGCACGAGCGACTCTGGCCACGCGCGCCCGCCCGCATTCCACCCCCGCTCTTATCCCATGACAACCGCCACTATTCCTCTTTCTCAATACCCTGCCCGCTATTTCCTCGTCGCCGCCCTCGCCGCCTCTGCTGCTCGCCCGGCCGTCTCCTGCGCCACCACACGCTCTACACACGTTCCGCAACGAATCCACAATGGCCGACGACGCATACGCACCGAGGCCCGACAGCCGCGATATGCCGCGCGACGATCGTGACAATTACCCGCCGCCGTAAGCTCCCGCTTGCAACCTCTCCCGGCCGCATCTTTGCCCGCCGCTGACCGTTTGTCGCCGTACCCTCCATCCCACAGCCGTGATGCTGGCCCGCCGCGCGGAGGTGCGCCCCCGCCCCGCCCGAACAACGCCCCCGTAAGTTCTCCTCGTCGCCCTCCGCGGACATCCGTCATCGCCGCCAGCTAATCGTTATGTTCTATTTCCGTCCTTGCCCAGGTCCCGACCCCGTCCAACGTTCTCGGCGTGTTCGGCCTCTCGATCCGCACCCAGGATGGTGACCTGTACGAGTGGTTCGGCCGTAACGGCCGCCGCGTCGAAAAGGCCGTCGTCGTCTACGACCAGCGCGTGCGTCCTTGTTCTCCGAGTCGGTGCCACTGCTCTCCACCGTTTTCATGCTGACGCACTTTCCTGCCGCCAGTCCGGCCGCTCGCGAGGGTTCGGCTTCGTCACGATGGGCAGCATCCAGGACGCCGAGTCGGCAATCCAGGACCTGAACGGACTCGTGAGCATCCTGCGCGCAATCTTCGGCACGCCTTCGAGAGGGAACTGAACCTATATCTCCGACCCGCAGGATCTGCACGGGCGCCGCATTCGCGTCGACTTTTCGGCAACGCAGAGGCCGCACGAGCCGACTCCGGGCGAGTACCGCGGTCCGCGCCGGGACTACGACTTTGCTGGTCCTCCGCGCGGAGGTCCGTACGGTGGTCCGCCTCCGGGCGGTGACCGCTGGGCCTCTCGTGGCGGTGGCGGTGGCGGTGGAGGGTATGGTGGCGGGTACGGTGGCGGTGGCTACGGTGGCGGATACGGTGGCCGCCGCAGCTACGACGACCCTTACGGCGGCGAGTCGTACCGTGCCCCGCTCCCGAGTCGCGGCGGCGGAGGCGGCGAAGACCGCTGGGGTTACGGAGGCGGACGCGACAGCCGCGATGACCGCTACGACCGGCCCTCTTCGTACCGCCGCCGCAGCCCGTCCCGCTCGCGCAGCCGCTCGCGCTCACCCCCGAGGAGGTCCAGCCGCCGCGACGACCGCGACCGGAGCCGCAGCCGCACGCGCAGTCGCAGCCCGATGCCGCGTGGCCGCGAGCGCACGCGCAGCGTCACCCCGAAGCGCGACTAGACGCTGGAGTCTGACGGCGCCTTTCCGAGTCGTCTGACCAAGTGTACACAGCTTTCCGATGTCGTCGACGGTCGAAGAAACAAGAAGGGAGCGGGCGGGGACGAGCACCTCGACGCCGGAGGGAAGATGAAGCCAGAAGATTCGGTCCGCTTGCAAGATGCCCCTCCAACCCCCGTCTCGTGCCTCGGTCGCCGCAACATGCATACGATGGTGTTTGAGATCAAGACGCACAAGACCTTTTTCTCGGAGAAGAATGCCCGCGGGCGCTCTGTCGAGAAGCAAGTCCGCAAGTCCCAAGCCGTCGCAAGCAACCGCAAGACTCGACCCGCGCAAGCCCCTCCTCCATCGCTCTCCTTCACCTCGGTGGGTACGCAATCGCAATTGCCTTGTCGCTTCTCTTGAACGAGGGCTTCTCGCCGAAGTCTAGGCTGCCGATCGGCTATAACTCACGGTAAGCGATTCACCCTCCTTGCTCGACCCTCGTCGCCCTCTCGCTCTTAGCTCGTTTGTTGCTGCAATGATGCACATGTGCCGAATCTTGTCCTCTGGTGATCTGAATGTTCTTGCGAGCGTCGTGGTCCATATTAGTGGGAGTGGCTGCCCCCACCTGCGGACAGAGGCGGCCGGCGTCCTCCGCCCGCCCCGCCTCGCTCCTTGAGCGCGTACGCACGCAAGCCATGGCCTCACACCACCGTGCTACTGCTACAGGCTCGTGGGCGACGTCGTCCACGCCGTCCCCGCCGCTCGCCCGCTTCGGCCAGCCGCCGACGACCAAGGAAACCCTCGTCGCCTACATCGGTCAGTCCGCGTCTCCCGGCCCCGTACAGGCTTCAGATGCCACAGACGAGCCGTAGTTCTGACGCTGTGTGTCCTGTACGCCACCCTCGACAGAGCGAGCATGCGACCCGGCGCTGCACGAACCGAACCTCTCGCTCGACCTCGAGATTGCCGACCTCATCAACACCAAGAAAGCCAACATGTACGCCTTACAGAGCGCTCTTCGTGAGATGCGCGCTGACGGAAACGACACGCAGGCCGCGAGAAGCGGCGGTCGAGGTGGTCCGCCTCGTGAACCACCGCAACACGCACGTCGCCATGCTGGCTCTGCATGTATGCCCACCACTCACTCTTCTGTCCGGTTCCGGGAGCATGCGGAACGGCTCACCTCGGACCCGTCCCGCAGCTCCTCGACATCCTCGTCAAGAACTGCGGATACCCCTTCCACCTGCAGATCAGCACGAAAGAGTTCCTGAACGAACTCGTCCGGCGCTTCCCCGAACGGCCACCGACCTTTCCCCCTCCCCCGATGAAGAAAATCCTCGAACTCGTGCACGAGTGGAAGAACACGATCTGCGCGACGAGCAAGCACAAGGAGGACCTTGTCCACATCCGAGACATGCACCGCTTGCTCAGCTACAAGGGTGCGCTCCGGGTTCCCGACTTGCGTTCGCATTCGCTGAACAGTGATGTGCGTCTCGACAGGCTATCGCTTCCCGGACTTTGACCGACGAGCGGCGCAAGTCCTGAACCCGGCAGAGGTGAGTTCTCGTCCCAAGGGGCGCGCCATCCCTCTTGAAGAAGTGCTGATGATCGAGCTACTCTACAGAATCTTCAGACGCCGGACGAGCTGGAGGAGGAAGACCGTGAAGCACAGGCAGCTGTACGTCCGCTCACGCCCATTCGGGCCCTGCAAGTCGTTGATCTGGTCCGACGCCGCGCAGAAACTGCAAGAGCTCATCCGAAGAGGCTCGCCAAAGGACCTGGCGGCAGCGCAAGAGCTGATGAAGATCATGGCGGGAGCAGTATGTCCGAATCCGGGAATCTTCGTCTGGCACGGAGCTCGCGGCTGACGAGCCCTTCCCCTGGGAATCGCTCTCTCCCGCAGGAACCGGAGAAGAAACCGAACTACGAGGAGCAGGTCAACAAGGAGCTCGATCGGGTGCAGCAGCGGGTCCTGCTCCTGAACGAGATGCTCAACAATGCGGCGCCGAAGGAACGATTCGTCGAGGGAGATGCGTACGATGTGCGTCTGTTTCCCTCTTTCCCCTTTTGCGCGAGGCGCAGTCGCCAGGCATCGTTCTGATACCAGCCCGACACGCAGCAAATTGCGAAGAAGTGTCGGCATATCCAGCCCAAACTCCAGAAGTGGATTGCGGAGAGCGCCGAGACCAACCCGGAAGGCATGGGTAAGCCGGGCCGCAGCCAGTCCAGAGCTTCCGAAACGTAATACGCTCACCCGGGACTATACTCGCTCACAGATCGCCTCCTGTTGATCAACGACCTGATCAACAACGTCATCAAGCGGTACGAGGCGTTCAAGGCAGGTGATCGGAGCGCAACCGCCGAGATCGACCCTTCGTGAGTCTCCTCCGCCTGGCTTGCTGTCGCTCGGCCTCGCGACAGGGACTAATGTATCTCCGTACAGACTCAACTCTGGTGGTGCCGGCTCGAAGGCTCGCGCGCAGGCGCAGCAGGTCTCGCTCATCGACTTTGACGACGACGAAGCCTTTGCCGCACCGACCCCTCCCGCAGCCTCGACTCCGGCGGTCCCGAATGCGGCGCCGTCGAACCCGCTCGACGACCTCGCGAGCTTGTCGCTCGGCGGCTCAAGCAGCGCTGGCCCGCCGCCTCAGCCGCAGCCGCAGCAGCAGCGAGGCAACGGCGCCGGCAGCCTGTTTGACCTGAACGAGGCCTTTGCGGCCCCGGCTCCGGGCGGCCAGGCCCCTCCTACCTATTCCATGCCCTCTCAGGCGTCTTTCAACGGCTCGCCCGCGCCGTCCGCTCCGATGGGTTCGCGCCCCCCGTCGCAACCCGTCTCGGGGACGTTCTTCTCGCAGCAGGCCCGGTATGGCGGGTCTCCGGGCTCGTCCACTCGACCGTCGGCGTCGCCGTCTCCGGCACCGTCGCCTTCGGTATCGACTTTCGGAGGGGGCAGCGCGGCCGGGTTGGGCAGCATCTCGCTCGGGGGCGGAGCGCCCCCGGTCCCGCCCAAACAGCAGCAGCAGCAGCAGAAGGACGCGTTCGCAGATCTGTTGGGAGACTTTTGAGGTCTTCGGGCAGGCCGTAGCACTGACTGCCTCTTGTTGCATTTCTGTCGCGCCTGGTCTGATCTCGTTTCCTCCGCTTGACGCCTGCACGGACCAATCAGCTTCGCTTACGCTTCTCGCCGCGGATCCCATACAGCTCTCGTTTTCGGTCTTCCCTCGCGTTCTCCTCAGCCTAATCTCGCGCAATTGCAAGCAACTGAATGAGGCCCGTTCCCACAGGGCTGCGCATCTAGACGAGTCAACTGTGAGCCGAAAGCTAGCTAGGGGAAGCTAAGGAGATAAGGGCGCGAGTCGCCTCGGCCCCTTCCAGCTCAACAACGCTCTCGCCGTCTCCTCTTTTGGGCGTCTGTGAAGTGCGATTGCCTTCAGATCTCACTGTCCGTTGCTGACATCGTGCCCACAGGACTGCTAGACATTGATGAAGCATATTGACGACCAGAAAGAGCAGCCTTCACAGACGAGGCCAAAGAGGAAGCATTGATGTTGGAGAGAAAGAGGATCCAGATTGCGGGTGAGACCGGTGAGAAGGTCAAAAGGTGCGGGAAAAATGCTTGGTGGCGCCGCACGTTATGAGGGCTGCGGACTCTATCCAAGCCGTACTTAAATCTGGATGCTGTTTCATCTCTGTACTTGACTTGCCCAACGGATTGTTCCAAGGACCGCTATAACACCAAATATGATAGGGAAGATCTCGACCGAGGTCTCTACAGAGTTTACCATTTGTACATGAAGGAAGGGTGCTCATCACCGGTCGCACCGCGCGCAATCACCTCGTCCTTCTCCTTCTCAGTCATAGCGAGCTTGCGGGCGTTCCTCGACCGGAGGACCCAGACAAAGACGCCCATCCAGCACAGAGCCCACACCATTGCGGCAAGCGAACAGGCGTGGCCGAGGCGGTAGTGCGGCTTGTCGGTGCTCCGGTACTTTGAAGGAGAGCAAGCAAAGTCAGATGCAGCTGCAGATCCGCAGAAAGTAAAGAGGAGGAACTTACAATTTGTCCGGCAACAACGCCGCCGCAGTTGCCCAACAGCTGCTGGATACCGATCGAAGTGGATCGCTTACGGTCCCCGGCAACGGAGAGATTGATCCACGAGACGTTCAAGCCAACGGCCGTGTAGATTCCGGCTGAAAAGAACGGGTCGGGGAAAAAGTCAGCTCAACTGCGCCGATCCGGAATCTGAACGGTCCGACTTACTTGCGCAAAGGCTGACAAGAGAAGAAGGCCAAGAGCAGGTCAGTACGAGCTCAAAACCGCGTACAGGAGGACGAAGGGGGCGTACAAGCAGGCAAAGAGAGAGACGCCGGTCGACGACTGGACGGCCACAAGGAGAACGTATCCGACGACGGTGACGCAAGCGGTCGGCAAGATGAGCCAGAGCCGCATGTCCTTCTTGTCGCTGAGCTTGGCGCAGACGAGGTAGACGATGGCAGCCCACGCGTAGCTATGCGAAGGGAAAAAGAGTGAAAGCGGGTTAGGAAGGTTCAGGATTCGTCCGCGGTACCAGAGGGGCACGCCCAGTGGCAAACTTACACAGGTGCAGTCAGCAGGTTGCTCTCGATGCTCGAGAAGCTGCCGAGAGCCTTGATGATGACCGGCAGGAAGGTGCTGAACCCGTAGAGGCAGATACTGCGGACGGCCACCGGAGTCGGAGAGTCAGCAAGACTGCTCTTCCGGAGAGCCGTCACCGTCTGACTTACTCGAAGCCGAACTGCATCATTCCCGAGATGTAGACGATCGGGTCCGTGAACGCCCGCTTGACCTCACCCCACGAGAAATCCTGCTTGCCGCGGTACTCGCCGGCGTGCAGGTATCGGACGCGCATGAGCAGCTTCTGGCGCGGCGTGAGGAACCAGGCGGTCTGGTACGAGTCGGAGATGAAGACGGGTGCGATGCAGCCGATGACGATGGTGATGAGGCCTGCGCGTTGGCGAAGGGAAAGTCAGGGGGGCGAACGCCAGAGAGCACAAGCCCCAGGACCCGGGACGCACCGAGCCAGACGTAGATGTGCTGCCAGCCCGCCAGGCCGAGGTTGCCATCGAGGCTGATGAAGCCGGCGCCTGCGAGGGAGCGAGGCGGTCAGATCCCGGTAAAAACGAAAGGCTGACTCGAGAGGGATCGACGAGACTCACAGACCAGGCCTCCGACCACACCGCTGACGGCAGCGGACACAAACATTATGGCCGTACGCCAAGCGAGCTCGTTGCGCTGGTCAAAGAGACGGTTGTCAGCCAGGGAGAAAGAGGCGGGAGGAAAGAGTCAGGCGTACCTGGTACCACAGCGAGAGGATGAGGAACAGACACGGCGTCAAGGCGCTCTCGAGCAGGCCGAGAATCAGCCGGCAGGCGACGAGCGAGGCGTAGTTCTTGATGAAGCCGTTGCCGAGCACGACAGCGCCCCAGGCGATGGTGACGACCGGGAGGAGGCGCGAAGGCCGGACGCTCTTCATGATCGTCGTCCAGAATGGCTCGGTCGAGACGTAGGTCGCGCTGTCGCGGCAAGAGTCCGGTCAGAGGGAGTCCGGGAAAAGCGAGAGGGAACAGGAAGGCGGACGCACTAGAAAATACTCGCGGTGACACTCAAACCGTTCGCCGGTGCGTTGATGTCCTTGAACATGCCTGTCATAATTTCAAATCCAAAAGTCAGCAAGTCGTTGAAGTTCGGGGCAAAAAGAATAACGACGCAGGCAGCTCGGTTTGCCGTGCAGCTCGACGAGACTCACCAGCAGAGGCCGCATTTCCAAGTTGCGCGCGGTCGAGGAAAGCGATGAGGTACAAGATGCACACGAGCGGTCCGAGGATCCAGTCGAGGCGGCGGACAAGGAGCTTCTCCTCCTGCGGGTCGATGATGTACCGCAAAAGTTCCTCGTCGCTCGAGTTCTCGTCGATCTCCTGGAGGGCATAGCCGACGTGACCTTCGGCATCGTCGGTGTGCTTCTCGCCGTCGACGAGGTAGTCGTTCTTGATGGGGTCGCTGACAGCCATGTCTAGAGATGGGGTAGCCTTCGCGGTCGAGGACAGCAGCGGGGATGCGACCGGGGCACGGTCCGTAGAGCGAGATCTAGCGTCGCAAGAGGCAGACAGACAGTTGCGGTCGAGTCGAGGGGCCAGGCAGGAGCTAGCGATAAGAGCGAGGGATGATGAGATGAAGGAGTCGAGAGAAACGAGGCTCGAGTGCGGGCTCCCAGCCGCGAGATAGCGAGCGTGAGCGGAGACGCAAATAAGAGCTGCTGATCGAATTCCCTGCCAGAGCTTCTCACGCGGAAATGGACAAGGACCGGCATGCAATCGGCGGCGGCAAAAGTCTGGGTCCCCCCACCGCGAGCCGCCGGAGTTTGACCGGAGTGGCGGCGCGGCGCACGTCCGGTTTCCTCGGAGGCGCTCATCAGGTCATGAGCAACCTCACTCGTCTTCCGTCTCGCTCTCTGTGTAGATCCAGTCCAAGCCCTTGCTCTCCGTCCATGACACTTCCGTAAATCACCTCCTCGAGCATGGAACTTCGAGCCGAACTTTACCGGACGTCGAGCTGCAGTGGTCGCAAGCTGTGTAATAAGCAGCGAGGGTGTCTTGAAGGAAGCATCATGATCTTTCGGAAGTGATGGAGCCAAGCCAACGGTCGAAGGGGCGAATAAGGCGATATGAAAATGCATTCGAGATGGCTTCTACCCGCAGACATCCTCGTCCCGAATGTCGAGGAGCAGCATGTTCCCTGGAGCGTGCCCGCAGATGAGCTCAGGCAGCTTGCTGTCCATGACGCTCAGCTGCGGCGTGACTCCGCACCTTGAGCCGGACGGGGCCGGTCAGCATGGGAACGAGAGCGAAAGACGGATAAAAGGGCGCTCACCCCCAATAAACCGGCACCTCCCCCTCCCGGACCTCGCTCGGATCGCCAAAATCTGGTCGCTGTCCTGTAGGATCGTCGATTCCGAGGGCTGCGGCGCCTTCTGCGCCCCATGCAATCGGTTCTCCGTGTGTTTGGATGAAGGGCCGGGTCAATTCGCGAACCTGCTCGATGGCTTCCGGAGGGTACGGGCGCATCGAGACGACCATGTGTCCGCCGAAGCCTGCATCGAAAGGCGAGGTCAGCGCATTGTGGGCGGAGGGAAGGGATGCGGACCCAGAGCTACAACCCAGACCGGAGAGGACTCACGACCGGCCCGTGCCAACGGAACGCGTGTCGCATACATCGGAACGTTCTTCCCAAGCTCAATCTGCCGAGGGACCAGCCCGCCGGCGACGAGTGCGGCTTCAAACGAGAAGGAGCAGCCGATCAGGAAGCCGACCGAGTCGTCGGTCCACTCGTCCCGGATGTCGCGCTTCTCCTCGACCAGCTTGCCACCTCGGTAGACGCGATACATAGGGGCATCTGTGCGGATGTCGCCGTCGCGGGCAAGGTGGGTAGGGATGGTCGGGTCGCCGACTTTCGTTTCGCCGAGGAGCGGGCACGGCACCGGATTCCGCGCGCAGAGGTTGCGAAAGTCCTGAGCGTACTTTGACGGCATGATGACGAGGTTGGCCTGGACGAAACCTTCGCATACGCCGGCCGTCGATGGATAGGACCACGTTCCTTCACGACAGGCTTGCCGGACGGCATGTGGGCTGAGCGCTTGAGGCGTGATCGTCATCTTGGCTCAGCGAAGGTAGCAAGCAGCTTGTAGCAGGACGACGCAAGCGGAGGAGGCAAAGGAAGCAGCAAGTCCAGCCGCAGAGGAATTTCCGTATCTCTGTTGGCCGTGGCGGCGGTCGGCGCGGGGCGGAATTTGAGCGGGGTATGAGCAGCGCCACGAGCAAGCAGGGCGGTCCGGCCGGAGAGCGGCAGGCAGGCCCGAAAGCATAGCACATAGCCAGCTAGTCGTGATCGCACAGTCAGCGAAGCTCCGATACGATGCAAAGCCTTGTTGTCATCCAAGAGAGAAAGAGCATTCCGACCGCAGCGTTGCTCGTCGGCGGAAGCCGCGTCGTCGCCGTCTGCGCCGCGCTGCTGGCGACACGAGAGCGCATGCTCTGGCCGGGACTGCGCCATACGACCAAAAACTGCTTGCTTGCGCGCCCTGTCGCTCTTTTGCCCCGCCTGCGCCTGACGAGCGCCGCCATGCAGCCTGCGTTCGCGACGGCCGAATCGCTCTGGCCGCTCGACGCGCCCCCGCAAGCATCGCAGCAGAGCCACACTGCGCCTACAGAACGCGCGGCCGACGCTGCAGACAAGAACAAGGCAAGGCACCGCGCTCGTCGTAAACCGGATGCCGCAACCGACGTAGCCGGATCCACCGCGGCTCTCTCAGCGGAGCAAGCAGCCCTCGCTCCTCCAACGGCGCGAACAGCAAGCGGGATGGCGACGCAGAGCGGTGGAAATGGTGGCGGCACACGGGGCAACAACAAAAGTCGGAAGAGGGGCACCGGCCGAGGAGGAACCGCCGGGAACGATTATCGGAGAGGCGCCGGCGCAAGAGCATCCGGCGCGACGCGAGGCGGCTACAACGGGGGCGGGCCGAATCGGTCAGAGGTTGTCGGACTCCCGTTCAGCCGGACGCCTTTTGCGCGAGGAGCAGCGCGCCCGAATTCCGGCGGTGCTCAATCCGGCGACTGGAGGAGAGACATGCACACGGACGCCAATGCCGGGGCCGACGAGACGACTGCCTCGACGGCACCTGGTCAGGGTCGCGGAGGGCAGGCCAAGGCGAAGAAGGCGAACGATTTCGACAAGGGCACCGCCCTCCTCGAACAGGTGGCCTCTGCCGGAGATGATGGCCTCAACGCCGAGATTACGCGTCTCTACGAGGTACGCACCTCCAGTCGCTGAGCGGACGCGGACGCATCCCTGACGCGACACCGACCGCAGATCCAGCGACCTTCCCCGGCTGCGCTGGCAGCTCGTCAGCACCTCGTCGACGAACTGACCGACTGGCTCAACCGGGAGCATTTCCGCTGGGGCCACCCGCACAACCGCTCAATGTACCCTTTGAAGATCGAACCGTTCGGTTCCGTTCGCTTCGGTCTCGGCACGTCGACCTCCGATCTCGACCTGTGCCTGCTCGACCCGTACCGCCCGAACGGCTTTGTCGACAAGTACTTTTCGACGCAAAACTCGGCACTGCAGAGGCTGCCCGACATTTACGATATGCGCCGCATCGGACGCTCGCTTCAGCAAGCGAACCTGACAGACGTCCGCTGGATGTCAGTCTGCACTCCCTGTCGTGTTTTTGACTTGCTCCTGACTGGCTCGCCCCAAACAGCCCGGAAGCCGCCGTGCCGATCTGCAAGTTCAAGGTCATGATCGACGGCCACATGATCGAAGCCGACTTGAACACGAATGAACGGCTCGGTGCGCCCTAACATCAAAGCGGTCTGCTTGCGAGCAGCGTGCTGACAGGGTCCGCATCCACAGGCGTCTTCAACTCGCGCCTGATCAACAGCTACTGCAACTTGCACCCGCTCGTCCGGCCGTTGAGCGTCTTCATCAAGTTCTGGGCGAAGCAGCGCGGCCTGAACGACCCGTCCGGCACGCCGACCACCTTCTCCTCCTACACCCTCATTCTCCTCGTCATCTCTTACCTGCAACACCTAGACCTGTTGCCGAACCTCCAGGACCCCGAATTGATCGCTTCGACCGGAACGGCCCCGAACCGGTTCTTCTCGACGCCGAAAGCGCGCGCACGGAGGAGTCGCGTCAACAGCATCGTGCGCAGCATCGGTTGGGACGTCACCTTTGTCGAATACGAATCGACCCCGGAGAACTACGCCGCGCCCGAAGCGAGCCTGACCGAGTTGGCGCGCGGGTTCTTCCAGTACTACGGCGAGGACTTTGATATGGAGCGGATGGCGGTCAGCATCTGGCACGGGGCGCCGCTCGAGCGTCAGCGGCCGTTCGGGACCAAGAAGCCGCCCGCTCCGGCGGACGTCGAGATGGCCGAGGCGCAGCAGGCGAACGGAGACCTCACCGCGGATGAGCTCCAGCGGCAGCGGAACGAGGACGCCGACTTGAGCGCGTTCGCTGCCGAGGTGGCGCCGCCCGCGACCGCCGCGCCCGATCTGGACTCGCTCGCCGCCGACCTCGACGCGATGCGGCAGGAAGACCAGGCACAGCAGACTCGTCCGCAGGCGGCCGGTCCGGAGCCAAATTCGAGGTCGTCGTCGCCGATCGAGTACGAAGAGTACGAAGAGCCGGAGCGATGGGCCGATAACCTGCTCGTGGTGCAGGATCCGTTCATCCTGACACGGAACTGCCCGGGCAACGTTGCCCCGGACTGGGTGGAGGAGCTGCGCGTGGTACGTACTCGGCGAGCTGGTCGTTCATATCTAGGGCTAACGACGTCACCCAAACCTAGCAAATGCGCCGGGCCCGCAACTTGATCGACCAGAACGCCTCGATCAAGGAGATCTGCGCCGCCGTCAAGGACGATCCGGACTATCTCTCGGTCGCCGACAAGAAGAAGAACAAGACTCCGCGCAGCAGTCAGGCGAAGAAGCGCAAGCCGAAGCCGGTTCGCCTACGCGAGCGGGCTGAGCAGCAGCAAGCGCACGACGAGGGTCAGGAGCAGGAGCCGGCGCGGGTCCCGAGGGACCAGGCGCCCGACTACGTCCCGGACGGACCGGGCGCGGTGGCCGACCCGGCCGATCTGGGAGACACGCGGCGACGCGAGCAGGAGGCGTTCCGGCTCGCGCTTGCGGACCTCGTCGAGAAGCCTGCGCCGAACACCTCGGGGGCGAGTGCCGAGCTGGCCATGGTCGAGGAGGCGCCGATAGACCCGTCGCAGGGTAGATAGAGCAGACTTGTCCGTGCACATATCTTCCGAACTCGAAGCACCGAGAGGACAGCTCCTGGCGGTGACTGGTGACTTCTTCTAAGCACGCTTCGTGGGGTAACTACAATGGGAGGAAGGGAAAGACTGCAGGCGTGGAGGCCAAGGCGACAGGAATCTGCGACGCTGGACAGGTCACTCAGATGTTGAGGGTGGCGGAGACGCTTCCGAGACCCAGTACGCGAAGGGCGGCGGCGACGGATCCATCCAGGAGGGACAGGACCGCCTTCAACAAGCCGTCGGCGGCGGAGAAGAGAACGTTCAGAAGACCGGCGAGACTATGAGGCAAGCGAGGGTCAGTACTGGCGAGAAAGCGCCAGTCTAGAGCGTAGTACTCACGCGCCACCGAGCGAGAGGAACAGCGGAGTGAGAAGAGTTCCCAGAAGAGGGCGCGACGAGAGGAGGTCCTTGATCGGGGCGAGAGCATCGAGCACACCCTTGATGAGATCGACGACCAGACCCGCGACTGCCCCGTGAAGGCGAGGTCAATCGCACTCTCGGGAAGACAATAATAGATTAGGACACGAGCATACCGGTCTGCACGTCAGTGCCGACGACCACCGAGTTGCGGTTGCCAGCGATATCAACGACTGCCTTGGCGCAGGTCGAGACTGCAGCGGTGATTTCCTGCTCCGGGAGGGAATTAGCTTCTCTCGAGTCCTCCTGCCCGGGAGTGCAAAGAATGCTCGTACACCAACAAGGCCCGAGACCGCCGTGAAGATCTCTTTGGCGTCGTCCTGGTTGACGCCGTCGATGGCAGTCTTAACCTCTCCGCGGAGGTGGCCGAGGTCCGTGATCGCGCTCTGGAGGTGGACCTCGACGGACCCTCCGGTACCGGCCGAAGTGCTGACTTCACCCGAGACGCTGGCAGGAGCGGTGGACAGAGCGGTGGCGGCGAGGCCGACCAGGGTAATGGCGATGCGGGTCAAGAGCATGGTGGCGTGAGTGCTTGACGAGGGAGCGGGCAGGGGAAGATCGGGACAGAGGATGCAGAAAGGAGAGCCGTGGAGAAGAGAGAAAGAAGGCAAGCAGAACCAGCTGTGCCAGCAAGGATACATGCTCGAGTTGGTCCTG
>JACLAD010009369.1_pt1 | contig 20223 bp, 20 predicted proteins | sample 8027901 | NCBI WGS metagenome assembly JACLAD01 (sample SAMN15725071, study PRJNA655200) | protist metagenome | isolation source: fluorescence activated cell sorting (FACS) single amplified genomes of... | place: Spain: Blaines Bay Microbial Observatory, Mediterranean Sea | collected 2016-07-05 | reverse complement strand
GTTTTGATATCTTCTTCAACCTGGCGAGTCCATTGGTGGGATCAGGCAATGTTCGCATTACCTCTATAAGCGCAGTGACCTCTGCATCTTGGTCGAGATACCGGATGTCAGGTTTGAGCCGCCGCAGACCCTTTGTGGGATCGAATGCGCTCCTCGGCCCCAGTGGATAGGCTTTGGCCCGTGGCCAAAAAAATAAAAAGGGGACGGACCCACACGATCTCTCGCATGAGCCCATCCCCTTGGATTGGTTAGCCGACCAGCCGAGGCTTGCCGTAGTCATGAACGCCCTTTCCGGATGCGAGGGTGGCGCTGCACCGTTGGCATCCGAGGTGGTACTCGTCCCGAACGGGAATTCGATCCCAGCTGGCGACGTGCACCGCCCCGCAGGCTTTGCAAGTGAATTCGGATTCTCCGGCTCTGAAAGCCATGTTTCAGCCCTCCGCCATCTGATCGGCACCGGCCTCGACCGCGTTCATCAGCGTTTCGTTGGCGAGGTGGCTATATCGTATTGTGGACTGGTAGTCGGCATGACCTAGAATTTTACCGATCGTGAAAAGGTCTACACCTCCGTTGGCGAGGAAGCTCGCAGCACTGTGCCTAAGATCATGAATTCTTAGACTTTCTAGCCCCGCCCCATCTCTGGCCGTCGCCCATGCCCGCTTGATCGAGTTATAGGGCTTGAGCGTTTCCGGGTTTGGCACGAGCCACGGGCAACCCGGTATCTTCACCAGACCCTCGATCACGGCCACGGCTGGTCCCGAAAGAGGCACCCGCCTGGCCTTACCGGTCTTACTGTCCGGGATCAGCCATGAGCGTGCCGCAAGATCGACGTGCTCCCACTTGGCAGTGAGCAGCTCCGTCTTCCGAGCACCGGTGTACAGCAGCAGGCTCACGATCGCCCAAAGCTGTGGATTGCTTGAGGCTTTGCATGCTGTGAGCAAGCGTTGCGCCTCTTCCTTCGTTAGATAGCGTTCGCGGGCATTGTCGAACTTATACCTTGGGACATTTCGGACAGGGTTGGTTTCAGCGCCGGGTATCTCCCAAAGTGCGGCCAAGAAGTATCCCCTGCCCAAGGCCATTCGAAGCTTCTCGACAGTTGCAGGTTTGAATTCCTGCCGTTTTTCCGCGAGCCATTTCGAGATATCGGCTGGCTTAATCTCGTCCAGCCGCATGTCACCCCATCGTGGGAGCAGGTGGTTGTTGATCACCGACTCAGTGTTCTCGGGACGCTTGAGGTAGGTCCGAGCATGCTCGATATGCATTTGCGCTAGAGCAGCATAGGTCGGCACCTTGCGCTTCCTCGCCTTAGTCTCGGCTGGGTTTCCGTTCAAAACGACTTCAGCTCGTAGTTTCTTTGCTACCTTCTGTGCTTGCGCAAATGTGACATCTTCGAAGCGAGCAATTTTGAGCTGCTTCTGTCTGTTGTTTTGGTCTGTATAGCGCAGGTAATATGTCCGCCCACCAGAGGCCCTGACCTCCAGGACAAAGCCCGTAATTTCCTTCGAGTAATAGGTCTCCTTTGTTTTCCCATAGGGACAGGTGAGGCTTGCAGCCTTCGCTGCGTCTAATGACACCCTCGGCATCGTCGATTTCCTTTTTCGTGTGATAGCGGAGGCGCGAGGAGCGCGGCTGGGGCGGCGGCAGGGGTAGGCCCCATCGACTGCCCGATCGCTCGCCAGCGCGGCTCTCTCGCCGCCTCTGCGTGGTATTGTGGATGGGGAGCGGAGTTCGGCCCCGCCCCCCCCCGTGGATAGTTCTCCAGTGCGCGCCGACGTTGAGCCGGAAAACTGGCGCGCTGGCATTCTGCCCTACGTTGCGGTTTCCGGGTCTAGATCGGCTTGCGGGTGCAGGAAGAACGTATGCGCTCCCCGGTCTCGACGTTCGTAGTCCCAGAGGTGCACCGCAGGGTCAGGCCCGGTGTGCTTCTCCAGGGTTGTGAGCGCGACCCGCCTGCTGACCTTCATCGCCTTGCCGACCGTTTCCGCGATCCGCATTTTGGTGTTCGTGCCATGCTCGATCGCGGCACGGATGAAGTCGATGAGGTCCGCTTCCGCTAGCGTTCGAACTTCATAGTTGGTCCCGAATTCAGGATCGGCCTCTTCAACGGACATCAGGCGCTCAGCGTAGCTGAGGCCCTTCTCGCTGCTGAACCTGAAGCATGCCCGCTCGTCGTTGTCGCCGCGACGCTTGATCGCTTCGAAGCCGACGTAGCGTAGCTCCTTCTGCCCTTCGGGCGTCCGGTCTTCGAGCATGTACGCGCAGTCGAAGTCTTCCAGAATATCGCTCGTCCCGGCGTAGATCAGGCTACCCTTTGCAGACCGGTTCTTATTTGTGTGGGCGAGGCCCAGAACCGTACCACCGTGCATTGAGAAGGTCCGTGCGACCTTGCCGAACTCCGCGCTCTCCTTCTTGGACATCAGGTCTGCGACCTTTTTGAGCGTATCGACAATAATCACACTACCTTGCGCGCTTTTGTCGGTGGCCATCGCCTCCATCGCGGGAGCAAGAGCAGACAGTTTGAAGCCCTTGTATCCAGGTGAGAGCATGTGTGCGCCAACATCATCGAGGATGGTGGCTTTCTCGGCCATTCCTGAAGCACTGTCGTCTGCATTGACGTAGAAGACGTTCTCTGGATCAATCCGCTGGTCGTTGATCGCCTTCAGAAGCAGAGAGAGCGCCAGAAGTGTTTTCCCCGTGTTCGGGGCTCCGTACCACACTGTGGTTTGGCCCAGCAGGGTCGTGTTCGCGAGTAGCGGAACTTGCTGTTGGGCCTCGGCGGCGAGACGGTTGCCCTCCCCCGCCAGCGAGTAGCGGAGGAGGGCGTTGGGGCTGGCAGGGGCTTCCGTCATGATGCCTCTCCTGCAGGTCGCCAGAAGGTCATTTCTTCAGGCTGAAAAGGCGGGGCGATCCCATACTGGCCGTAGTCATCGCAGAACCAGGGCAGCTTTCGGAAGGCGAAGGGGCCCCTCCCGTTCAGAGCAAGGAACACTGACTCCGAGCAGTCCTTCCCGGCGATCTGGTTGACGCGACGGACGATTGCCGGGAACCGGTCAATACCGGCGTTGATACATGCAGCCAGCAGGCTGACTAACGTCTCTTCATTACCTGCTAGGAAGCGGGCCTTCAGATTTTCGTGCTGGGCTAGTAGAGCTTCGCCCATTGTTTGATTTTCCATTTCCATATTCCATGATTTTTAATTCGTTAGCTCTCCTGTGATTGGAGAGGACGGGGTGTCCTCCTTGAGGGTGATTGAGGGGCCAAGGTCACTGACCGATGCCTTTCTGGTTTCGAATTCACGCGATCGCGACGCTGCGATCTGGTCAAAGAGCCCGATGCCTGCGTCCGGTGGCATCGGCGATCGCTTTGCAGTGGACCGTCACTGGCGGGGCGCATTTCATCTTGAGGCCCGCCTTCGCTGGGGGATTAGGCAGCTGCAGCGGTGCGGTGCAAGGGTAAAATTTGCGCCAAGAGCCTGATATCATTGCCTTAAAAGGGTTGCGCGCTTTGGCCCATGAATCTTTTTTCTCTCGGCTGAAAGCACGCAAACCTTATAGAAAATCCCGATCCACGTTTATGTCGCGTAACTCCGTACGGGCCCCTTCCCGCACTCTCCCCGCCAGCGCGCCAGCTTTTCAGTTTGCCGCCCCATTCCCCGAATCGAGTCGGGCAATCGCCACCCCCACCACGAGCGCGAAACATGCGGCAACGGGATGTGCGACCGCCAGCGAGATGGCAGCGAAAAGCATCAGGCTCGCGATCGTCGTGCCTGGATGACGGACCAGCGCCCACATGAGCCATCCGATGACGAGTACGAGGCCAAGGGCAATGACCAGCCGGAGCAGCGCGAGCCCCAAGCTGGCCAAGATGATGTAGCCGAGCAACCTCACGTGGCGTGCTCGCGGCATAGCGTGGCGAAGGGTGAACAGTCTGCATCCTTTACCAGCACGATGAATGCGAACCCATCATTGCCGACCGTGTAGAGAAGCTCCCACCAGCCGGGATGGTCCTCGATCCAGTCCCAATCCGGCGTATCGGGAAGGCCCTCCATACGTGATCGCAGCGGGCTGAACCCGATTGCATCGATCACCGCTTTTTCCGTGTCTCCGGCTTCAATGACCAGCACATGTGTGAGATCTTGCAGGCCGCAGTGCAGAGTGTCGTCCAGGCGATCACGAAGAAGGGCCCTCAGGGCAGGATCGATCGGCTGGTCGAGGATGGCGCGCAAGGCCTCCATGTCAGGCAGGTCATGCATTGTGATTTCCTTTCGGCATAAAAAAAGCCCGCTCGAATTGAGCAGGCTGCGTGGTGTGTGTCGGCTGAGAGGCTGGGACTGGTGGCGGTAAGCCAGAGAGCTACCGGCCTTCGGCTTGCTCGGCATGATTGCGACAGATTGTCAGCAAGGTGGCATCGATCCCGGTTTGATCAGGGATGAGCACCGCGTGCCCAAAGCCGTCGTCCGACAGAATGAACACCGCTTCGAACCAGCCGCGCTCTTCGAGAACAAACTCCCAGCACTCGAAGGGTCGCTGCCGGACTGTCGCCAGATCGGCTGCGCTGTCACCCGGCTGGATGATGAAGAGCCAGGCCAGGTCGATCAGGGTGGCGTAGCGTTCGAGGATTGGTGGCGGGATGAAGGGATAGGCTTGGCGCGCGTGCGCCAGCGCCTCCCCGCTTGTGAGAATAAGCATGGTTGTTGCTCCAATGAAAAGACCCCCCGGAATCACTTCCGAGGGCCGATGGTGGGTGGAGGGATAGAACCCCACATAAGATACCGAGATTTGCGCGTGCGTGATTGCTGCGTGGGACAGTTGCTGCTTAGATCACCGGATGGCTGTTCCTGACTATCAGACCCTGATGCTCCCGGTTCTTAAGCATGCCGCCGAGGGCGAGACACGCGTCCCTGTGGCAGCGGATGTAATCGCTGATCAGCTCGGCCTGAGCGAAGATGAGCGGGAAGAGCTACTGCCCAGTGGCAAGCAACGTATCCTGCACAACCGGATTCACTGGGCGAAGTTCTACATGTCCAAGGCAGGCCTGATCGACAGCCCGCAACGGGGTGTGTTCGTTGCCTCGGAGGCAGGACGTGAGCTGCTTGCCTCGAATCCCACAGCCCTCGACGTCGAAGTGTTGAAGGGCTTTCCTACGTTCAACGAGTTTTACCAGAACTCAGCAACTAGCACCGGCGCGACAGAGGAAACGTCAACGGTCGCGGCTGTTGGAAAGGCGACGCCCGAGGAGCAGATCGAGGCTGCAAAGACAGCTATCGATGAGGCTTTGAAGGCTGACTTGCTCGCCCGGCTGCTCGATCAGACACCGACATTCTTCGAGGCTGTCATCGTCGATCTGCTGCTCGCTATGGGATACGGCGGCTCCCACGAAAATGCTGCGCTGCGGCTGGGCAAGAGTGGGGATGGCGGCATTGATGGCATCGTCGATGAGGATCGGCTGGGGCTCGATCGAATCTACATCCAGGCCAAGCGCTATGCGGTGGATTCACCGGTGGGACGCCCGGCCATCCAAGGCTTTGTCGGTAGCTTGGTGGGGTTTGGTGCGAGCAAGGGCGTCTTCGTCACAACCTCAAGCTTCAGCCAGCACGCAATCGATTATGCGGATGCTCTCCAGCAGCGCGTGATCCTGATCGACGGCAGTGAGCTGGCCCAGCTGATGATCGAGTTCGACGTCGGTGTGCGGATCAGCCGGACGGTCCAAGTTAAGCGGATCGATGACGACTTCTTTGGTGAGTGAGTCGTCTGGTTCGCGCGCCAATCTCGGTCGATCGAGAGCCTTCCACCTTGATGCAAATGCTGCTGTTCCCGCGGCCGGTGCCGCTTCCAGCAAAACTTTGGACCTTTGGGCATAACTCCAAAATTCTACAGGACCTGCGCTGCATCAGGGTTGCTCACAAAGCTCAGATCCTATTAAACAAACGGTATTCTTGCGAGGGGCAAACCTTGAAACCATTTCTAAAATGGGCTGGTGGTAAGCGTTGGCTTGTTGAGAGCCTACAGCTGAAGCTCCCAGAGTTTGAGGGCACTTACATTGAACCGTTCTTAGGTGGTGGTGCGGTTTTCTTTCATTCGGCTCCAAGCCGCGCAATCCTGTCTGATGTTAATCCGCGTTTGATCGAGACCTATCGAGCAATAAGGGATGATTGGGAACGCGTCGACAAAGCGCTCAAGGCGTTTCAGGCCCTACACTCAAAAGACTTTTACTATCAGGAAAGGGGCAGGCTCCGGCGCAAGCCACATACCCGCGCCGCCCAGTTTCTCTACCTCAACCGAACTTGTTTCAATGGCCTCTACCGGGAGAACCTAAACGGCGTGTTCAATGTGCCAATCGGTACGAAGACTAAGGTTATCATGGATGATGATGACTTCGGCCAGGTAAGCCAACTGCTGTCGGGTGCGCAGCTGGAATGCTGCGACTTTGAGATCACAATCGATAGAGCCGAAAGAGGCGACCTAGTTTTTGTAGACCCACCTTATACCATTGCCCACAACAATAATGGGTTCCTAAAATATAATCAGAGTATTTTCTCTTGGCATGATCAGGAACGCCTTCAACGCGCTATCGCCAAAGCCGTAGGTCGCGGTGCCCGCGTAATCGTTACCAACGCTGATCATGATAGTGTTCGAGAGCTTTATTCCGATTTTGGCGATCCGACCACGGTCCATCGTTCATCGGTAATCTCGGGGAGAAATTCCTCACGGGGGAAAGCTTCGGAAATTCTATATGTGCTTTGATGTAGCTAAGCAGAGTCACTCCACTTTCTAAGGGCCCGACAATTGCCATTCATCGACCCATCCGAAGCCGCTGCCCTCCATGAGAAGTTGAGCGCTGACCCATCAGGTTTGGGCAAGCTCTACAAGGCAAAGAAATCGGAATACATGGTTCGTAGCGTTGAGCACAGTTTAGCCGAGGACCTCATTGCTGAAGGCTGGGAGGAGTTTGGTACACCCCTTAAGACCAAAACAAAGCTCAGGAAGCGCAAAGATCACGACAAGCAGTTTGAGGACGACATTTGGTGTCAATTGTACGACCTCGGGTATCGCCATTTGAACATTGACCGAAACTTCAAACTGCCTTTCGGCCCGCAGCCTACTGATAAGAAGCAGATCGACGTTGTTGCGGCAAACGATGACACAATTCTGATTATCGAATGCAAATCAAGCGCCAGTCCTAAGAAAGCACCTTCGTTTAAGACCGAGTTTGAGGCACTCAAGCAGCGACTGCATGGCCATTCGAGAGCTCTCGACCAACTTTTTGGGAAGGGGCGCCGCGTGAAGTACATTTTTGCGACGCGAAATCTGAGGGTGAGCCGCGAAAGCGCAGACATCCAGCGACTCGAAGCAGCTAATGGCTTCTTCTACAACGACAACACCTACGACTATATCGAACAACTAGTGCGGACATACAAGAACGCTGCTCACTATCAATTCATGGGATTGATGTTCAAAGGCCAGAACATCAACAGAGAGCGTATCGAGGTTCCGGCTATCGAAGGGAAAATGGGAGCGAAAACGTATTACATGTTTTCGATCGAGCCCTCTCTTCTACTGAAGCTAGGTTTCGTTCTCCATCGAACTAGGGCAAACGAAAGTGAAATGCCCACATATCAGAGGCTACTGGTGCCGAGCCGTCTGAAGGGTATTACCAAGTTTATCGACGGAGGTGGATACTTTCCAAACTCAGCCATTGTCAACTTCAGCGAAAAGGACGCTAAACTAGAGTTTCAGGCACATAAGCGCGGCGAAGATACAGGGTCGCGTACCGGCATACTCAAAATCCCAAATGCCTATGGTATCGCTTACATCATTGATGGGCAGCATCGGATCTACGGATATGCGAACTCAGAATTCAAGGATACAAATACGATCCCTGTGGTAGCTCTTGTCGGGCTGGCAGCCAGCGAACAGTTAGAATTGTTCATGGATATCAACCAGAACCAGAAGGCTGTGAGCCCCACCCTTCGTATCACTCTGGAGGAAGACCTTTTCTGGAACTCGCCGCGCCTCGATAGCAGAATGAAGGCACTTAGATCGTCGATTATTCGACAGCTTGGGGGGGATCAGAGCGGCCCTCTCTATAGCAAGATCTCATTGGGTGAGGACAAGGCAGTGCTTCAAGCCAAGCCCTTTGCCGACGCGTTGCTGAGGTGCGGATTGCTCCCGGAAGCGAAAGGGAACAAGTTCGCAGACGCTACAACTAAGTGCGCCCTTTACGATACCTCGAATACAGAGCATGGCGACGAGATGCTGGCCACCCGTACACGTGTGGTGAGCTTCATTAACGCTTGTTACGAAGCCGCCGAACAGGCGCTGGAGAGTGATGTCGCCGCCCTTGACGAATTTGTCCTTTCAAATCGCGGAACGTTCGCTTTCATAAGCCTTCTTGGGAGCCTGCACCGGTTCGAAATCGAAGCAGGGAACCTCTCGATAAGGAGCAGTGCCGAGGACAGGCTGGACAGGATCAATAAGTATCTCAACGCACTGTTCGCTCAGCTCAAGAAATTAGACAAGGAGCAAACCGCAAGGCTTACCGGCAAACTCGGAAGCGGAGCCGAAACGATATGGCTGCGCACATTCCAAACCTACGTCAACGCGAAATTCCCAGAGTATGATCCTCCGGAATTACAAGACTGGAAAGAACGCCAAGACAAGCAATTGCAGGACCAGGGACGTAGACTAGGAACTGATATTGAACGTCACATGAAGTCGTTTGTTATCAACCAACTCCAAACGCTTTTTGGAGATGATTGGGACCTCGAAATTGGCTCGATCAAGAGGAAGTGCGAGGAGCTGGCAGGCGAGGAGATGGAAAAGGCCTACAAGGAGGGGCTAGGCCGAAGAGACATCGATTGGACCGAGATGTTTACCATCAATCAGTACAAGACGATTATCGACAAATACTGGACAAGAAAACCTGATGGCTCAGACGACGGCTTTGAGACATTCGCAGATCACTTCGCCATCGATATAGGCTATGGCTTCAACTCAAAGGCAGAAAAGCTTAAATGGCTATCAATGTTCAATACTTTGAGAAATAGCTGGGCTCATGAAGGCACTAAAGAAAAGGGTTTGAATAGAAAAGAAGTAGACTTGGTAGAGAAAATTCATCGAACTCTAGGTCTTTCGACTTAATTATTTATTATGAAACTCAATCCTTGAAGAGTGGCGAACAGAGCCTGCTCGAAAAATCGTATGGGTAAGTTTTTAACGGCTTAGATTTTGCTTGGTGAACTTGGGATTTAACCGGTTTTCTAATGCCTTGGCGTGAATAGCGAAGGCATTCGCGAGCCAGCCTAGGCCAACGAGGTAGTGACTGCTAAAACGCTTCGCCAGGTTTCGCCGCGTACCCACCCAAAAACGGACAGTCCTAAATCGGCCCTCATTCCGACATAGGTTGCGGGACTTTGCACCTTCGTGCCTATCGAAGGAAAGCACTCCTCCCAAAGCCCACCCACTCCAGTCCCACAGGCGCACTCAGCCGAACGGCCCTTCGCGTTACAATGGCGCGCGGATAAGCTGAGGGTGGTGGTGCCGCTTACGTGACTCGAACACGTGACCCCATCATTACGAATGATGTGCTCTACCAACTGAGCTAAAGCGGCATATCGCTTGGAGGGACGCCCCTTATCCTCGCTATGCGGTGCCTGCAAGGGGGATGCTGGGGGCAGCTTCGCGAATCCGTTCGCAGACTGCCTGCGCGACCTCCTGCGTGGTCGCGCTGCCGCCGACATCGGCGGTGCTCACGCCATCTGCGAGACATTTGGCGACCGCGCGTTCGATCGTCGCGGCGGGCGCTTCCTCGCCCAGCGCGTGGCGCAGCAACATTGCCGCACTCAGGATCGCGCCGATCGGGTTGGCCTTGCCCTGCCCGGCTATATCGGGCGCGGAGCCATGAATGGGCTCGAACAGGCCGCCATGGGTCAGGCTGAGCGAGGCCGAGGGGGCGAGGCCGATCGAACCCGCGATCACCGAAGCCTCATCGCTCAAAATATCGCCGAACATGTTCTCGGTCAGGATCACGTCGAAGGCAGACGGGCGCTCGATCAGCTTCATCGCCATCGCGTCGACCAGCACATGATCGAGTTCGACATCGGGAAACTCCGCGTCGCGCAGCGCGATCACGGTCTTGCGCCACAACCGGCTGGTCGCGAGCACGTTCGCCTTGTCGACCGAGGTCACCCGGCCATCGCGCCCGCGCGCCGCTTCGAAGGCAATGCGGGCGATCCGCTCCACCTCGCCGCGCGAATAGGCGCATTCGTCGGTCGCGTTCTCATCGCTTTCCTGCCGCTTGCCGAAATAGATGCCGCCGGTCAGTTCGCGCACGATCAGCAGATCGGTCCCCGCGACCCGTTCCGGCTTGAGGGGGGAGAGCGCTTCGAGGCCGTCGAACAGAGTGATCGGGCGCAGGTTGGCGAAGGTGCCCAGCTCGGTACGCAGCGCCAGCAGGCCCGCCTCGGGGCGCGGGCCACCGCCTTCCCACTTGGGTCCGCCGACCGCGCCGAGGAACACCGCATCGGCAGAGAGGCAGGCAGATTTCGTCTCTTCGGGAAAGGGATCGCCATGCGCGTCGATCGCGCAGCCGCCGAAATCATGGGTCGAGAAGGCGAGCGAAAGCGCATGCTTCGCCGCGACCGCTTCGAGCACGGCGCGCGCGGCGGCAGCGACTTCGGGGCCGATCCCGTCGCCGGGGAGGAGTACGATTTTATGGGTCACGCGGCGGCCTCGTATGCGGTGATCTGCGCGTCGTGCGCGAGGATGTGCCCGAGCGGATCGACCCCGTCGAGCAGGCAGCGGCGGGCGAAGGGCTCGACCGTGAAGCTGGCTTCGATGCCATCCTCGGTCGTCAGGGTGCATTCCTCAAGGTCGATCGCGATCGCGACGCCCGGCCGTTCGAGCAGCGCGGCGTGGGTTTCGGCATCGACCTCGACCGGCAGCAAGCCGTTCTTGAGCGAGTTGCTCTTGAAGATATCGGCAATGTCCGAGCTGACCACCGCGCGGAAACCGTAGTCGAGCAAAGCCCACGGCGCGTGTTCGCGCGAGGAGCCGCAGCCGAAGTTGGGCCCGGCGACCAGCACCTGCCTGTCACCTGCACCGGCCACCGGAAATGGCGAGGCGTTCTTGGGCTGATCGTCGGCGGTGTAACGCCAGTCGTAGAATGCGTTCGCGCCCAGCCCCTCACGCGTGGTGGTGGTGAGAAAGCGCGCGGGGATGATCTGGTCGGTGTCGATATTGCTCTGGCGCACCACCAGCGTGCGTGCCTCCAGCCGCTTGAACGGATCAGGCTGCATCGCGCGCCTCCGTGCTGATATATTGCGATGGGTCGGCGATATGGCCCGCGATAGCGCAGGCGGCGGCGGTCGCCGGTCCGGCGAGGACGGTGCGCACGCCCTTGCCCTGCCGACCGACGAAGTTGCGATTCGAGGTCGAGACCACCAGTTCGCCCGGCGCACCCTGATCGCCGTTCATCGCGATGCACATCGAACAGCCGGGCAGGCGCCATTCGGCCCCTGCGTCGGTGAAGATCGCGTCGAGACCTTCGGCTTCGGCCTGCTGGCGGATCGCTTCGGATCCGGGCACGATCAGCGCGGTGACACCGTCTGCCACTGTGCGCCCGCGCATGACCTCAGCGGCTTCGCGCAGGTCGGACAGGCGCGAATTGGTGCAGCTGCCGATGAACACGCGGTCGACCTTCGCCTCGGCAAAGGGCCGGTCGGCGGCGAAGCGCATATATTCCGCCGCCTCGCGTTCGGAATCGTTCGCGGGCGCAGGCGCGTTGCCGGTGACCGGCGCGGCGGCATCGGGAGAGACGCCGTAAGTGATCATCGAGCGGATCGCGGCGGCGTCGACGGTGACTTCCTTGTCGAAGCTCGCATCGGGATCGGAGCGCAGCTCGCGCCAGCGGGCAACCGCCGCGTCCCAATCTTCTCCCTGCGGCGCGCGCTCGCGCCCTTCGAGGTAGGCGAAGGTGGTTTCATCGGGGGCGATCATGCCCACGCGCGCACCGGCCTCGATCGCCATGTTGCACAACGTCATGCGGCCTTCCATCGACAGCGCCTCGACCGCTTCTCCCGCGAATTCGACCGCGTAGCCCTGCCCGCCGTCGGCACCGATCTGGGCGATCATCGCCAGCGCCATGTCCTTTGCGCCGACCCCGGGCGACAACGCACCCTCGAAGGTGATCCGCATACTCTTCGGCTTGCGCTGGAGGACGCATTGCGTGGCGAGCACATGGCCGACCTCGGTCGTGCCGATCCCGAAGGCCAGCGCGCCGAAGGCCCCGTGCGTGGAGGTGTGGCTGTCGCCGCACACGATCGTCTTGCCCGGCTGCGTCAGGCCCATCTCCGGGCCGATCACATGGACGATCCCGCGCCGAGCGTCGTCCAGCCCGAGCAGGTCGATGCCGTGCTTGGCGCAATTCGCCTCCAGCTGGTGGACTTGGCGTTCCGCCGCCTCAGTCGCGTAGGGCAGCCGCCCGTCCGCGTCCGCAGGCAGCGTGGGCGTCGAGTGGTCGAGCGTCGCCTGCGTCAGGTCGGGGCGGCGAACTTTGAGCCCACGCTCTTCCAGCACGGCGAAGGCCTGCGGCGAGGTGACCTCGTGTACCAGGTGCAGGTCGATGAAGAGGATCGCGGGCGCGTCCTCGCTTTCGGGGACGACGACATGTGTGTCCCACAGCTTGTCGAACAGAGATCGGGGGGCAGACATTGCGATACCCTTACGCCGCGTCGGCGAAGTTGGCGGCGTGCGACAGCCGCTCGTGATTGTTGAACGCCGCCAGCAGGGCTTCGGCGGCGGCGATGACGACGTCGGTGTGCTGGCTGCGGCCCGAAATCGCCACGCCATCGACCAGCAGGCCGACCTCGATCTCCATCTCTCGGCTGAGCTGGTGCGCATCGACGCTTTCCAGCGTGCCGTGCTTCACCTCTGCGGCGACGCAGAAGGCATCGGTCAGCGCCTCGAACGGGCCGGTGCCGTGGCCGATCGTGGTCAGGCGGCCGCGCGTGCGGTGATCGAGCGTGACCTTGGCGGTGGGCCGGTCGTTAGCCTTGGTCCCGGTGCGCATTTCCACCCGGACCAGCTCCCACGCGTGGCCGCGGCCGTCTTCGGCCAGCAGATCGCACAGGTCGTTGTCGGTCACTTCGCGCCTGGTATCGGCCAGCCGCTTGAAATCGGCATAGAGCTTCTCGAACCGGTTATCGCCCACCTCGCCCTGGCCCAGCGCCTCCAGCCGCGCCTTCAGCGCATGCTTGCCCGAGTGCTTGCCCAGTACCAGCGCGTTGGACGGCAGGCCGATGTCTTCCGGGCTCATGATCTCGTAAGTCCGGCGGTCGGCCAGCACGCCGTGCTGGTGGATGCCCGCCTCGTGCGCGAAGGCGTTGCGCCCGACGATCGCCTTGTTGCGCGGCGGAGCATTGCCGGTGACCTCGCCCAGCAGGCGGCTGACCGCGAAAATCTCGCGCGTCTCGACCCCGCTGGTCGCCCGGTAGTGATCGGGCCGCGTCCTGAGCGCCATCACCACTTCTTCCAGCGCGCAGTTGCCCGCCCGCTCGCCGATCCCGTTGATCGTGCACTCGACCTGACCCGCACCGCCGCGCACTGCGGCGAGGCTGTTGGCCACCGCCATGCCCAGGTCGTTGTGGTTGTGGGTCGAGAACACGACATGATCGGGCCGCGCGACATTGGCGGTCAGATCCGCGAACAGCGCGTAGATTTCTTCCGGCGAGGTATATCCCACCGTGTCGGGCACGTTGAGCACGTCGGCCCCGGCCGCCGCCGCGCATTCCAGCGCTTCCTTGAGGAACGTGGGATCGGTGCGCAGCGCGTCTTCGGCGGAGAACTCGATCTCGGTGAAGCGGCCCTTGGCCATCTTGATCGCACGCTCGATCGTGGCGAGCGCTTCGGGCTTTTCCATCCGGTGCTTGGCCGCGAGATGCAGGTCGCTGGTGCCGAAGAACAGGTGCAGGCGGCTGCGCTTGGCCGGGCCCAGCGCGCGTTCGGCGGCGATGATGTCGCCCTCGGTCGCGCGCGAGAGCGAACACAGCATCGGCGCATCGGGCAGATAGCCGATCTCGCTGGCGATGGCGTGGATCGCCTCGGCATCGCCGGGGGAGGCGGCGGCGAAGCCGACCTCCATCACATCCACCTTCAGCTTGCGCAGCGCATGCGCCAGCTTCAGCTTCTGCGCGGTGTTCATCGAGAAGCCGGGCGCCTGCTCGCCATCGCGCAGCGACGTATCGAAAATAGCGATCTGGCGCGGCTGCGCCTCATCCGTTTGCGACATGGACGACCTCCGCTACGCGCGTGTCATTGCTCAGATGGATGGCGTTCTCGACCGCGCAAACCCGGTCCAGCTGGCGCAGCAGCGTGTCGATCCTGCGCGACGGATCCAGCGGCGCGAGCGCGAGGGTCATCACCGCGCGGTCCCCGTCGCTGCCCATCTGCATGGAGCGGACGGAAAAGCCGCGCGCCTCGATCACGCCGAGCGTCCGGCGAAGCGCGCCTTCCTCGCACGCGAATTCGATGCGGATATGCTCAAGGCTCGGGGTGTTACGCGTCATGGCGCTTCTCCATCATTTCTGCATTCGATTTGCCTGGCGGCACCAGCGGCCAGACGTTTTCTTCCGGGTCGATCCGGACATGGGCGAGGATCGGGCCGCGTGCGTTGATCAGGCGGTCGATCGCCCCGTCCACTTCCTCGCGACGCTCGATCCCGAAGGCTTCGATGCCGAAGGCGTTGGCGACTTCGACGAAATCGGGATTGTCGGACAGGTCAACCTCGGAATAATTCCCGTCGAAGAACAGCTCCTGCCACTGGCGCACCAGGCCCAGCATCGCATTGTCGAGCAGCAGGATCTTCACCGGGATCTGGTACCGGCGCAGCGTCGCCAGTTCCTGGATGTTCATCTGGAAGCCCCCGTCGCCGCACACCGCAAAGACGTGGGAATCGGGCTCGGCCAGCTTGGCGCCGATCGCTGCGGGCAGGCCGAAGCCCATCGCCCCCAGCCCGCCGCTGGTCAGGTGCGCCTGCGGGCGCGAGAAGCGGCAGTGCTGGGCGACCCACATCTGGTGCTGGCCGACATCGCAGGCGACCACGAAATCGTCGCCGACCCGCTCCGACAGGGTCTTGAGCATGGCGGGCGCATAGATCCCGTTGCCCGGCGCATCATAGCGCGGAGCATGCTTCTCGCGGATTTCGGCAGTGGAGCGGGTCCACGCGTCGATCTCGCCCTTCTCGAAATCGATCGTGGCGAGGCTCGACTTGAGGTTGCCGCACACTGCCGCATGGGCGAAGCGCAGCTTGCCCAGCTCGGCGGCGTCGACATCGATGTGGACCACTGAGGCATGCGGAGCGAATTCGGCCAGCTTGCCGGTCGCCCGGTCATCGAACCGTGCGCCCAGCACGATCAGCAGGTCGCATTCCTGCACCGCCATGTTCGCAGGCCGGTGGCCGTGCATGCCCAGCATTCCCAGCATCGCCGGATGCTCGGGCGGCAGCACGCCCAGGCCCTGCAGCGTGGCGACTGCGGGAATCCCGCTTTCCTCCACGATCCGGCGCACCATCTCGCTCGCATTGGCGCGCGCGACGCCGCCGCCCAGATAAAACAGCGGCTTCTTCGCACGAGCAATCAGGCGCTCTGCCTCGGCAATCGATTCGGATGTCGGCGCAGGCAGGATGTCGGCTTCGGGCCGCCGCAGCGCGCCGGGTTCGCACACCGCCTGCTGCACGTCCTTGGGCAGGTCGACCAGCACCGGGCCCGGGCGGCCCCCTTCTGCAATGGCGAAGGCTTCCGCCATGGCCGAGGGGATATCCTCGGGCCGGCGGACGATGATCGAGTGCTTCACGATCGGCATGGTCATGCCGAAGATGTCGGTTTCCTGAAACGCGTCGGTGCCCATCAGCGTCTGGGGCACCTGCCCGGTGATCGCCACCATCGGGACCGAGTCCAGATAGGCATTGGCGATTCCCGTGATCAGGTTGGTGGCGCCCGGGCCCGAGGTCGCCAGGCACACGCCAGCGCGTCCGGTGATCCGGCCATAGGCATCGGCAGCGAAGGCGGCGGCCTGTTCGTGCCGGACCAGGATGTGCCGCGTGGTGCCCTGCGGCAGCGCGTCATACACCGGCATGATCGCGCCGCCGGGATAGCCGAACACGCAATCGACGCCGAGCGCGGCCAGCGTATCGACTACCAGCTGCGCACCCGTGCGGGTGGCAGGCTGGCTTTGCGGACTGTGCAGGGGCTGGGTCATGGTGTTCATAGCTTCCACTTGGGCAAAGGCGCGCTTACGCGGCCTTTTGCTCCTTCTTCTTCTCGTCGGACTGCAACCACGACATCAGGCCGCGCAGTTCCTTGCCGGTGGCTTCGATCTGGTGCGACAGGTCGGCTGCCTGCATCTCGTCGTACTTCTTCTTTCCGGCCTCGTTTTCGGCGATCCAGTTGCGCGCGAAGGTGCCGTCCTGAATGTCGGTCAGAACGTCCTTCATCCGCGCGCGCGTTTCGTCGTTGATGACACGCGGACCTGAGACGAGATCGCCGTAGATCGCGGTTTCGGAGACGAATTCGTGCATCTTCTCGAACCCGCCTTCGTACAGCAGGTCGACGATCAGCTTGAGTTCGTGGAGACACTCGTAATAGGCGATCTCGGGCTGGTAGCCGGCGTTAACCAGCGTCTCGAACCCGGCAGCGACCAGCTCGGTCGCGCCGCCGCACAGAACAGCCTGTTCGCCGAACAGATCGGTCTCGGTTTCCTCGCGGAAAGACGTTTCGATGGCACCGGCGGTGGTCCCACCGATCAGGCTGGCATAGGCCAGCGCCCGCTCACGCGCTTCGCCGGTGGCGTCCTGACGGACCGCGAACAGGCAGGGCACACCCGCACCGCGCTCGTATTCGCGGCGGACCAGATCGCCCGGCCCCTTGGGGGCGACCAGGATCACGTCGATTCCGGCGGCAGGCTGGATGCGTTCGTACAGCACGGTGAAACCGTGCGCGACCAGCACTGCGTCGCCCGGCTCCAGATTGGGCGCGATTTCGGAGGCGAAGATCGTCTCGTGGCTCATGTCCGGGGTCAGCAGCGCGACCAGCGATGCGGCCTTGGCCGCTTCGGCAACCGGCATCACGGTCAGGCCGTCGGCGCGAGCTTTCGCGGCGGTGGGCGAACCGTCGCGCAGGCCGACAATGACTTCGCAGCCGCTGTCCTTCAGGTTCATCGCGTGGGCGCGACCCTGGCTGCCATAGCCGATGATGGCGACGGGCTTGCCGCGCACCAGTTCGGGATTTGCATCTTCGTCGGTGTAGACCTTGATCGTCTTGGGCATGGTATCAGTCCTTCACTCGGTAACAGGTGGAATGGTGGTTGCGCCGTAGGCGGCGGACGAAACGAGACGGGCGTATTTGTCGAACACCCCGCCCATGGAGTTTGGCGGTCTGGGAGTGTGCGCCGCGCGGCGGGCATCCCAGTCGATATCGGCGTCGATCCGGCGGGTTTCCGCGTCGATGCGGATGATGTCGCCTTCCTCGACCAGCGCGATCGGGCCGCCCTTGGCCGCCTCGGGAGAGCAGTGGCCGATCACGAAGCCGTGGCTCGCGCCGGAAAAGCGCCCGTCGGTAATCAGCGCGACCTTGCCCGCGAGACCCTGCCCGGCGAGCGCGGCGGTCACCGCTAGCATCTCGCGCATGCCGGGCCCGCCCGAGGGGCCTTCGTAGCGGATGATGACCACATCGCCCGCCTGGATCTGGTTGGCGTTGACCGCCGCGAAGCAGGCTTCCTCGCCCTCGAACACCTTGGCCGGGCCTTCGAACGAGGCCGCGCCGTAGCCGGCGGTCTTCAGCACCGCGCCTTCGGGGGCGATGTCGCCGTAGAGGATGCTGAGGCCACCGGTCGCCTTGACCGGGTCGACAGGCGATTTGACCACCTGCTGCCCCGGCGTTTCCTCGGCGCGGGCCAGTTCGGCAAACAGGCTGTCGCCCGTCACCGTGGGGGTGTCTTCCAGCATCCCGGCGTCCGCCAGCCGCTTGCCGAACAGCGGGACACCGCCCGCCGCGTAGAGATCGCGCGCCAGAAAGCGCCCGCCCGGCTTCAGGTCGGTGATCACCGGCACGCTGCGCGACAATTCGTCGAAGGTTTCGATCGGGAAGGCAAAGCCCGCCTCCGCCGCGATCGCGGGCAGGTGCAGCACGGCGTTGGTCGAGCCGCCGCTCGCCACCACAGCCGTCGCCGCGTTGCGGATCGATGCGGGGGTCAGGAAGGTGCGTGCCGAGGTGCCTTCCTTGGCCAGCTTGGCCGCCAGCCGCCCGCAGCGCGCAGCCTCGACCCGCTTGGCGGAGTCGGTCGCGGGCGGATCGCCCGAGCCCATTGGGCTGATGCCCATCATCGCCAGCGCCATCGCCATGGTGTTGGCGGTGAACTGCCCGCCGCACGCGCCCGCGCCGGGGCATGCCGCACGCTCGACCTTGTCCAGCTCGGCATCGCTCATGTCGCCTTTGGCATGCGCGCCGACAGCTTCGAAGACATCCTGGATCGACAGATCGCGACCATCCAGCTGGCCGGGCATGATAGTCCCGCCGTAGAAAACCAGCCCCGGAATATCGAGCCGGGCCAGCGCCATCGCGGCGGCGGGGATGGTCTTGTCGCAGCCGACCAGAATGATCGCCGCGTCCAGCGAATGGCCCTTCACCGCCAGTTCGATCGAGTCGGCGATGATCTCACGGCTGATAAGCGAGGCGCGCATGCCCTCGCCGCCCATGGTGATCCCGTCGGACACGACGATGGTGTTGAAATCGACCGGGGTGGCTCCGTTTTCGCGCAGGCCCTGCCGGATCGGCTCGGCCAGATCGGCCAGGTGCATGTTGCACGGCGTCACCGTCGACCAGGTGTTGACGACCGCGACCATGGGCTGGGCCATCTGTTCGTCAGAGTAGCCCGCACCTCGCAGCATGGCGCGTGCAGGCGCCTTGGCCGCACCCTTGGTGATCGCGTCGGAGCGTTTGGAAGTTATCTCAGTCATCACGTTGATCCCTTGACGGACCCAATAAAAAAACCCCGCTTTCCTGTTCGGAGAGCGGGGTTCGAGAGGTCCGTCTGGCTAAGCCTAGCCGATGGGCACTCCCCCCCGCTGAATAAGAAGTACAAGGAAAATAACGAGGAGCAGCGCAAGACCCTGCGCAAAAAGCACAGTCTCGTCGGCAGTACGGATGGCGGCCACGGCCTTCATTCGTCGTTCCTCGCATGCGCAGCACGATTGCTGCGGTGGCGAGCGGTTTATAACATCAAAGCTTAATGGCAAGCAAAAATGTTGCCGAACGAGGGGATTTTTCGGATCGTTTCGATCCGAGCGCCTTTTTTGATGTAGTTTTTCTGTTTGGAATCAGGACCTTGCCGGATCGAACAAAGTCGCCCGCGCGCCCTCTCGAAGCCCGCTGACCGGATGGTCGCTTCGGCCGCTCGCGATGATCGTTGCCCGGCCCTGCCCGGTCGCGTGGCGGGCGGCGGCAATCTTGGTCGCCATGCCGCCCGTACCGACACCTTCGTGACGTGTTCCGCCGGCCATCGCGGCAATCCCCTCGTCGATACGGGGTACGTGGGCGATGTGGTGCGCGGCGGGATCGGCAGGATCGCGGTCGTAGAGCCCGTCCACGTCGGACAGCAGCAGCAGCAGGTCCGCATCGGCCAGCTCCGCCACCCGGGCGGAGAGCCGGTCATTATCGCCCAGCTTCAGTTCTTCGGTGGCGACACTGTCGTTCTCGTTGACCACCGGCACCGCGCCTGCATCCAGCAACACGCCCAGCGTGGCCCGCGCATTGGCGGAGCGCTGAGGCGATTCGCTGTCGTCATAGGTGAGCAGGAGCTGCCCGACCGTGATCCCTTGCGTCGCGAAGGCGGCGCTCCATGCATTCATCAGCAGGCCTTGGCCGACTGCAGCGGCAGCCTGCCGTCGGTCGAGCTGCGGCGAACGCTCGATCCCCAGCCGCTTCCAGCCGAGCGCCACCGCGCCCGAGCTGACCACGATCACCTGCGCCCCGCCCGCCCGCAGCGCGGCGATATCCTGCGCCAGCGTCACCAGCCAGGTGGTCCGCGCGGTGCGGCTTTCGGGATCGATCATGAGCGAGGAGCCGACCTTGACGACGATCCTGCGCGCGCTGTTCAGGCTGGCGGCAACGGAAGAATCGGCACTGGTCATCGGCGCACCCTGCATCGGCCATTGCGGCCTTGTCCTACCCTC
>JACLAD010007724.1_pt1 | contig 20223 bp, 11 predicted proteins | sample 8027901 | NCBI WGS metagenome assembly JACLAD01 (sample SAMN15725071, study PRJNA655200) | protist metagenome | isolation source: fluorescence activated cell sorting (FACS) single amplified genomes of... | place: Spain: Blaines Bay Microbial Observatory, Mediterranean Sea | collected 2016-07-05 | reverse complement strand
TAAATTGTATTGTATATTTCTCCTTTTGTATTAATTTGATTAATCTGTACATATTTTTGATTAAATTAATGTGATAAATCTAAATCCCCCTGTTTTTGTTGTTTGTGTGTTGACGACGAGGTCAATCATGCCTGACTGTGTGAGCTTAGGTTGAGTGATATGGCCATAGCAATAATAATTCCATTAGCCATACTATAGCTGTTGGAAACTGAAGGAACAGTATGTCGCCTTGTAAATACCTGCTATGTCGTCTGGAGCATGCCCAGCATGCCTTAGCTATCCATCTCATCATTCAAAATATTATTCAAATATCACCATCAGGAGGTATAAACCACCTGGTAAACTGTTTTGTATGTGGATGGTGGTAATATATATATATAATATAATAATATATTCATACCACACAAAAGCAAATGGAAAAATAATAGAAACGAAAACATTTCTTTGTTAAATTAAATTTTAAGATACAAATAGTACATATCAAAATAAAAAAAAAAACAATGGCTGATACAAAATATGAAGTTGGCTTATCCTTACCTGGTGGAAGTGAAAATGTAGTAAATACAACAGAAACAATTACAACATATATGTCTATGAAGAATGCGGGGCTTATTCCAAGAAGTGTTAGACTGGAAATAACAAAGAAAAAAAGACTCCCGGATGCTCCAAGTAAAGAGCTTGTAGAAGCATGTTTGTTACTCGCTGACATTTCTGGATTTACTGCATTAGGGGAAAAGCTTACAAAGGAGTATGGCGATGCAAAAGGTGCAGAAGAATTTGCTGCACAAATGTCAACTGCAATATCTGCATTAGTCAATGTTACACACCGTTATGAAGGTGAAGTGGTGAAAATAGCTGGTGATTGCTTAATATGCGTTTTTGGTGCCATACCAACAGATCCAGAAGATCGAGGCGATGAAAAATCATTTGAACGTGCAAAAGAATGTTCACTTGAAATGTTAAAAATTATTAAGACTTGTAATGAAGACCTTGATCTCCACGGTGGATTAGCTGGCTCTGGAACTTTGCAACGGTTGCATTTAAAAGAATTGCGTGGGTCATCTCCCAGATCAAATACAGCCAGGCAACGCATGAAGAAACATGATGAAACAACCATGTCAAGAGCTGAATTTGAAAGACGTAAACAACGGTGGTTTTTAATTGCTGGAAGACCATTGAAAATTGCTGCTGGGCTACTTGATAGAGCAAAAGCTGGAACTATTAAAGTTTATGGGGGACTTACATTAACTCGAGAAACAAATTACGAAGATATTAATGATGAGGAAGAGAATGAAGAGCAAATGCAAAAACGCGTATCAAAGCGTGGAACTATGATTGATACATATACATCAGAACTTGCTCAATGTCCTGAAATAGCATCCGCATATCTGCCACCAATTGTACGTGCTAAAGGCGGTAATGCAAGATTTGAAAACGAGCGGAGACGAGTAGTAATAGTCTTTCTATCATTGCCGAACCTTGCCAAAGAATCGACAACATCACAAGGTGTAAATGAATCCAACTTAAACGATGTATATTCTGCATTACGTTCTGTCCTTGCTAAATTTGAAGGCCAAATGCGTGATTTTTTATTTGAAGATAAAGGATGTACATTAATAGCATGCTTTGGAATAACACGTATCACTGAAGTAGATGCTTTAAGAGCGGTGCTATTTGCATTAGAAGCCTCCTCTGCATGTTCCTCTCTTAGTACCCCTTGTAAAATTGGTATTTCAATGGGACAATGTTTTACTGGCATATGTGGTCATCCATCACGTTGTGATTTTGTGGTGATGGGTGCTGAGACAAATATGGCAGCTCGATTGATGGGAAAAGCTGCACTTGGTAAAATATTAGTCAGTGAACGTGTATACAATGCTACGCAGAATTATATAGGTTATGATATGTCGAATCCGATTGAAGTGAAAGGAAAAGATGGCGTATTTCGCGCGTTATGTCCATATGGAAGAAGAGCTGGTGCGGTGCGTCATAAAAATCAAGACGAATTAGATAAAGGTGTATTTGTCGGTCGGGAAACGGAGATGACAAAACTTCGTGCTGGTTTAAAAGCAATGTTAGAGGAAAAAAAAGGCAGTGCTTATATTTTAGAAGGTTTAGCTGGTATGGGTAAAAGTGCCATTGTATGGCAATTGCAACGAGAGGCGATTGATGACAATGTTCGTTTTTTAATGGGAACCGGATCTGCAATTGAAAAACAAACTCCATATTTTGCATTTAGTCAAATTTTAACAGCTGCAGCAAATTTATCCACGTCCCCATCGTACGGTGAAGTTCTTGCCCTGAAATTTAATCATGGATTGGAAGAGGAAGATTTAAATGCACTTGGTATCATTTTACCACAATTAGCCAAGCTTGATGCTACTGGAAAACAAATTGACCATGGGCGCCTCGAAGCACGCGCTGCACAAGTTTGTTTGAAGATTTTTCAATCTTTGGAAAATACAATATTTGTATTTGAAGATGCACATTGGATTGATTCACAATCGTGGCTTATGCTGCAAATGGTTTTGCCCCAATTGAGTATCAACAGCATTGTTATGATTGTAACGCGTCCACCAAATATGATTTCTCAACAAAAAGCTGGAGGTGCAGATGCAGCACTGAAATCAAAGGAGGAAAAAATTGAAGAAGAATGGTTAGAAGATGATGATCGAATCAAATTTTCCAGAATTCTTGCAGCGTTGAAGGAAAATAGTAATATCACTTTAATGGAATTAGGAACAATGGATCACGAGACAATGAAGACATTGATTGGTAAAACATTAGATGTTGATGTTGATAAAATTAGTGATGATTTTGTCAAATTAATGGATCAAAAAGCTGGAGGTATTCCTATGTATTTATCCTCCATGACTAATTGGTTAAAAGAACGTGATTTGGTAAATAGAGATGAAAATGGAAACATATTATTTACTGGTGATATTAAGCAAATTAAATTTCCAAGTTCAATTATGGATACAGTACATGAACGAATTGATAGCCTAGATGAAGAAGCAAAAGTATTAATAAAAGTATGTGCATGTTTTGGATTTGAATTTCGCCAAGCCCATTTGGTAAATGTTGCACCGCAATTTCTATCATCTCAAGATTTAACTCATTTACATAGTACATTGGAAACATTAGCAGCACGTGGTTTAGTTGTTGCTGTGACTGGTGAATCTGTTAGCAAAATGATGAAATTTACGCATCAAATTATCACAGAATGTGCACATAATTTAATGTTGGAATCCCAAAGACAACAGGTACATCGAGCAATTGTTGAGGAATATGAAAATTCATCAGTTAAATATGAAATGGATGTACTAGCTTTTCATTGGTTACGTAGTGGTGATGTTGAACGTGGATGTGATATGTTGACCAATGCGGCAATTAAAGCTCTGTAAGTAAAATTCTATTCCCTTACAGTAGATATATTTTCTAACATATTCCCTCTTACAAATTTATGCCATACCTCATAATATAGGGATATTGGGGCATTTAAGGAATGTGTAAACTCATTAAGTCAAGCAATAGCTTATAGTAAGGAAAAAGGGTCTAAGCGTACTCCATATTGGACGGCATTGTTAGGGTATGCCAGGTATTCATACGGTGATAGAATGGTTGCTGCTCGTACAATGTGGGAAGCATTGCATCAATTGAATGATCCAGAATTCCTTCCTACAAAAAAATCACAAATATCGTTAGATAAAATGATGCGGGAATATGGAGAGCTTGGTGATATTCCAACAAAAGTTGATGGGGCATTTTCTGAGATAGATAAAACAAAAGTATTAATCACGGTTTGTCTTATTGATCAAATGGAGTGGATTCCAGAAATTAGATCTAGATTGAAAGACAAATATGGAATTGAAACACCCGAAGATCTAGCACATATATCAGAATGGTATCGTTACTATGGACTACTAAATGCGTATAAGCAAAATGATATTGACAGCTGGACATTGCTCCATATCTTCTGGCCCATGGCGAATAACATGAAGATGCTGTTTAATCACCCAGAGCAAGTACAACGAACATTTCGTCGTTGCACTCTTTTAAGTGAATCTACAAGACTAAGGCCCCAATATCGCTCCACATCATTAAGAAATGCATTTACATCTTATTTAACATTAGCCCCAGAAGCAGTGCAAACTTCTTTAGAAAGATTTAAAGACATCTTGCCAATGATTGATGGTAACTTGAAATTTGCATTTGATATAACACATCATATCAATCACTTATCTTTACAAATGCTTTCATTAACGGATGTAAAAAGTTATTTGTTTTTTGTAGATCGTGTCAGTAAAGTGCGTTTTGACAGTGAAGCTCTCATTGATCAAAAAGCTACTGCATTTGAAATTCAAACGGTTGCACGGCTTTTTTCAGGTGTTGTCCGTGCAGATGTGGAGCTGATGCGGAAATCATATGAAGATTTGCAAAATATGGGCGAGTTGTTTCCAAATACGCAACAAAAATTTCCAACAAATCAAATGGGGTATTTGGGCCTAAGTAGAGGCGCAATGTATTCGGCATATGTTGAAAGTGATTGGAACAAAGTAAAGACATATATGGAAACGCTCATGCAAATGCCTGCCGGGTATCCAATAATGATGCCATTTATGACACATATAGAGATATATCATTCTCCAGTTATAATTGCACTTTTGGGTCTTGATGTACATGAACCGAGTGAAGCGACGAAGAAGTTGCTAATTACAATCCGTGCAAATATTAATTCATTTGCAAATATGAATCCAGGGGTGTATCGATGTTCAATGCAAGCATATGTTGCAAGAATTACACTTCACTTAGCTGATCGTTCATTTGCGGCAACATTTAAAACATTAGAAGAATCACTTCAATATGCTACAGAATTAGAATGTTTACCTATGGATGTTTTAATTCTTAAATGTGAAATTGCTAGATGGAAAGGTGATATCGAGACAATTGTCAATGTTATTTCGGAATTTGAAAAATTAGGTTATCAATATCAAGTACGAGAACAAAATATTATTTTAGAAAAGTTAAAAAGTGGTGAATATAAAACAGTCGATTTGAGCTTTGAGCCTGCTAAACCAGAAGAAGAGGAGTTGAGTGATGAGGATAAATTAGCTGAGATTGAAAAAGCAATTATGGATATCAAAAATGTAATGAGAGTCGCATCTTCAAATAATGATAATGCTGGAGTGATGGCAGCACGTACACAAGCAAAAACATTGAAAAAACAAAAGAAAGCATTGATCAAAACCATAGAAGAAAAGAAAAAGGAAAGTGAAGCAGGGAAAGTTGATCAAGCGGTCATTGATGAGTTGCGTGCAAAAATTGCTGAAGCTAATGAAAGGGCAATACAAGCATTTGATGATGATGATGATGAAGCAGAAGAAGCTGCAACAAATGAAGCAGCTGAACTGAGGAACCAATTAGAGGCTTTGATTGGGCCTTCAATACCAAAGAAGAAATTACAAGATGCTCAAAATACAGATGCTGCTTTAAATTAAAACACCAGATCTCATATAAATATTAATACTTCGTAGTATATTTTTTTCATCATGGTGCATTTGTGTGTGTGTGTATTTAGATGGAAGAATTATGGGAAGAGAAAGAATGTTGAGAGGTGCATAATAATCCGAGGGTGAGATATATTTATAATATTTTGATTTTTGGCACTTTGTATCTCAAATTTTTTAATCCCAATCTCTGCAGTAAACACAACCACCACACTCATCACCATAAACTCCTTTGTGACCACATCTTCCACAGTTTTGTTCTTGGTTTATTCTTCTTCGTTTCTGATTCTGGTACCCTTTTTGTGTATTACTTCTGCTTTTTAAAACTGACATATGATTATCATTTACACTATGAAAACCAAATATGTTTCTGATAATCACTTTATTTTCCTCTCTTAAATTATCAAATCCACCAATATCTCCACCTTTTATTGCTAATAATTGCATATTTTTTTTATATGCATAATGCAACTTATGCAACACCATTTCCCCCCTATCCGTATACGCATTTCTCCAAGGTTGAATATTTTTCCACAATTTCTGCAATGACTGTGACAATTGATGTGGTTTGGTAAATTTTTAGCTTTACAATTGCATGATTTTCTTGTAGCTTTCAATTTGTAAATTCCAATATTAAAACTATGTGCTGGGTGATAATAATTTCTTCTATTTCTGAAACCTATCACACTAACAGCAACACCAGCTGGTGATAATCGACATATACATGGTGCATTATCATTAAATCCATTACAAGCTGCCATTCCATTATATGCTTTTATGATTTCAATTTCCATATTATTATTACCATTATTATTTGTAGTAGAAGTGGTGGTTGTAGTAGTAGTTGATGATGAGGATGAGGAGGATGATGCTCCATCATGGTGAAATTTTCTTTTTGCCATGATTCTGTTTTTGCAAAATATTTGTTAAAATATAAAAAAGTGTAATATCTGTGGTAATGGTTAAATATGATTCATAAATAAATTTATATTATTTTATAATAAATATATCAGAAGATTTTTTTGTCAATAAAAAAAATCGACGACTCTCAGGGTGTGCGTGTGTGTTTATTAGAGGCCGTTGTTTTTGTGAATTTAGGTGTTTTTTACATATTATTAAGCACTTTAGCTATGCATACTTCGTATATCTATATCTCTCTATACACACACACACATACAGTCTACAAAACAAAAAACGAACTTTTACATTTTAGATCTTGTACTAATTGCATCATCCTCCAACCTCTCTACCATTAAATTAATATTTTCATTTGCATCAAAAACTTCTTTAAAATCCACTTTTAATATTCGATCATATGTCATCAATCCATTTATTTCTTCCTCAACATCTGTAGTTTGTGTATAAATACATCCACATAAACCACCTTTTGCTAACTCTGACATCGTACCATTGATTGCTGTGACATATTTTTTCGTTAATTCTTCTTTTGATTTCAACTTTGCATATCCCCATCCTTGTTCAGATGCTAATTTATCCCATGAATGTTCTACCACATTAGGAATTTGAAACCCACCCCATTCGCCAATAAATTTAGCTCGATTACCAAACTTTGCATTTACTAATGGTTGTGTTGTTAATGCATTTTGTGGTGGTTCTGGATATGTATGAGTGTCAACAAAGTCACCAGTATAATAAAAATCATTTCCTCCACTTGCTGAATTTATAATGCGTTCATTACTATCTAATTGTTTTACTAAATGAGTTAAATATTTTGTATCATGCTGTGACCAACCTTCATTTAATGGAACCCAAGTTAAAATACATGGGTGAAATCTCAAGGTATAAATTAATTCTATCAATTCATTTTTAAATATATCCTTTGCATTTTTCGTGACAAAATTAAGATCTAAATTATCATAATTAGTTTCATCATTAGTTGGCATTCCTGGTTTCCATTCTACATGACCAGCGGCATTTGGCATATCCTGCATGATATATATACCATTAATGTCACAATATGTATAATAAATAGATGGTTCCGTTTTGACATGTTTCCGAATGGTATTGAATCCTAATTTTTTCGTCATATCAATGTCATATACTAATGCATTAAATGTTGGTGCTGTGTAAAGACCATCTGGCCACCATCCTTGATCTAAAAGTCCATTTAAAAAAATGTTCTTATTGTTTAGCTTTATACGACCATTTACAACTTGAACGGAACGAAATCCATGATATGTATAACATTCATCGTCCCCAATTTCTACTTTAATGGAATATAAATGTGGAGTCGTGGAATTCCATTGAACAAGCTTATCTTGTACATCATTCAAATCAATAGCAATTTCAATCATGTTTGTAGTAGTATTTATAAAATGCATATGGTTGTTCCTAATACTACTTGACGATTCATATTGCACTAATATTTTTGGTATGATCCCATCATTGTATGTATTATAATTATTTGTTGCGCATGGAAAGTAGTCTTGCACTTCATTTGCAATACCTGACATCATCGTGACTTTCACACTTTGTTTTGCTTCATTAACATTATTATTCATTTGCACGTATAATTTTAAGCCATTGTCATTTAAATTTTTCCCGCTTGTACATTTAATTGATTTGATATAGCTTTCTGGAATACTATGTTCCAGCCAAACTGATTGCCATAATCCTGTCACTGCTGTATACCAAATATTTGACTCCATAACTGTTTGTTTTCCTCGTGGTTGAGAACCTAAATCAGTTGAATCAAATACTTGTATATCAAGTTGTACAACACTATTCTTACGAACATGCTTTAAAGCATTTGTTATATCAATTGTAAATGGTGAGTATCCACCTTGATGTATGCCTACTATTTCCTTATTTATATAAACGATAGATTCCCAGTCGCATGCACCAAAATGCATTAATGTTCGTTTATTATTAACGACTTCAGGTTTTTTAAATGACTTATGATAAAATAGATATTTACGTGGATGCAAATATTTATTAACATGGGATAATTTACTTTCCAATGGATATGGAACGATAATATCACCATCGTATTGCTCTATTGTCGGTATCTTTGTACATAATGATTTAATCTTGTTTTGTTGAGCTAATTTATACCTTTGTTCAGGATCGCTTGAATGTCCTCTTGGCATTTTGACAATAGTGTATTTCCAAAGACCATTAAGGCAGGTCCAATCAATTTTATTACGTATTAAAATAGGCCTTGGGTAATATGAATGTGGCGTTTTCTGAGCATGAACATCATCACTCCACCTGGTAATCAAGTCTCCGCGAGGGGTTCGCCTCGCCTCGTTATCCTCAATTGATATGTCATCATATTTATTTTCAAATTGAAAATTTCTTCTACCTAAATCTTCTTGTTTAGCGGATCCCTTGATTACTTTTATTTTTGGGGCATCTATCAAATTAATAGGAATCAAGCCTGCAGTTTGACCAATAGCTGTTATAACTTGTGTAGGTGATGAAGCCAATGCAATATAATATTTTGTTGCGCCGTCTGATGATGCGGTGATGGTTGGAACAACAATGAATGTTGCTCTTTTATTAAAAAAATCATCAGTGGAAGCAACGTTTGTTGTTGTAAAACGTAATGAATTACCATTTAAATTTACTAAATAATAATTCTCCCTCCCAAACAATTGAATGGAAAATCCATTTTGAACAGAACTATCTAATGGTTTTGTAAAGGTAAACGTTGAAAATGATCTAATTGTAGAAGATTTTAACATATTATCAAACTTTGGAAAAAATCGTACAGATCCAGCTGATCCGGTTCTATTACAAAAGAGTAATGCATTTGTTTCAATGATACAAATTGAATACGAACCATTATAATTGAAATCAAACGACGATGATGATGACGTCATGTTATATATTTTATATATTTATGTGTATGTTTGTGTATGTTCTTCTTTACAAATAATATGTATGCATATATATATAGTTTGGTATTTTTATATTATTCGTTTATTATATAGCCTCTGGATGATAATAGATGAAGAAGATTTAATAATAATAAGGCACAAGTTAAAGTTGCTTAAAAAAGTCTCCGCTCCACACAAATTTTTTATTATAAATATTATATATGCCAGGCATTTATTGATATCTCTAAGACATGATGGATTTATATTATTATATATTATTTTTAATATAACACACATAATATATTTAATATTTAATATATCACATTATTCACATACGCAAACGTTTTAACTAATTCTAGATGTTTGCTTACCATCAACTATTCCTTGCCACAAGTCACAATTGTTACCCATTGCATTTTTTTAAATCCTCTGTCATTGCATCTAAACGTTTTATTACTTCATCTTGTAAAATTACTGAACCAGCGTTGGCATTTGATAAAATTTGTGTTGATTTCGTAGCACCAACAATAACAGTTGATATCCCATTTTTATGCAATGGATATGCAATTGCCAAGTCTGACATTGGTATATTGATTTCTTTTGAATATGCAATTAAGTTTTCTAATGTAGACGATAATAATTCGTCATTTCCATCTTCGCCATGCCTACTTTTTTCATTTGATTTACTATCAAAATGTCTTGTACGCCTTCTATACACAGGGATATCTCCTAATTTTGAATATCGCCCAGTCAATATCCCTTGCATCAATGGAGAATAGCATATAACTTGTATATTATTTTCAATACAAAATGGTAAAATATCAAATTCAATTGCCCTAAAAATAAGATTGTAACATAACTGATTCACTGCTAATGTTACACCAGTTGCTAATGCTTCTTTTAATTGTTCAACACCAAAATTAGATACTCCGATATGTTTGATTTTCCCTTCTTTTTGTAATTGCATCAAATCGTTAAACGCTTGTGTCACAGGTGGTATCTCAGTTGCTTCTCCACTTGTAGCATAGTCCCGTCCACCATCTTTTGTATGGCCGCCTAAGAAGTGGCTCATACCTTCGGCTGTTATTGGCCAATGTACCATATAAAGGTCAATACAATTAATCCCTAAACGACTTAATGTACCTTCTGTATATTTTCTGACTTCATTTGCGTGGTTTGGTAAAATTTTGCTTCCAATAACTACTTTTTCCCTATCTTCTTTTGACAATTTTGATAATGCTACGTTTAATTGTTTTTTCAGAGTCACCGCCAGCATAGTCTTCAGCAGTATCCATATACGTAATACCATTTTGAACAGCTAAAGTAACAAGCTCACATGCTAACTCATCTGTAAATTCTAAGCCCCAGTAATCATTCTTTCCTTTTGAACCTAATTGCCAACAGCCAAATCCAATCTTTGATAAGTTCATATTGTATGTATGCGTGTGCGTATATGGTTGCTATATTGCTAATGAATTCCTTTTTAACGTACACCGGGGATTGATTGGATAGAGTATTATAAAGTATCTTGTTCTATTATTACAAATATTTCTATTCATATTTATTTAGTATATGATTTACTTTTACTCTCTCCACTATATAACTATTCATATCTTTTATATTTATTATTATATATATCTTTTTTTATGTGTATCTTTCTTCCCGGATTTGTTTAACGTAAGGTATCCTTTTAGGATTGATGATGGAATGCAATACTATGTTTATATAGATATATAGCATAATGATAATATAAACCTTAAGCTCCTGTTCTCCAACCTCTGGCCTCATCGTGGCACAATTACAACAACAATGTAGAATAAATGTAAAATGCATCATTATCATCAAAATTACAAATGATGTGCAAATCTTTTAATCTCATTCATTTTTTTTTTACAATAATATTAATATATTTATTATTATTGCAATTTGCAAATTTAAATTAAAAAACCACCCTCAAAATACTCATAAAAAGAAGTAATAGGATGCAGTAAGAAGATTTTTTTCAACAAGTATAATAAGATACGCTTTGAAAAGCAGAGAAATACAAAGAACTGCTCGTTATTGTTTCAAATTGGATGGAAAAACAAGTGATCATAATAATAATACATAATTGTATACAAAAAAAATGTCGGCTAGATTAATACCAGAATGGACACGATATACAGATCATAATAATCAATTTTATTTTTTACATGAAGATACAGGTGAATCTAGATGGATGTTACCAGAAAGTGAAGAAGGTATGTTTATTGATGGGGATGAATTTGAACCAGCTGGTCGACACGAAGAATGGTTAAAATTGAAAGAAGAATATAGATTACAAGAGGAACAACAGCAATACCATGTAGAAAATCGAAATGATCATCATGCAGAACAAAGCAATAATTTAACTAATAATAATAATAATAATAATAAAAAGAATGTAAAGGATAATAATAATAATAATAATAGAAAAGATATTGTTGGAATAGAAATGCTTATATCAACACACGGTATTAGCTCATCTACACAGTTATCGAATTGTGATAAATGCATAGATATGTTTAATATCAAACAGATACCAATAAAATTGATAGATGGTAGTGCAAGTGAAAATAAAGATAAACGAAATAAATTGTTTAAATTGTCTCAAACACGAAAGTATCCACAGATTTTCATTGTAAAAAAAACAAATAATAATAATAATAATAATAATAATCGAAATGGTGAACAAAAAGCAACACATCGAAGTTATGGAGGAAATTATGAATGGTTACAAGAAATAATAGATAACGATGATATCGATGAAAATATATTATTAAATTATCCATTGATTGAAACATTTGAACGATTATTTAGTCATTTACGTGTAAAGAAAATGAGTAAAAATGATACAACAACTCATCGTAATAATAGGAAAAAAAGTAGTAATGTAAACAAACAACATGATCATCCCAAATATTCCACACCAACATCAACGAAAAATTTTGATATGGAAGAACGTTCATTGTTATTGAGATTATCCTCACATTCAGATTCATCATCACGACATTCAAATACCCCATCTCCATCATCATCAACAGCAGTACGTGTAGGTACACCAACAACAATGGCTGGTGAATCAATTATACAAGCAAAAGCTATGAATATTCCAATGAATCATCAAACAAAAGATACATCAACTCTTATCACCGCAACAGTACGCAATCGTAACATTAATTCCAATAATTTAAACTTACAAAACGATGGTAATGCTAATGGATTAGCAACACCAATTTTACTAACTCAAGAGCATTATTCAGTAGATAATGTAAATGGTAATGTCCCAGTATTTAACATGAATGATGTTGATAAAATGTATAGAAATGCAGATAGTAGCAGTAGTAGCAGCAGTGAAAGCAGTTCCAGCAGTAGTGAAAGTGATACTAGTAGTGATGATGATGACGATGATAATAATAATGTAAAAAAAAAAAAGAAGAAGAAGAAAAAAAACAAAAGGAAAAGTAAAAAGAAAAAGAAAAAAAACAAAAGAAAAAGTGTAGGTAATATGGTCAACTATTTAAAAACTAAATTGACCACAAAAAAGAAGTAAAAATAATGATGCATGTGGATAGGTGTGTATGTGTGTGTGAATTTCGAATAATTTTTTTGTTCTCTAATATTAATATGATGTCTCATTACAACCTATATTTATTAATACATTATAACATACTCTCTCTATTATATTAATATATATATATATATATATAATGATAACAGAGATATATATACATTATATATATATATATATAATAATTTATAATAGTCAATATGTTGTTGCGAAGATCTATCTTAAATTATCGTACAAAGAAATTGTATAACCTTCGATATCATAAGAAGCATCTTTTCAATACAAAAAAACATTGTTATTACTCCATTTTATTAAAAAAAATTTATAATCACGACGATGCAAATTCAATAGCAATTATAGAAAATTTTCAAAACAATAATAATAATAATAATATAAATTATAAGGATTTAGCCAAGCAGATAGACAATTTTTCGATTAATCTATCTGCATCTATTGACAATGCAAAGAATATCACAAACAATGATGGTTCAACGATAAAAAAAACAATAGCATTTTTATGCAAACCTTCCATTAACTATGTCATCACTTTATTAGCAATTTGGAGGTTAGGTCACGTAGCCGTACCATTATCACCACTTCATCCTGCAAATGAAATTTTACATGTTATAAATGATTCAAAATCTGATGTCATAATAAGTGAAGAATCGTTAAATAAATTGATAATTATCGATGATGATGAAGATGTAAATATTCACAATGTAGATTTTGAAACAATTGCAAAGAATAATGTCATTAATGAAAATGATTTCAAAAAATTATCACAATTGATAATAAAAAAAGATCATCATGATAATGTAAATGATGATGCATACATTGTATATACTTCTGGTACAACTGGAAAACCCAAAGGTGTTGTACATTCTCACAAAGCGATTCAAACGCAGATAGAAGATATGATAGAGGAATGGAAATGGAGTTCAAGTGATCATATTCTACATTTTTTACCGTTGCATCATTTACATGGAATTGTCAATAAATTATTTTGTTGTTTATATGTTGGGGGAATTGTTGAATTTATCGAATCTCATCCTGACATTTTATGGGATCGAATCATTGAAAATGGAAATAATAATAATACTATTAATAATTACAACAACAAAAATCAAAGTGGTGCAACATTATTCATGGCTGTACCAACAATATATCAAAAACTGATTGAACAATATCATACATTACCGATAGAAAAGCAAGTGGAAGTGCAAGAGGCGTGTAAATCATTTCGATTGATGATTAGTGGATCAGCTGCATTGCCAATAAATGTATTAAATGAATGGGAAAATATTACAGGTCATTTTTTATTAGAAAGATATGGAATGAGTGAATTTTGTATGGGTTTAACAAATCCATATGAACCTATTGAAAATAGAATACCTGGTTATGTTGGAATGAATTTTCCATCTGTTGATATAAGGTTATGTAATTATGAAGAAGAAGATGAAAATGATAGTAATTTTAGTGGACAAGAAAGCAAAAATGCTGTCATAACAGATGATCCAATATCTTTACCATCATTAAAGAATGGACAATCATCTCCTGGTGAAATTCGTATTAAAGGTAATGGCATGTTTTCTAGATATTTAAATTTGGATGATATTACAAAAAAATCATTTGATTCCAATGGATACTTTAAAACTGGTGATATTGCAATATATGATAGTGATGTAAATTCATTTAAAATTTTAGGTCGAAAATCGACAGATATTATTAAGCACAAAGGCTATAAAATCAGTGCATTGGAAATTGAACGATATCTATTAGAACATCCAAATATATTAGAAGCATGTGTTTTTGGAATACCTGATGAAAGATATGGTGAGAGTATATATTGTTTATTGCGATGTGTGGAGGAATCATTAAATAATATAGATGATGATGATTGTGGTGATGAAAATACAACAAAGAAACCTGTTGTATTTGAAGATGAATTGAATACATTTTTATTAAAACGTTTAGCAAAATATAAATTACCAAGTCAATATATAATGGTGGATAATATACCAAAAAATGCAATGGGTAAAGTAAATAAAAAAGATGTAAAAAAAAAATATTATGGCCCCGCCGTTGTTGATTTATATAAAAAAGTAGGGGTGTGAACCTATATTTTTTGATTTAGAAAAAATTGGAATGATATTTTTAAACAGCATCGTAATTTTGCAGAACAATTACGCGTGTTCTTTTTCTACGAATACGAAGTATTTATATATAATATTCGTACGAGTATATCTATTATATATTTTTAATCTTTTCTATTTTTTTATACGAGCCGTATAAATTCTATACACATATAAACTCGATTAATAGTCAACATTATTTAAAAATAATACAAATATAAATGATATATGTATGATAAATAAAAAATATATTTTATGATATTGTAAAATATTATCGTCCTGTATCTTTTTTCCATTGTTCAAAAGCTTCATCATTAGTATATTCGGATAAGCAATCATTCATCTCTTTGTTTTGCTTTCTACAAGCGACTACTACAAATAAATTGTTTGCTTTTGCACAATCAGCAAATGCTTTTAACTTTGGCCTACATAATTCTAGTGCTCTTTCATTATTAATATCACGTAATAATTGTTCCCTTCTCGCATCTGTTCCTTTTCTATTTAAATTAAATGGATTTTTCATACGCGTACCACGTCCATCCGCTTTCGCTTTTTGCAAATTATCCGACATGTTTTATGTATGTATCTATATAGATATAGATATAGGTTGTATTATTTCTATATATATATATATATCTTAATTATTGGTTAATATGTTTCCATCTTCTGTTTGTATGTATGTAGTAATATATACGAGGATATATATATCTTCGGCCCTTTTTATTTTGCAAATAGAACAACCATTTTCTTTTCTTTTGATGAAATTCACTCATTTTTAAGGTATTAGTATGGGCTGTAGCAGGTAGCATTAGCATCGAGAACCAAAGGAACAAAAATATACCAAAACCCTTAATTGAATATATTATAATTACCTTAATTCGTTTTTACATTTAACCCTTTAATCCTGTGAAATCATTTATTATCGTAATTTTGCAACAATGCTTCTTTAAATTCACCGATTTGACCCGCACGCACGCGACAACACCCACCAATTAGTGAAGCGCCATATGATTTAAATTCAAGTGCATGACTTCCATTTAATATTGGCACTTCATCTTTTTCCTCATCATCAACCCAACATCGATGACCTTCCCTTGCATCCCATACTTCACCACTATTTGGATAACATACTAATGGTTTATCGGTGACTTCTTTTGCAGATGTTAATAATGGCTGAACAAGTGATGGGTGTACACAATTAATACCAACTGCAATAACATTATCATATGCAGCAACTTTTGCAACTGCATCTTTAAATATAGAACCATCAATTGTTGTTTTATTGTCTTTACATATAAAGGATATCCATGTTTTTGCATCTTCACATTCATTTTGCAATACATCCAATGCTACTGTTGCTTCATTTATCCCAGGTAATGTTTCTATAGCAAAAAGATCCGGTTCACCTTTATATAAACTTTTTAATTTATCATAATAATATTGATATAAAATATCATCTGAAATTTCTGTCACTCTATTACTTGGATCTGTCATACCACTAAACGGAGTGGATTCGCCACACGGGCCTACAGATGCAGCAACTAATGGAAACAGTAGATCCTTTTCCTTATTTTTTTCCATGTATTTATCGCGTGATATTTTTGCTATTTCAACGCTTCTTTTTAATAATTCGGTAGTATAATTATATTTTTCTTCATCTGTAGAAATATTTGGAGCTAAACTATTTGTGTTAAAAAAATCTAAGTTATTTAAAAGCAAATGTGATATTTTATATGAATTTGTTGAAATAACTTGAGAGCCATTATTCAAAAACGACATGTGAATCTTTTCCAATTCTTTTAACCCATCATCAGTCATCAAAACTTGAGAACCCCACAACACATCTTTTTGTGCATGTCCATCATATAACGCCGTTCCCATAGCACCATCTAATAAGCAAACTCCATATTTTTCAATAAATTGATGAATTTGATTGGAATGAAGAAAAAATTGTTGATACAATAATTTTTTCGATACTATATATTTTTGTTTCGCGCCTATATGAAACATTTTTTATTTTTTATTACATATATAATTTATATACACAAAAGAAGTAATAAATTATACATATATATATATATATATATAACTTTCGTTTGCCGCGTACTAATGTTTTCTTTGTTCTTCGGTGATGTAAAATATAAAACCTCCTGGATAAATAATAGATAAACATTCTACTGTACTTCATATTATACGACGAAGAAGCAAATTTAAATTATAATATTAATAAACCAGGTTAAGGTAAAGCACTTCCGTACTTCCCTGGCTTACTGTATAATAGCTACTATTGCACCCTATTATTGCCGTATAGTAATTTTGATGTTCTGTGTACTACCACAGGTACTCCTATATCTATATATAAAATACATATCCAATATCCATACAATACCTGGTATAGAAGAAAAGAAAAAGAACATACATGTAAGTTAATTAAGCCTGGAAAGCTAAAGCCAAAATTATTATTTATAAAGAATATAAGGCAGACACATACAAATAGATGGAAGAACATCAAAAACAAGACAACAGAAATATCAAAACTATTTCATTGAGCACACACACACACATATATATATATATAATCATCAAAGACTACGGCTGTGCAAATCATTGCTATTCATATTTTCTCTTTTTAAATAAAAAAAATGAATAGTAATAATCAAGGTGGTTCAAAATCAAAAGATACTTCCACGGAAATATTAAATAATAATAATAATAATACAACGGCGGAAACGGAATCATCTGGGACATCTCCTTCAAAACCTACAGGGAAAAACGACCAAAACCAAATGCCCCTTGAAAGACAGAAAAGTGCAAGATCGATTTCAGATGTAGCTGTAAAAATTGAAGCAGCTGTTCGGTTGAAAAAAGTACACTTAAACCGTTCAAGTACAAAAGAGCTTGATTCACAGTTTATCGAAACTTTAAAAGAGATAGCGACAAAAAAAATATGGTTATTGGAAGATTTAGATAACAATATTGGTTTAGAAATTATAAAATTTTTACAGAAACGCCTCAAGCATAGGCATCAAACCAATCCTCGAAAATGTCATTGTGTGTATCGTAAAGCTAAAATCGTTCGATACAATAAGGAAAACAAAACTTATGTAGTTCAATATATTGATTCTTTAGATACGAGAAAAAAGGTTATTCAAGAAAAAGATATCGAAGAAGGCAATACCAGAGAATATCTTGAGGGAGAAGTTGTAAGCATTAAAAAACCAGATATTTGTCCGGTGCAGCTCCGGCATTATTTGAAGCAACTGCAGCTCCAGCCTGGATGGTCGCCTATACATTTTATATGCTCCCATGCATTGGTTGGAAGTATTAATATTATAATGAAAATCATTAATGATGAAGATGAATCTTCGTTTTCTCAATTATTAGAATTGGAAGATTTACATGGAAAAACACCATTATTTTTTGCTGTACATGGTTTGGATTTCTCATTATCAGAAGATGAACAAGATCATGGCCAAGAACGCAGTCAAGAGAGAATGGAACAGAAAGAATGCATTGCTAGAATGAAACTAGTAAAACTATTAATGGAACATAATGCAAGATTAACACATCGTGATCAATATGGCAAAACTATTTATTATTATTTATCTGGAAAGCCAGATGTGTATTCTTATTTATTGTTTAAAACATTATCAGCAATTTCAAATAGGATATCGCGTCATGCCGTTATAAGGACAAGGACTGAAAGCTATGGATTGATGTACAAAAATTTTTGTGACATGTTCAGAGTAACAGATTTAAAGAGACGCAACACACTACGTTCTATAAATAAAGAATATAGGAAATATTTATGCAAAGAATATAAATTAGTCAACGAATGGTCAAAACGTTTGAAACCAGCGATGGGTACAAATAGTAATAAGTCCAATTTCTGGAATGAATGCCTAGCTGATATGAGAAAAATGTCATCGCTAGAGAGCAAAATTGACATGTTATCAAAAGTGTTGGTAAAAAGGCTGAATTTTGCACATAAAGATCATGTAGAGAAATATTTTAAAAAGTTCAAAGGCATATTAAAAACCTATGTTCGTACATTGGATGTTCAGATTAGCGATGATGAAATATTAAAAGCAATATCAAATGAAAAATTTTTAAGAATTTATTACGTTATTAAGCCTGGAAAGAAGTTTGAACATGGTAAAATCGTTGAAAATAATAATAGTGATCGATTGGATATAAGTTTTGAATATGATATATTCACTAGTAATTTTATGGCGGATGATTTTATCAGAGACGAAGTTACACTATTTGAAGAAGATGGAGAAGAAATGAAAATAATATTTACTGAGATCGAGAACTCCATAGCAGATATTTTTGCACGAACTGCTTTTAAACATGAAAATTATCCTTCAAATGAGATATCAACCAATGCCAGGATGAGTAAAATTAAGGACAAAAATGATATCAATCAATCAAAAGGTAGAAAATCATTTAATTTGGACGATTTGAATGACACTTTGGAGAAAGTTTGCAATTGGATGATATCGATGGCAAATATTTCAATACCAAAAGAAACATTAGAAGCATCAAAATATAAACACTTTAAAGAAGAAATATTGCGAGAAATTCAAAATATACTAATAGATGTCATTTTGTATAGCAATTTAATATCTTTGGACATGGATCTATCTCAAAAAGAAAGTATATTGAAGGAATTTTTGGATAAAGCTTATGATATATATAACGACAGAAGCAAATTATATAGCTGGGAAAAAATTGAATTTAAATTAGCAATAGCAAGAAATGGTACAACATCAAAGGAAATGTATGTAGTAAGATTGTATGTTGTCGACAAATCAAAGGGAAAATATGATACAAAACGCAGGCAACGACATCTGGTTCATGAAACGTTTAAGTATCCAGTTGTTATTCACCATGTCAAAAATTTATTTTACAAATTTGTAGATAAATCCTTGCATGAACTATGCACAAAATCACAAGTGAAGATCACGAACCGTGATTTTATGGATGTGAAGCAACGTCATTTGGGACGGCAACGCGCTCATAGCCGCCGGATCATGAAACATTTTGGCACTTCAATAGAACTTTTGCCATCAGAAATAAGCAGAAACCCATCAGAGGTAAGAAGTGTAAGTTTAACAAATGAAGAAGATCTATCAGATGCATTTGCAACG
>JACLAD010017186.1_pt1 | contig 20225 bp, 20 predicted proteins | sample 8027901 | NCBI WGS metagenome assembly JACLAD01 (sample SAMN15725071, study PRJNA655200) | protist metagenome | isolation source: fluorescence activated cell sorting (FACS) single amplified genomes of... | place: Spain: Blaines Bay Microbial Observatory, Mediterranean Sea | collected 2016-07-05 | reverse complement strand
ACTGTTTTCAAGGTCGTTAATATTTTTGGAAATCAAATAATATCATCTAAAATAAAATTATTCTGTACTTATTCTGTACTAGTTTTTATTATCTTTATACTCTCCTAATAAGATGGTTATGGCAAGTATCAAAATTGTATTGCGCAAAAATATGATGAAAAAGGACGGCACTATTCCTTTGGCTCTTAGAATTAGCGAAAATTATAAGACAAATTACAAGTGGCTGGGTCAATATATTTCCGAAAAGGACTGGGATAAAGTTGCAGGAAAAGCCAAGAGAACCTATCCTAATCATAAAAAGCTGAACAACTTTTTGATGAAGAAGTTGACAGAGGCAAATGATCTTTACTTTGATTCTAAAGATGAAAGCATGACACCAAAACAGGCTAAACAAAAATTGAAAGGACCAGGTGGCTCTAAGTCATTCTTTGCAGTTGCAGCAGAACGAATTAAGAGTAAACATGATCGTGGAACTTTTTCGGTTGCTAAATCAGAGCTTTCCATTTTATATAATATTGAAGAGTTTCTTACTCTTAAATCCTCGTCCTCCAAAAATGATGTAATTAAAGCTATAAAACAAAGAAGAAAGGATAGGGTGAGTAAAGCACGGAAATCTCAATACTCTTTTATGGATGGCATAGATCATTTTAAGAAAAATAAGACTTTGAAGTTCCGGGATATCGATCAAGCATTTATAGAGAGATATAAAACTTTCTGTTCTACCTACTTGAATCAGAAAACACGTACTATATCAAATCAACTAATTTTCATTAGAACGCTTTTTAATATTGCTATTAAAGATGGAACTGTAGCTTCGAAATTTTATCCATTTGCGGGAGAAAAGGAAAAGATACGAATCGGTTCGGGTAACAAAATTGGCCTTACAACTAAGGAAGTTGAAAAAATAGAATCCCTACAATTTGAGCCTCAATCATCAATCTGGCATACGCACAACGTATGGTTGATTGCCTTTTACTTTGCTGGCATACGTATTTCAGATGTGGTCAAATTAAAATGGGCTAATTTTAAGGATAACCGACTTTATTATGTTATGAATAAAAACGAAAAACCCTTAAGTCTTAAAATTCCTGATAAAGCTAATGTCATATTGAATTTTTACAGAAAAAATCAAAAAGAAAATAATGGGTATGTATTTCCCTTTCTAAAGGATTCAAAGAGTGACAACGCAGAGGATATTTTTATAAAAACTAGAAATTCAACAAAACTGTTTAATAAATATTTGAAACGAATTGCCAGCCAATGTGAAATTGATAAGAATTTATCAAATCATATTGCACGTCATAGTTTCGGGAATATAGCTGGGGATAAAATACATCCTTTAATGCTTCAGAAATTATATCGACATAGTGACTTAAAAACAACTTTGAACTATCAGGCAAATTTTATTCATAAAGATGCCGATGATGCTTTAGACAAAGTTATTAATTTCTCCGTTAACGGGTAAATACAAAGCGAGCGCCGTTTCTGCAATAGGGATACTTTGGTCGTTTTGAAGTACGGAAATAGAAAAATTTTTGGATTTCATCTGTTGCTGCCATGGTTTTTCAACGGCTATGGTTGAAAATATCTACATCTTCGGTTACAACGATTAATTTTATTAATGAAGATAGGTTCATAATCCGGAGGTCGGGGGATCGTGCCCCCTCTCGCTACCAATAAAAATAAGGCCTTCGAGAAATCGAAAGCCTTTTTTCTTTTATCAAGTACAGAATAAGTACAGAACTTTGATATTTTCAGGGTTGGCATTTGAATTGTTACTTTTTGATCTTTATTGTAGGTAAATTTTATTTTTTCCGGGAAAAACGAGCACATATAATATCTAACCAATTTTGAAAAATTGTACGTTTTGAATTTTTCGTAATAATTCACCGAAACCACATGGCCTGCCGCCTTTTGCTTTTGTATAGCCAAGCAATTCAGAAATTGGGCGACTAAGAATTCTATGAACGCTGAATGCTACTCTCAATAACCTAAACATAAACGCTCTTCACCTTAAACATTTATAGCAGAACGTGCATGCAGGTTGTGTATTAAACAGAAAGTTAAAATATGCTAAAAATGTGATAAACCCATAATAACTAAGGTTTTATATTTAAAATCAAAAGGTCTTTTACATCGTTAAACTGTAATTTCGAAATAAACTTAAAAAATATAACGATGAGAAATGAAGAATTAGTTAAAGGCATGTCAAACTGCGTAAATCACTGCAACTGGTGTGCGGACGCTTGTTTAAATGAAGAAAACCTAAAGGATATGGTTGAGTGCATAAGACTGGACAAAGCTTGTGCAGCAGTATGCAGGGCATTAAACGACATTCTTGTTACAGAATACAAGGATGTTCAAAAATTGGTGGATTACTGTATTGAAATGTGTGAAAAATGTGCGGAAGAGTGTGAGAAATTTGATTCCAAGCATTGTAAAGACTGCGCAGAAGCCTGTAGGGAATGTGCTAAAAATCTCAGAAATTTTACAGCTTAATCCTTGTAAACTCAAACTATTTAAAGGCTGCTAAAAAAAAGCAGCCTTTCTTTTTCTACCCGTTATATCTGATACAGAAACTTTTTCGCGCCCCCGGTAATTTCAATAATTTGAAATCTACGTTTGATCCCAATAAACAGCTACAATTCGAATTCAGAACGCTCCGTTCCGGTCTTAGGATTCAAAAATTTAGCTTTCACCGCTTTTTTGTGTAGCGCAATATTTCCTTCCTTCCGACAACTATTCCCGAAACTCCAATTCATGTTACCCACCTCTTGAATATTTTTCCATCCTATCCATTGGCATAGTAAAATTAAAAAATGGTATATTCTTTACTAAAAATTTCATAATACTATAAAAACTAATGAATTATCCATAAAATTAAAGTCTTCCTGACTGCAAATTATTGTAATTTTAATTCGTTGTCCGAGGAAAAAAAGCGGACCGATAAAATCAGCCCGCTAAATGGTATTTTTGTTTTACCACAAACTAAAAATAGCCATGAGCAAAAATGCAAATTTTACCGGACAGCCGATATTCTCGCAGCTGTTAAAATTTATTCCTAAGGAGAAAATAAATTCCATTACCAAAAAACGGAATAGTGATTATTACGTAAAAACTTTTTCCACATATGATCACCTTGTTACGATGCTGTATGGCAGCTTTCATAATTGTAGATCTTTGAGAGAGGTAGTAACAGGAATGATGGCTTGTCATGGAAAGCTTCAACACCTGGGACTGACAAATCCGCCGAAAAGAAGTACGTTATCGGATGCCAACAAAAGGAGGGATAGTGAAGTGTTTGAAGATATTTATTCCATGTTTTACCGGAAGTATAAGGCATATTTATCGGACAGCCGCCCCAAAGGACAATTAGACAAAAAGTTATACATCGTGGATTCTACAACAATATCACTGTTTCAGGAAATTCTAAAGAATGCCGGTAGAAATCCAGCAAACGGTAAGCGTAAGGGAGGAATAAAGGCTCATGTTTTAATAAATGCGCAGGAGGATGTACCCTGTCTTGTGCGGATGACCAAAGCCTCTGCCAGTGACACTCCTTTTCTTCAGGAAATCCAACTTCCCAAGAAGTCTATACTGGTTTTCGATAAAGGGTATAATAGCTATTCTGAATTTGAACGTCTTACCAATGAAGGGATAACCTGGGTAAGCCGGAAAAATCAATATCGAGTGTAGAAATTATCAATTCGAGAACAGTAGATCAGCAGGAACAATTAAATGGTGTTATAAAAGATGAAGACATTATTTTAGGAAATACTACCAATAAGAACCAGAAAAGAATTGAAGCGCGCCTCATTACGTTCTATGATGGTATAACCAATAGAACATTTGAGTTTATTACTTCTAATAAGAGGATGAAAGCTTCTACTGTGGCTCAGCTTTATCAGCGAAGATGGCAGATAGAAACTTTGTTTAAGCGATTAAAACAGAATAATCAGCTGAAAGATTTTCTTGGAGACAATGAAAACGCTATAAGAATACAAATCTGGTGCACTCTAATAGCTGATCTGCTCCTTAAAATTGTACAGGGCAAGGTTAAAAGAAAATGGTCCTTTGCGAACATATCTTCTATGATAAGAATTCATCTTATGAGCTATACATCCCTGTTTTCATTCCTCGAAAACCCGGAAAAATCAATATTCCATCAAAACAATCTACCTGGTCAGCTCACACTTTTTTCCTCATCGTAAAAAACAGGGGGGGGGTGGTTTTGGCATAAAGAAAAAGAAGCCCTAAAAATCAATAAGTTAAGAAGGAAGAAAGGTGGTTTTAAATTTTCCCCGGACAACAATGATTTTAATTTGGAAGTAGATCTATTAGTCTGCACTTTGTTCTATTGAGCAGGTTCATATAGCAGTCAATTAAATGTAGGAGTAAGATAAACAGTACTAGATAAGATTGGGTGTTAACTTAAGAGTTCCATTTGACCTGATCAAAAAGTAAAATAGAACTCTATTTGAGTATCTTTTTTTAGTCTGAACAAATGGCATCACATTATAAACAGTAAAAAATGATTAAATAAAAATGATTCATAAACAAGACCTATACATTAAGAAGCATGAGCTTCAGTGGAATCAAATATCAACCAAAAATTTCCTACGAAATGAAAAATTTAAACTTCTACTATTTCTTTATTTCTTTTGCTATTATCTCCTGTAAAAATGCTGAAAAAACCCGGGGAGATAAAGACAACGCCACTCCTGAAGAGGTTAACCAATCTTCGCAGCGAGAAATTAACACAGCAGATATTGTTGTTCCTGAAGGTTACAGTATAGAAGCAGTGAACATAGGGCTCACCTATCCGGTAGATGTTACTTTTGACGAAGAAGAAAATTACTACATTGCTGAAGCAGGAGGCCATACCTACGGCACTAATCCTCCGCGAGCACCAAAAGCACGGATCTTAAAAGTATTCCCTAATGGGCAGGTAGAAGTACTTTATGATAAGGTGGTTCCAATGGCTGAAATTAAGGAATCAGCGTCTTCCGAGGATATGAAAGAAGGGCTAATCCCTCCTGTAACAGGGGGTAACCTATTACAAAGGGAACCTTTATATTTCTCACCGAAGTCGCTATTCGGTTTACAATCTCGAAACAAAGGAATTTGAAACGATCATCAACGGGTTGCCTTCCTGGGGAGAATTCCTTAATGCAAAGCCAATTTTTAAAGATGACAAAATGTACTGGTTCCTCTCCACCCAGGGAAACAGTGGAGTGATTGAAGCACATTGGGTGCGGGTGATAGACCAGTTCAACAAACCCCAGGCCCGGGAAATACCAGGAGAAGATGTCACACTTACCGGCCAAAACTTTTGGGTTCCCACTTCCAAAGTTTCAATAACAGAAGCAGACTCTGTAAAAACCGGAGCCTATGCCGCTTTAGGAGAGACCACTACTGCGGGGCAGGTTATCCCTGGTGAAAAGATTGCAAATGGCGCTTTTTATGTAAGCGATTTGGACGGCTCCAATATTGAAAGGATCGCATGGGGGCTGCGCAGTAGTTTGGGTTATCGCTTTAGTCCCGACGGAAGATTGATCACGACAATGAACAGTGCAAATCCCATGCCTCCCCGCGGATTGATGTTTGACTGGGAACCAATTTATGAAGTGATAGAAGGAGAATGGTATGGCTGGCCCGACTTTTACAGTGGAATCCCCATTACAAACGAACGTTTTGGTGTCAAAAAAGAAAACCGAAAATTTGTCCTCACTCCTGAAACTCACCGCAAACTCTTAAAAGGTAAAGATAAACCTATACAACCTCTTGCAAAATTGTCGTCTCATGCAGCAACTCAGGGCATGGTTTTTGGCCAGGGAACTATGAACGTTCCCGAAAATGAAATCCTGGTCGCTGAATTTGGCGCTATTGTTCCCGTTTTTAAAGGAGAAAAATTTCATCCCAATCGCCCTCCCGGTGTTCCCCCCGAATCTGAAGCTTCCGAAGGTGTACAATATAATTGGCCCGGCTTTAAGGTTCAACAGGTAAATCTATCTACCGGAGAAGCCAAAGATTTCATTTATAACAAATCCGGACTTCCAGCCTCGGCGGGCCAAGGGGCTGGTTTGGAGCGCCCTATTCAATTAGAGTGGGACTCCCAGGGAAATTTGTATATCGTAGATTTTGGAGTAGTCGAATTTGATGATACGGGTATGAACGCCCACCCTTTTACAGGTGTAATCTGGAAAATAAGCAAACAATAAAAAAATACCGGGAATGGAAATTACAGCTACAGTTTTACTCTTTCTAGGAGCGGTTTTGGCTTTATGGCTTTTACTCGTTTAAGTATGAATATGCAGGTGCCTAAAGTGACCTGATTAGGCCGCGTTGATGGTGGTGTTTTACATAAATTCATTGCATGAATGTTGGCGGTCGGTGTATGGTCTGTGGTAGGTTTGGGACAAATGTCGGCAGGAAAACCGAGGTCCGGGAGCTTTTTTTGGCTTGGTTGTAGGAACTTTGTTGTAGGAAGTGGGATTGGAGGATTGTTTGGTAGTCGTCTAGGTATACGTTCTACTCTGCGGAAAAACGCAAAAAAAATTAGAATACAAAAGTAAAGATAAACTCTATAGACCTAGGCAGCCTTCAAAAGGAAGAACCTTATTATCAATAACTAAAAACCAGAAAACATGGAAACAGAAAGAGAAAAAAAAAGAAAGAATATGTGGTATTGGATCATAGGGACAATTATAGTCCTTCTACTAATCTGGTGGTGGTGGGCAGAAGCTACCTAAGCTGCAATACAATTTTATGACTCAGGGGCTGTAGACCTGGAACAGATTATTTAGATTATGATTGTCACAGGAACAAAACCGGCCTACAGTACATAAATGATTTACCAGGACCCACTACAACAATTGTATGGGAAACTGCTCCCCAATAGTTAAAATTAAAAAGATGAAGGTAAAATATAGAATTATAATTCTCTTTGCTATTCTGATGGGATTCCAAAGTTGTTATCGTATAATGCCTTCCAAAGGCGGCGGCCAGCTGGATGATGTTCCTGAAAAGCGAAATGTAGTAAATTAATTACCACCTCAAAGACCTGTTTTATTTCTATCTCTTCCGCATTAACACAAAAGCACTCTATTGGCTTACAGACACGGGTCCGCTTGATTATTCAGCTTATTATACTTGTCCTAAAAAGAAAAGCAAAAAAGAACGCGGCGTACTCATATAAAATGAAGTTTGCCCTATTTTGAAAAAGCTTATTGAGCCGGGAGGTCAGGCCTATTTCACTCTTGGAAAATTATTAATTCAAGGGCTACAGCTCTTTAAAGTTTACCGTAAAGAAATCATCCTGAAAATCACTCCCAAAGACAAAAATTACATTTAACACAATTTTTATGTAATTAAATTTTCAAGCTATTTAATTTGTAAAAGCGTTTAATACTCAATCAAATTAAGCTTAAATCAGAAATAACTTCTAACCAAATAATCTAAAAATGGAAAATAATCAAAACAACAAAAAGCCTTACATAAAGTTTTTTTTAATGATAGCAACTTCAATGATTGCCATGTTCTTTCTGATGTATGTACATTCTTACCAAATTATAGATCATTTTTGGTATAGTGAAACCAGATTGTTTATGACAATGATCATGGGAGGGGCAATGATCATTATTATGTTATTGTATATGCTCAACATGTACAAAAACAAAAAAGCTAATATGCTCACTCTTGCTTTCGGAGTTTTACTAATAGGTGGTTCGATATGGCTGGTACGAAGCCAGGTAACTGTTTCAGATACAGATTACATGGAAGGCATGATACCTCACCATTCAATCGCAATTTTAACCAGCGAACGTTCTCAAATAGAAGATGTTAGGGTAAGAGAGCTTGCAGATAAAATCATTAAGGCGCAGCGTAGGGAGATCATGGAAATGCAATGGCTAATAAATGACATAAGAGAAAACGGCATAGTAGAAACAGAGGAAGAAAAAAAGGAACGTCCGGTTCCAGATTTTGAAGGTACGGTCGAGAAAGAGACCATAGATCTATATGAATAACTAAATTCTTGCTAAATCGGCTAATCTTCTTAAATCACGTTTATAACTTTAAATGAGAACCTCCAGCACCTTTTGGGGCGAAGCTGACTAATGTTCAAAACCAACTTTTCGTGAAAATAGCCAATGGATTTTTTGCAGTAATTTTTCTTGTTTCTGCCGCTATACAACACAACGACCCGGATCCACTTTTATGGATGTCAATATATGGCTACGGTGCACTGATCTATACCCTGGCGATTTTCCGGAAGGATAGTAGGATTTTACATTATGCAGGCCTGGCCGTTTTCGTTTCTTACGCTGTGTATTTGTTTTTTATTCATAACGGCGTCTACACCTGGTTCAGCTTGCATTCTGCAGAAAATATCACCGGATCAATGTCAGATGAAAAACCATGGATTGAAGCCACCCGGGAATTTTTCGGGCTTCTTATTCTCAGTTTTGCCCTTTTATTAAACCTGATCTTTCGAAAACAGAGAAAAGGCTCTACCTCTTCCTATAGCTGAAATTAAGATAAATACAACAGAGGATGAAGATTAGATTTCTTATATTAAAAAGGCATTGGCACATCGAACTGCAACCAAAAATTTAATCACAATGAAACAGCCACAAAAACTACTGCTAGATTGGATCGCTGAGGTTTGTTCTTCAGAAGAAGTAAAATGGCTTGAGGAGGAAGAAAAAAAGTTCAGATCTCAAGGAAATGAGAGGGATCTGGTATTAGCTTTTTCTAAGGTTCCTCGAAAAATTACCCGAAAAGATCTGAATATTGGGCCTGAAGAAACCTTTAAGGCGCAAACGCTGAAAAAGAATTGGCATCCGGAGAATCTTGATTCAGAGCAGGCGGCACTTGAAGAAATTGGCAAGGGGAAAGAGGTACATCAAATAGATCAGGATAAAATGAAGGAATCCATCCTTTTTCTTGAGAAGGAAGATCAAAAAATTGGTGCATCTTGAAATACAAAAACTATCATCTTACCTACTGTACCAATGTGCATCCCGGGGAAGACTGGGCAACCACTTTCACTCAGCTTAAGAAGTATATCCTGCCTTTAAAGGAAAAATTGGCACCTGAGACACCCTTTGGCATCGGCTTGAGATTGTCGGCAAAAGCTGCAGCCGGTCTCCTGGAAAATAACGGGCTGGACAAATTTCAAAAATGGCTTCTGCCCTTCTTTATGAGGATCCTAATTTTAATCGGGTTTAATTATTTCAAAACATATCATTAAAAACTAAACATATTATTTTTCAAAGTAAAAATTGGACCCTTGATTTCCCTTTATAATTCTAATCAGTGAGAAAGAAATATTTTAGCCTTTGCAAGTGTCTCCATTGCACAATTTTTCATGAAAATTAAATGAAATTTTCCAAGAACTTTTTCTCCTATTTTCCAATCTTTTTCTTCAGTAACTGCGCATTAATAGCAACAATAACTGTACTCAAACTCATAAACACGGCCCCAACGGCAGGTCCTAACACAAAACCTGTGGAATAAAGTACTCCGGCAGCTAATGGAATGGCTACAACGTTATAACCCGTTGCCCATACCAGGTTCTGAATCATCTTATCATAAGTAGCTTTTCCAAAAAGGATTAGATTGGCAATATCCTGAGGATTACTGTTGACCAGGATGATATCGGCAGTTTCTGCAGCCACATCTGTTCCCGAACCTACTGCAATACCAACGTTCGCCTGAGCCAAAGCCGGCGCATCATTAACCCCGTCACCGGTCATGGCCACAAATTCTCCCTTACTTTCCAATTCTTTAACTATTTCCACTTTTTGATGGGGTAAGACTTCTGCATAATATCCATCCAGACCGAGTTTGTCACTAACTGCTTTAGCGGTCCTCTCATTATCCCCTGTTGCCATAAAAACTTTAATATTGTTCTCTTTAAATATCCTGATGGCGTCTGCAGACTCGGGTCTAATCTCATCGGCAAGCGCGATATACCCGGCTAATTCACCGTTGATCAATACAAAAACCACAGTTTCGGCTGCATCGCTATAGGCATCTTCGGGGATGTTGATATTTTCATCCCGCAAGTATCCAGGACTTACTACTTTCACCTCTTTTCCCTCTACAGTGGCCTCGACTCCTTTGCCGGTAATGGCATTAAAGTTTTCTGGTTTTGGAATAGGGACTTTATCATCTTTTACTTTTTTGATGATCCCAACAGCAATAGGGTGTTCAGAGCTCTGTTCTAACGCGCTGGAAAGCCTTAGAATCTCTTCCTTGGAGAATTTATCATTCACAGATTCGATACGGGTGACGCCGAAGTCCCCTTTAGTAAGGGTTCCGGTTTTATCAAAAAGTAAGGCGGTAATTTTTCGGGATTCTTCAAAAGCCGTTCGGTTACGAATTAACAGTCCATTTTGGGCAGATACTGCTGTAGAAATTGCGACTACAAGTGGAATTGCCAGTCCTAGCGCATGGGGGCAGGCAATGACCATAACCGTCACCATTCTCTCAAGTGCGTACACAAAAGGAAAGCCTAAGATCAACCAAACCGCAAGAGTGCCAAAACCAATACCCAATGCTATGTAGGTCAACCATTTTGCGGCCCTGTCGGAAAGGTTTTGCATTTTGGATTTGGATTTTTGCGCTTCCTCCACCATAGTGATCACCTTATTGAGATAGCTATCCTTCCCGGTATGTTCGACTTTAGCCTTTAAGGATCCATTGCCGTTAATAGATCCACCAATTATTTTTTGATCTGTACTTTTCTTTACCGGTTTTGATTCCCCGGTAAGCATCGACTCATTCAGGTAGCTTTCACCCTCTACGATTATAGCATCTGCAGGCACTTTTTCACCAGGTTTAACAAGAATTATATCTCCTTTTTTTAGCGTATCCAGCTTTACATCTTCAATCTGATCTCCGTTTACCCGATGCGCTTCCGCAGGCATCATACTCACCAAAAGCTGTAAAGCTTTGGAAGCACCCAAAACAGATTTCATTTCAATCCAATGCCCTACCAGCATAATAGCAATAAGCGTAGCGAGTTCCCAGAAAAAGTCAACACCCTCGAGACCAAAGACCGTGGCAGAACTGTAGAGATAAGCCACTGTAATTGCCATAGAAATGAGGGTCATCATCCCTGGGGCAGCTTTTTTCACTTCAGACCAAAAGCCTTTCAAAAATGGCCAGCCTCCATAGAAGTAAACAACAGTCGAGAGGGCAAAAAGGATGTACTTATTTCCTGGTAGAAGATATTTGTACCCAAAGAAATCCTGGATCATTGGCGACAGAAAGAGGATTGGGATAGTTAAAACAAGAGTTACCCAAAAACGCTTCTTAAAATCTTCAATCATCATTTTATGGTGATCATGACCTGCATGGCCATGAGCGGGTTCATCATCGTCATGTTTCCCCCTGTCATGATCCATCATGTCCCGGTCCATCGCCTTATTGTGCCCATGTTTTGTTTTTTCAGCAAGGTCATCCTTTAAGTTAGCTTCTTCTTTTCTTGCTTCCCGCTTCGCTGAATTCTTTGACTCCTCCTTGTGTTCGTCGTGATGTTCCATAATTCCTGAATTTACTGGTTAATTTGTCTTAGTTTGGTTCGCATTGTTTCCGAAATATTTTCTGAATAGATACCGTATGCATCTACCAAAATCCCCCTGACCCCATAACGGGAAGAGATAGCAAATAATATACTGTTGTCATCTGTACTGCTCATTCCTTCAAATCTATATACTTCATTGACCAAAAAATCCTGTGGGTGTATCTCCAGCTTTAAAGAGGGGCACTCAAGACAGTGAGGCTTTAAATTAAAATCATATTTGTAACCTCTGGCCTGGAGGCCATTCACAGCTTCTGAAAGGGTGTCATAATTATTCATTTTCTTTTATTTATAAGTCATTGTAAAATAACTGTTGTCTTCTTCGATAAATTCTTGAAAGTTCAATAGACCTTGTCCATTTAATTTCTCGTTAACAGTATAATTTAGTTGCTTAATGCGAATCCCCCACGCATAGGTCTTAATATTGATCTTTGAATTAATAGTTTTTTTGTTGTCATTGAACTTTCGGTCATATATCTTTATAATACTTTTGGAACCAAAAAAATCGAGCAGTCCCGAATCAAAAGTCATTTCCAATTCTATATTTTCAAGGTTGTCCAAATCGTAAAGCCTTTTAAATTTTTCAGAGGTGGTATTAACCTTGGTCTGCCTTGATTTTGGGTTGGAAAACGGCAAAGCCATTATTATAATACTGGCTTCATCAGGCTTACAGAGATAGGTCGTGGTGTATTTATCGGTCAATTTTTTGTCTTTATCCAACAATTCTGTAACTACCTCAATTTCATAATATCCATTTTTCTTTATTGTTTCACCCGCTTCAAATATTTGTTTATTGAGAAAAGCACCTTTTTCATCAAAATTCTCACGAATGACCACTCTGCCTGAAATCTGCCCTATAAGCATTTCCGTTTGTCCAGTCATTGTGATGCTGAATAAGATAAATAGTACTATAAATCCTTGTTTTCTCATATATGGTGCATTAATTTCTTTACCTCTTTTGTAATAATATTGCTTAAATTTATGCCATTGGATGGATGCGGAATGGTATTGCAGGTAACTATCTTTTCTACTCCGGAATCCAATAAATCTTGATAGGCATTTCCTGAAAAAACGGCGTGAATGCCTACGCAGATAGGAGGTTTCATTCCTGCTTTTTTCAGATGTTGTACGGTTTCAATCATTGTTCGCGCGGTGGAAATAATATCATCTACCAAAATGGGTGTGGCATTCTTGTACTTATCCATATCAGGAACAGAGACTTCCACGTCACGGTCGCCGTGACGTACTTTCTGTAATACCGTAAAAGGTGCGCCAGCATTTTTAGCGACTTCGGAAACCCATTGTTCACTTTCCAAATCGGGCCCGATAAGTACCGGGTTTTTGATGTATTTCTTGATCCATTCTGAAATGGCATCAGCAGCGTGAATTACTTTATTTGGAATTTGATACACTTCTCCCAAAGAACTAATTCTATGCAAATGAGGGTCAACTGTGATAATGCTATCGGCAAAACCTGAAATCAATTTTCCAAAAAAACCGGAATTCACTCCTTCACCTTCATTAAATACTTTGTCCTGACGCATATACGCCAAATAGGGTGCTACCAAGCAGGTGCACATTGCTCCCAAGGATTTGGCTGTGTGGCTTAAAAAATATAGAGGCAGCAGTTTCTCGTCCGGTTCGTGCAAGGTGCATACTAGTACCACACATTTATCTTTAACATCAGATAATATACGCGTGTATGACTCCCCGTCAGGGAATTTACGCACGTTGGCTTTCCCTATTTCAGCATCCATTTTTTTTGCTAAAAGCTCTGTAAGTTTTTCATTTCCGGGAAGGCTAAATAATATTGTTTTCATAGCACGTTTAAATTATGGTTATGATGTCGTTATGGTTATTTTTATATTCCAATGCATAGTTAAGTTCGCCTTTGGATTCAGCATATAAAGTATATAGCAATTGATTCTTTTCTATTTGTTCTCCCAAATGGATATTTAATAGAATTCCTGCCGAAATAGATTGAGGTGCTCCTGAAAGCTTTGCGAGCTTCGCTATTTTTCGGTTATCAATTCTTTTTAAAATTCCGGATCTTTCGGCTGTAATTTCCATCTTATGAGGTGCTAAAACAGGTTTTGAAAAGCGTCCTTGTGCTTTGCAAATGGCCACAAATTTTTCATAAGCTTTTCCAGATTTGAGAATTTGACGTGCTGTTTCCAGTCCCTTTCCTTTTTCTTCTTTTCCAGAAAGCTCAAATAGTTCAGCGGCTAAAAGCAATGCTCTTTCTGTTAGGTCTTTAGGTGCATCAGCTTCATTTTTCAAAACTTTTAATATATCAATAGCTTCTAAAGTGGGACCGATACCCCTTCCAACAGGCTGCGTTCCATCAGTAACCACAGCTTTTGCCTTCAACCCAACAGCAGTGCCAACGGTTTCCATATGATTTTTTAATTTTAGAGCCATTTCAGTACTGCGAACCTTGGCGGTTTCACCAATTGGAATATCAATGACAACGTGAGTAGAACCTGCCGCCGCTTTTTTAGAAAGTACAGAAGCGATGAGCTGACCTTCACTATCGATATCCAAAGCTTTTTCAACTTTAATGAGCACATCGTCGGCAGGACTTAATTGCGCTGTACCTCCCCAGACAAAACATCCTCCTTCTTTTTCGACTACAGCTTTTATTTCTTCGGAAGAGAGCGTTACATTGGTCAATACTTCCATCGTATCTGCTGTACCAGCTGGTGAAGTGATGGCACGTGACGAAGTTTTAGGCATTGTAAGTCCATAAGCGGCAACAATAGCTACTACCAATGGGGTTGTTCTATTGCCTGGTAAACCACCAATACAATGTTTATCGACCACAATATCTTTACTCCAGTCCAACTGTCTTCCTGAAGCTATCATTGCTTTAGTAAGGTCGCATATCTCATCAATATCCATTCGGTCGCCCGCACAGGCTGTAATAAATGCCGATAGGTGAATGTTAGAATAATTGCCTTCTACGATATCGTTGATGATGTTGTTATAGGCTTTAAAATCCAGTTTTTGATTATAGATTTTAGCTCTTACGTGGCTTAACGATTCAATAGGCTCCAAATGGGAAACATACAGCATTTCATTTTGGGAAACATTCAGTTTTTTTGCTGCAGCATCCGAAAGGCCTATTTCATTTGGTAAAAGAAGGCCGGAACTCAAAACGTTCAAGCTTGCGACGATTGAGGTGGTTGCATTTGATATCCTGATCCTTGTTAGTGCTACAAACCCTTCAGAACTACAGACGTGGCAATCCTCACGCATATACACTACATATTCGTTTTGGGTGTAAATCCCGAGATGTTTATATTTTAGTATGTTTGAGTGTGGGTCCATTATTTTATTGATTGCTGGGATTTATTCTATTTCTTCGATGGTGTATAATTGCGGAATTTCTGTATTCCATCCATAGGTTTCCTTGATACCTTTTTGTAATGCTTCTGCACTTTCTTTTTCACCGTGGACAATGAATATACGTTCGGGCTTATTTTTAATGTCGCCCATCCATTCTATAAGTTCTGCGTGGTCTGCGTGTGCCGAGAGACCTTCAATTTCAGCGACCTGCATATTGAAAGGCACCCATATTCCATAGACTTTTAGTTCTTTCTCACCTTCCAACAGCTTTCTACCACGTGTGCCTTCAGCTTGATAGCCTACAAAAAGCAAGGTGTTATTTGGATTTTGTGCCTGTGTTTCAAGATAGTTGAGCATTCTTCCGCCTGTGAGCATTCCACTCCCTGCAATTACAATTTTTGGTCTGTTATCAGTTCTTAATTCCATTGTTTCGCGATAACTGCTAACAAGTGTAAAATGTGAACACATTTCGTCACATTCGTTGTCTTCCAATCTGTGCCAATCCCGAGTTCTATGAAACAGTTCCAATACGTTGGCACCCATTGGGCTATCCATAATCATTTGAACTTTAGGGATTTTGTTCTCCTTGAGTAATTTCCAAAAGATAAGCATCATTAGTTGGGCACGCTCTACCGAAAAACTGGGAATAAATAAGCTGCCACCTCTATTGATGGTATCGTTGATTAATTTTTCGATTTTTGGAAGCGCTTCTACTTCATCAGGATGAAACCTTCCTCCGTAAGTGGATTCAACGAAAAGTATATCCGCTTTTTTTGGTTTAAGGGGTGGATAGAGCAATAAATCATTGGTTCTACCAATGTCTCCAGAGAAGACAAAGCGTTTTCCATAAATATCCAACTCAATATAAGTTGCACCCAGAATATGCCCGCTGTACTGGAACCGAGCCCTGATACCATCAAATAACGGAATCCATTGTGCTTGTGGAATGCCCTTAAAATGCGGAATGGTTTTTTCTACATCCTTTAAATCGTAAAGCGGTTCTGCGAGACTGTGTTTGGAATAGCCTTCTTTATTGGCACGTTCTGCTTCCTGTTCCTGAATTTTTGCACTATCGTTCAATATGATTTTTGCAATGTCCAAAGTAGGATTCGTACCATAGATGGAACCATTGAAGCCTTGTTTCACCAACCTCGGCAGATAACCTGTATGGTCCATATGGCCGTGGGTGAGCAAAACAGCATCAATATTTGCAACATTAACAGGTGGGTACTCCCAGTTTTTAAGGCGTAATTCCTTTAGCCCTTGAAAAAGTCCGCAGTCTATGAGTATTTTTTTATCTCCTGTATCCACTAAATATTTTGAGCCGGTTACTGTACCTGCTGCCCCCAAAAAGTGAATGTTTATTTGATTAGTTTTCATCGGTTGTTCTAGGATTAGATTTTGCATAGTTCAAGTGAATCTTCCAGAATTCTTTTGTGTCGGGAGTTGGGAATCCCTACTTTATCCAACAAGTTCGGACTTTCGTGGAGTTCTTTACAGAGAACAATGCCTTCATCCAATAATTTTGTTTTCTCAGCTTTCGTTAAACTTGTTAAGGCTGTTAAGGGGTGCAATCCCGCCTGGTCAATTCTATCTTTGAGTCCACTCTCCTTTGGATAATCCCAACTGGTCATTAGCAGGCCAACACAATTGCCATAGTTTATGGCATCAGATGTAAAACGTGTATTGGTATATAAACCTCCTTTGTGGATTTTGTTCTGGTGACCCTTTTTACGTCTCCACTGTTTTTCCACATCTAAAAAACGGGAATGGATGTACAAAGGAATTTTTACATTGCAAAACCTGCCTTGATCACTATGGTATTTACATTCAATCATATAATGTTTTTCACCTTTTTGCGCTATCACATCCACTTCATGCTGAACGCAATTGCCTTGTACAATCACACCAACCTTTGTTTCAAATCCTTCGTGTGCCAATAATTTGCCTACCAACTTTTCAAATGGGAAGCCAGAAGGGCCTAATTCCATCAATGCCTTTTTAAGCTTGTATTTAAAGGCACTTACTCTCGATTTTGCCTTAAGCATTTTAAACGCTGCCTCATAGATCCTTTTAGTGGTCATCCCTTCTTCAAGCTGTTCATACACCTTATGAGCTATATCCTTAACAATAACCTCATTTGCTCCCGCCCGCCTAAGGGAATTGATGAGTTTTTCAATTTGGAAATCCTCATACTCACCCGAAGACTTTTTAACCAGGACTGATCTTTTCATAGTCACATTTTAATTGTCATAACGGGCAATTCAGAATGGTTGGTTACCTTTTCAACGGTGCTACTGGAGAAGAGACTTAAAAATCCCGTGCGCCCGTGCGTACACATGGCAATAAGATCCACATTTTTGTAGATCAAAAAATCATTTATTCCTTCCTCTACACCCGATTCGTTATAGACATTCATTGAGTAAGTTGTGAGCCCTGGGAAATTTTCAAGGAAATCTTTTATAGGTTGCAGACTATTTTCAATACTATTATAATCTGTTGTAGTATTCACCTTTAATAAATGGATACGTGCATCACATTTTTCAGCAAGTGATTTTACGTGTTGAAATTCTTCTGTCACATCTTCTTTAAAATCTGAGACAAACAAAATGTCTTTAAAAGGAAAAGAAACATCCTTATCTTTAACTACGATGACAGGCACCTCGGCTTTTCTCACTATTTCTTCTACATTGCTTCCCAGTAATTCACGAATTCCTCCTTTTGTGCCACTACTACCGGTAACTATAAAATCATGTTCAAAATGACCGCAGTGGCTTAGGATGTTGCTTATTTCACCATTATATTCCAAAAAGGTTCTGCATTTAAGTCCAAGGCCCTCTGCTTTTTTTTCTAATTCTCTCAAATCTGCCTTCGCGCTGCCAATCTTTAATTTTGTTTCGGGGTATAGATCTTCCTTCTGTTTGTCCAGTCGAACCCAGTCAACCGGGGTTTTTACGTAATGGAAGAAATGGATTTCCGAATTGTAAAATTTAGCCATTTTGAGCCCCAGCTCCTCTGCTTTTTGACAATTTTCAGAAAAATTGGTAGGTACAAGTATATTGTTCATAATTTAAAATCATTAGTTATTTCACATTATCGTTTTTGGTATTTTTTATCTTAAATATATCCTGGACATCAGAAACATATATGAGACCATCACCACTTTTTCCTGTTTTGCCATTTTGACGAACGATGTCACAAATAGCCGCCACTTTACTGTCCTCACAGACGATTTCCAGTTTATAGATCTTGCTGTGGAGGAATGGTAGTTTGAGGGAAGGCCAATCTTCTCCAGGATCTGTGTAATCGCCGGTTCCTTCTCCCTCAAAGACTGTTAAACAGCAATGGCCCTCTCTCCTCAAGGAAGAAATCACCTCCTTAATTTTATTTGGCCGTATGAATGCTTTTATTTCTTTCATAACCTCTTATTTATTGTTATTGATAAATCATATTCCTAACGTGCGGTTGGTTTTAAGTATGGATACGTGCCCATCTTCTATGATACCTGTGAGTGCTCTTATCGCATCAATAGTTTCGGGGATTACAATAGCCTGGTTGTCTACCACATAGGCATAGAAGAGTTCGTCTCCCTGTACTTTCAACATATCCTCCCAAAGTGCAACTTCGTACATGTCCCCCCAGGGTCTTCCCATATCCAGGAACATTTCTTTTATAGTATTGTTTGAAACCAAACCCTGCTCGTACCGAATCATCTTAATTCTTGTCGACGTTTTAAAAGCATTTAAAACTTCATCTTTTGAGGCCTTTTTTGTCAGTCGCACATTCCAGTAGTGCATATGGCTCAGGGTTTCAGGTACTTTTACTGCAGCAGTAATAACATCCAGTTCGGGATCTACACTTTGAGCATCGGGACCCTGATGACTGGGAATATCTTTTTCAGGAACCATTGTATTCATGATTCCCCCCATATGGCTTTCCCAGGGATCTGTTGCTCTTCGTAAAAGAGTACCGCGGGCACTTTGTAACAGATTTGCCCTTTTTAGAGCCGTAAGAGTTCTTAAAATGGAGGTGGTGTTGCACGAAACCACCCGCGTAGCATCTATGTTTAGAGCGGTTTGGTAATTGTTTTCGGCACTGAAGGAATGGCCCGCAGTTTCATGCTTTTCACCTCCTTGTACAATAAATTTTTTACCTTGACTTTTGTATCGTTCTACGTTTTTTGCGGCAACTTTTTTAGGGGTGCAATCCACAACCAGGTCCACCTGATCTAAAAGCTCTGTCATTCCGCCTTTAACGGAGAATCCGGCGTTTTTCATTTCCTTTTCTGCTTCTTGTGTCGCGCTGTAAATATTGTAGTTTTTTCTTACCGCATTTTCTATGCGCCAGTCACTTATGATATCACAAATGCCGGTTAACTCCATATCATGTTGTTTGTCAATGGCATCGGCAACTCTTTTGCCGATGACTCCATAACCTACTACTGCTATTTTTTTCATGACTTCCAATTTTTTAATTTGATCTTGTTCCTTTGTTTCACATTACTTTCGTGTTTAAAGTAACCTGATTATGCTTTGGATGTACCAGGCGAGTGGCTTATCTCGATTAAAAGTGTATTTCAAGTAGATCCTTAATTACAAAAGCATTAAATGCAGCAGTATCCTTTAACCTTTTACTTGAGCATTATAAAATGCCGCTACACAAGCACCGATTAGCCAGCTTAAGATGAAAACCTGGATAATTCCAAAGAACACCTCCAGTACAGGCACATCCATTCTTATTATACTACTTGTGTCCAGTCCGTGTAAAAGACTGTTAAAGAACTTTACTGTTCCTTCCCGCCCCACTGTGGCCATCACCAGTACACACCCCACATAAAGGAGAGCTCCGGTAAGACCGAGTGCCAAACCAAATTTTTTTATGTTTAATCGATACATATTTTCAGATTTTAAAATTATTTATCCGATTCTAATAGCTTCTTTTGTTCTTCGAACTGTTCCTTCGAAATTTCGCCACGTGCAAATCGCTTTCTTAGGATGTCCAGTGGTTCTTCTCTTCTTGTTTTTTTTCCCCATTGTGTTGGTATCATGAAAACCCAGATAAGAAAAACTATCCAGATGAACCACCAGATGAGGTGCATTCCAAAAAATCCATCATAATTGTGCATGTCTTTATTTTTTTTGATGTTGGTTTGTTACTTGATCTTTGCTTTTTTTCTTTAAATTCTCATCGGTTAACCCGTGAGTATGATCTCCATGCCGCATAGGCATCATTAGATGTATGGCAAACATTATGATGATAAATGTGAAAAGCCAGACATCACCACCCA
>JACLAD010001904.1_pt1 | contig 20226 bp, 8 predicted proteins | sample 8027901 | NCBI WGS metagenome assembly JACLAD01 (sample SAMN15725071, study PRJNA655200) | protist metagenome | isolation source: fluorescence activated cell sorting (FACS) single amplified genomes of... | place: Spain: Blaines Bay Microbial Observatory, Mediterranean Sea | collected 2016-07-05 | reverse complement strand
CGGGAGCGCAGCCCGCCGGGCAGCCGGCCCAGCCGGCCCAGCCAGCTCAGCCAGCTCAGCCAGCTCAGCCGGCTCAGCCGGCAGGTGCTGCGGGGGTGGCCACGGTGCAGCCGGGCGCGGCTGGTTCTGTGGCTGCTTCGGCGGCTAGTGCGGCGGCTGGTTCCGTGGCTGGTTCCGTGGCCGGTTCCGCGGCTGGTTATCCTGAGGTGTCTGGTGTGGTTTCCCCAACGCAGTCTACAGCGATCGCTGCCACAAAAATTGTATCTACTTTTCACCGCCTGGAGGGGGAGGTGATGGATATGCAGTGGGTCGGCACGGACAAAACCACTGTGCTTATTTTGACGGAAGAGGCCGTGCTCCACAGAAGCCCCGACAACGGCAGGACGTTTGAAACGCAGATGGCCAAGCTACAGGCCGTGGCATCGCAGTCTCAGAAGACTGCTCCTGGAATTCGTTATATGCTCGTGTCTTCTGCGGATCCGAACATGGTGTTCTTCGCTGGAACAGGAAATGCTCATTTTGTGACCAGGGACGGAGGATCAAGCTTCTCCCTTGTCAACTCGGAAGTTCCATTCGAAGATATTAAGCTTCACCCGACGAATCCTGAGGCTATGCTTGCAGCTGAGGACACTTGCGCTACTAAGAAGAAGAAGGCATGCTACCGAAAGCTGTGGATGTCTGAGGACTTCGGAAAGTCGTGGCGCTTCCTTGCGGAGCGGGTGCAGCAATTTGACTGGTTTTTTTCCATCCCCGACGACATCCGCCCGACAGGATGGTACGAGAATGCGGCGAAAATGGACCAGCTTGACGTCATCGCAACCATCTTTCGCCAGCACAAGAAGGGGCATCAAAACCTCGACACGTGGGACACGGACATTGACTTTGTCGTCGCACCCAAGGCAAATTTCATGGAAAAACGGGTTCTGGTCGCGCATGGAAACCGATTCCTCATCATGGCAAATCGCTTTTTTGTTGCACGCAATATTCCGGGGTCTCAGAAGAAGGCAGGGGGCGTCGGGCTCATGGTCATGGTGCCCGTGCTCGGCGTCTTCACGGCAGTCACGATGCCGAAAGAATCGGAAAAAATGCAGCACTTCGGCTTTACGGTCGTCGACACTTCGGAGGGGCAAATTTTTCTGCAGATCAATCACCAGGGAGAGTCGGCGAAATGGGGAAACCTTTACATCTCAGGTGCCGCTGGAATACAGTACTCCCTTTCGCTGCCCGATAACCGCCGCAACGAGGATGGAACGTGCGACTTTGCAAAATTCGAGGGTCTCGAGGGCATCTACGTCGCCAATGTGTATGATAGTGACAGCATTATCGGAACTGGATCCAGCTACATGGGGAAAACCCTCGGTGATACCAAAAAGGCCATGGCCACCCGCAAAACGACGCGAAAAGTCGGCACTGACCCAAACATTCGCACCGTCATTACATTTAATAAAGGGGGATCGTGGTCGCTTTTGGAACCTCCAAACGTGGATGCCCTCGGGAAGCCGACGGAGGAGGCGCGGGGCGGTGACGACCAGGAGAGGCTGTACAGCAAGTTTGTCAGGATAATGGCCCTCCATTACTCTGCCGAAGAGAGGCAGGAGATTATGAAGAAGGTGCTGCAGGATGCTCAAGTCCTGGAAGATAAATTAGCGCTTCGGGACGACTACAGTGTTGAGTAGCTTGGTTATTGAGAGTGGAGGCGTGCTTTCACAGCAGCATGCGTCTCCTTGCGGCTCTCCACGAACAAGTAAGTTAAAACTAGACATGATTATATTATTATCAATATCAAAAATGTCAAACCTATCAATTTGCCTGTTGCTCAAATCTGAAATTGAAAGTTGAAAGTTCTACGTTCCTCGTTCTACCAACTACGGTATACTAATACTAATTCTAATTGTAGTGTCAATATCAATATGTCTGTCATTGTCCTTTTTACATTTTTACGTGTTTCACGTATTTGCGTATTTCGTATTACTGTTATCTTTAGAGTTTTGGTGGGTGATGGATCAGGAAAAAAAATAGAGTAAAAAAATAGAGAGGGTCGGGATCGCTAGAGCTTTCAAGTGGACAGGGTGGACAAGCTATTTTCCAAGATTTGTCACATTTCGACCGACCACCAAAACCGAGTGCGAAAAAATCTCCAGAGTTTTTGGGGGATGGAAGGAGTGGTAGAAAAAAAAGAAAGTAAAAAAAAAAGGAGAGGTTAAGGATCGCCAGAGCTTTCAAGTGGACAGGGTGGACAAGCTATTTTCCAAGATTTGTCACTTTTTGACCGACCACCAAAACCGAGTGTGAAAAATCCTCCAGAGTTTTGGGTCGGTGATGGATCAGGGGGGGAAAGGGAGCAAAAAAAATAGGAGAGGTAGAAAAAAAGGAGCGGATGGGGATGGATGGAGCTTTTGGGTGTGGACGGGCGCATTTGAAGTTAAAGGGGGTTTTTTTTCGCAAGTTAAAGTACATTTAGCAAGTATATTAAGATTAAGAGGGATGTGCGGGGTCTTTCTTCTTTCACAGCGCACACAATGCACCGAAAACGGGAGAGGGTGGTTGCCTAAATGGCTCTTATTTTTTGTGGGTTTCATTTTTGATAGCTGTTCGAAAGGGTCGGGGGTGCGTTCAGAGGCCTCGATTTTTTCTGTCTGGCTCATCTATAAATGACCGCCCCATCCCCCAGCCCAGCCCCAACCGGCAGCCGGTCGCCGGCTCAGCCCCAACCGGCAACACTCGGTTTTGCAGAAAGACACTGGAAGTGGAAGTCTTTTTTGGAAGTGGAAGTGGAAGTGGAAGTGGAAGTGGAAGTAGGAAAGTGAAAATTAAAAATTAAAAATTTAAAAATTAAAAGTGAAATGTGAAATGCAACATCAACATTAAACATGAAACATGAAACATGGAGATTTTACCGGAGTGCATCTTGATTATATTCGATGCGCCAACATCGTTGCATGCGCACGCAGTGTACAGTAGTAGCATGTCTAAAACAAGAATCCGCGTATTACGTGTGTTACAGTAGTGCTAGCACTAGCACTAGTGCTAGTAGTGCTAGTAGCACTAGTGCTAGTGTTGATGGAAGATATCGAAGATGAAGATATGAAGATGCAGGTTTTAGTCTCAAGCATCCCACAGTCCTTCAAGGTACTCGATGACACTGCGAAGCTCAGCAAAGCGCACAGCTGGGGCTGCTTGGAATTTTCGGTTGTCTTGAAGCTTGAAACTGGCCGTGTATTCCGCAAACATCTTATCTGGTGCGGTCTGACTACTGGATGCAGACTCGCCGCATTCTGCAGCTCCCGGGGCGGAATCATTTCCCTCTCTTCTTGCTTCCAACAAAGGATACAGTTGGGTCAAACCTTCTGACCGACTTGCCTTTCTCATCGGACTCTGGCTCTGCGAACCTGATGTAGAAGCCCCAAGGACCGGCGAGGAGGTGGTCACTGCAGACGCCGACGCAGCAGCTTTTCGGGTCACTTTGCATACAAGAGTATATTTTGCGCGCAGCTCCGCAGCTTCGTGAAGTTGGTATTCGATAGCCGCCTCTCCTTCATACGAGCAAGTTGCTGGTATTCCCGACGATCTTAAAGAATCCACGGCCACCTCTCTCCAATTTCTTCGGCTGTCACTGATGGAGCAGACGTATACAATATCGCGCATACTCGTCTTCTGGCAAACCAGTGCGTTGTCGTCGGCGAGCAAACCGTTCATTGCAGCAGTGACGATCGCTGTCATAAACACCGTCACCCCCACTGCCCCGACTTTGGTACCGCCATGGGGCATTAGATGCTCATAAGTTCCGCCCTCCAGAGCTTTTACAAACGCGTGGCTAGGTGGGGGCCTCCAGCCGGCCTCAAAGTATGCATCCTTCGAACCCCGAAACACGGAGACGCGCTTAGGAAACACAAGTGCGTCCACCTGTATGCGCTGCGAAATCCGGAGATGCTCAGACAGTGCAAGCAGACGATTGAGCTGTCTCAACCCATGCTGTGCCATATCCCATGCGCTGGTCCCTGTGGCACAAAATGTCTTCTTCAGGCGGCGCTCTAGCCGGGCCGCGATTTCCAGAGGCTCATGGCGGTGACAAACCCAAATTCTCAAAGCCCCCTCATCTTGCTGCGAAAGATCGCTGCCCATAACTTTGCGCAGCTTGGGCACCAACTGGTTCCAACCCGGGCCCGCGCTGTTTCCGTACGTACGCAGTACGCGTCTGCACGCCGCGCGTTTCTCACCATCGAGAGAGAGAACAGTCCACAAGCTATCAACAAGTTCTGAAACATTCAGTCTTAGGAACCAATAGCCACAATCCAAACGCTCCATCACGTCGCCCGACAGGGCGATACACTCTGTGAGCGCTCGTAGTGCGGGATCCCCCCTGGCCCCTGCGAGCTTTGGGAAGACAGAGTCGAATTCAAGTTGTGTTTCGGCGTTGACGTCGGCAAATGCCTGGGAGTCAGGTTGCACGTGGGACACGACGTAGCGTTTGTAGCTTGCTTGGCGACTTTGCTCAAGAAGCGCCGGGTCGGAGCTAACATAGTTAGCGATGCGCCGCCGACAAGCCATTTGTGATCCGATAGACAAAATTTGTCCCTTCCGATCCAGGAGCGCGGATCGCGACGACACGGGGCTCTGGGCCGCAAAAAGAACGGACTCCGTGAACCTCACTGCCCCATACAGTGCAAACACTTTCTCGCAAGCCTCTTGCACGCTGAATTCAGCCTGGGCAAATTCTTCACGTTCTGCCCAAGTGCTTGAGTTGTACTTGGTCCTATATCGACAGAGCGATGGCGCGCCATCCGCGTTGCGCACACCCAGTGGATTGCCTTCGAAAAGTTTTGCAAGAGTTCGGGGGAAAAACTGACTGTTTCGATTTGCCAAGACGCGGAGAGCCTCTGTGTAATACTCGTCGGTGTTTGCTGATGGTAGAAGATCGCTCTGGAGCAATTCCATGGCGAAAGGTCGGTCAGAAGGATCCTGTTGCAGCAGCCAAACGCATACTTTGTGCTGCGCAGAGAAGTACTTCACAAAATCCTCCGGGAAAATTCCCTTCCTCGCATTGTGCAGTGCCATCGCACGTTCGTGCCGGGTAGAAAAATGCCAAAGCATTTCAAAAAACAGAATCCCGAGCGAGAACATGTCGCTGCGTGCTTCCTGCCTAAATTTTGTCGCAGTGTTCTCCTCCTGCTCTGGTGCGCGGTAAAAGTAAGTACCCACGCCCATTGTCTGCGTCGCCTCGTAGTCCCCACCAAGGATATACTCGTCACCCTCAGTCACAACGCTGGGCTCTGCCACACTCCCGCCCCCAGGACCGCCACTTGCCTTAGACTCCGGGTTCTTCTCACTTTTCGCAGCGAGAGAGCCATCTTCATCGTTCTGTATGGAAGTCATAGTTTGAGGGGCGTTGTCATTCGTGAGTGACATGCCATTATTCGTGGCAAGACCGAAGTCTCCGATCTTGATAGATCCATCGGCGCCAATAAAGACGTTCGAGGGCTTGAGATCACGGTGGATCGTCCCCTCCTTGTGCACGTACGCTAAGCCAGAGAGAATCTGACGCAAAATGTGCCAGGCCTCCTTCACATCAATGTTGCGAGATTCGGGGTCATACATGCGATCATGCAGCGTCCTGGGGCAGAATTCCATCTGAATGTAGAGTGTTCGAAACGTCTTTCGCTTACTAATGCTCCTCCTATGTTTTGCCTTCGCGGGGAAAGTATCCATGCCTCTGCTTCCATCCTTGGTGCCTTCTGACCTTGAAGCGGCTACATCCTCCATGAAATCGATTTCCCCGCGCGCAAGCCCACCCGCGAGACCAAGACCACCAAACAAAGAGTCCGAGTGCATGAACGCACCAACCAACCCATCGCTCTCGGTTCCCCTGCTCTCCTGTAGCTGCGGCGATCGCCGGCCATCCATCCACCCGGTTCCAGCCGAAGAAACCTGCCGGCTGGATGACGTCCAAGATTCCACTTGCTGCTCGCCTCCCTCAACCCAAGCCTGGTAGTAGCGCACAACGTGCTCATGTTCCAATCGTGACAAAGTGACCACCTCGCGCATGATGCGCTCATTCAGACCAAGCTGCCCTTCAGATCCCTCTCCTGTCTCCAGTTCTCGCGCTGAGACGTCTGTGCAGCTTGCGCTGCTAGGATTATGCCCAACACGGATTTTTTTTACAGCATAAACGCGGCCATCAAGTTTGTTCTGCACTTTGACTACCTCTCCAAATCCTCCGCGGCCCAGAAGATTGACTTCCTCAAAATCATGGTTATAGCGCGACGACGATCCAGTGTCGTCGTCGCTCGACTGGCGCCAAAAACTCTCCAGAACAGGGTGGGTTCCATCCGTTTTGATTGTTGATATGTCCACATCGAAAAAGTGTTCAAATGTATCGCGAGTGTGATTTTCCAACGCCCAGCGCGAAATAAGTCGTCTCTGCAGCAATTGACGCGCGAGAATCTCAAACGCATCTGGATAGGAGGCGCTCAGAGGAAAAGAAAATCTCTTCAACAGGTGCACGAAGAGAAGCTCCCGACTACGCACGTGGTGCAAATTCTCGACTTTGTCGCTCAGACTTGTGTCCGTGGATGACGAGGATGTGGTGTGAAGGCCCTCGAACCGCGCATCCGATCGAATTTCTTCCACCGCCGGAAGCACGGTTCGGCTAGAGCTGACGCCCATCCCGAGCCGCTCTAGTATATTGCCGTCGAGGCCGCTGGAATTCGACATAGACCGGTGGCTCTCGGAAATTTCGGACTCCCTATCCGTACTCTTCGGCGAAGGATCGCCACTTGCAGTGCCACTAACTAGCTTCATCCTCCTACGCTCTGCAGCGTGTCGCTTCTCGTCCCTCAGCTTTGCCAGCTGTTTACGGCGCTGGTTATGCCACTCTTCTAGTTCTTGCTGACGCTGTGCCTCTTTTTCATTCTCCTCCATCTCAGCCCGCTTCGCCTCTTCCTCCTTTTGTTTTTGTTCTTTCCGGTGAGCTTCACGCTCGAAAATTTCGCGTTCTTTGCGTGCAGCCATTTGCTCATGAAAAGACTTAGTCGGGTCGTTGCTGCTTGCACGGAGAACCTTCTTTCTTTCTTCTATAACTGCAAGCAGAAAGTCTTTCACCGTGCTGTGAAGATCGAAGACGACCACAGCTTGGTACTCTTTGCCGTCATTTACCTTCTCATCCAGTAGGTCTCGGAGTTCATCTAGCTTTGCCTGATTCAACTCCATGGTTCCACCCCCATCTTCAAGTCCAGCAGTGTTCCCCGCAAGCGATAAAGAGAAGCCATGGTACGACTGGGGATATCCAGGAGGAATTGTGATGAACAGATCGACGCAAACGGTCTCTTCCCGAATCCGCAGCTGCAGTTGAAACGGCAATCCACCCTCGACATTTTCCCTCGTTTCTTCCGTAATCCAGCACTCTCTCTCAGTCAAAATAGACTTCAGCGCCTCCAGCTCATCCCTCACCTCCTCTGAGGCCATTGCGCAAACCTCTAAACCTTGAGAGAGGGAGTGTGTGTGTGTTGTGTGTGTGGTTTTAGTTTTTGTCCCTGCAAAAAAAGAGACGATCTCTCTTTACCATAGCCAAATTAAAATCGCTATGGCACAACACCTCTGTCGGCGTCGTACGTTTCACAACGTAAAATCAAAATGGCTGGTGATCCCCGATCGAAAGCGAAGGCCTCCCGGGTGTCCAGGTGTCTCGAGTGGCACGTCTGAGGATCCTGCATCACACGGGACCCCGTGGCGCAGAAAGTGGGGGACGCAGAGAGCCATTACATCACAAATGGACACTCGATTTACCGCAATCCTCCACGACCCTCGCTTTGCCCGGAAGCGGGGAAGAAAGGGGCAGCAGGGTGCTGACAGGAAGGATGACCGCTTTGCTGCTGTTCACCACGATGAGGACTTTGCAATCGGTGCCAGCGATGCGCCTGTGGATAGGTATGGGCGCAAGAAAGTCCAGGGCAAGAAGGATGGCCATGGTAAAAAAACTTGCCACACAGAGACGGCAGATGATAGATTGGAGCGGCTGAATCGGCTAGCAAGAGGCGAAGGCATGGATTCAGATTATTCTGGATCCTCATCCTCAGACGACGAAGACCACTTCGAAGCTGCTAGCTCTTCGGATTCGGAAAAAAGTGATGATGCAGAATCACAAGACGGAGACGATGCATGGGCAGAATACTATAACGAAAACTTGCGTATGCATGAAGAGGTACAAGTATCGGAAAGCACACATCGTCTTGCTGTTGTAAATCTAGATTGGGATAGGGTGAAAGCTGTTGACATTCACGCTTTACTACTCTCCTTCCTTTCTGGTGCAGGTGCCGTGAAGAAGGTCGCGATCTATCCTTCGGATTATGGCTTGGAGAAAATGGCTCAAGATGAAAAGATGGGACCACTGGGTATTTGGAAATCAGAAGCTACGGGAAAGGTGGCCGAAGAAACCGAAGATGCTCCAGCAGAGACTGGGGTCGACCTGGAGAAGCTTCGGAAGTATGAGATGCAAAAGATGCGGTACTATTTCGCTGTCGTCGTATGCGATACAGCTCGAACAGCAGGCGTGCTTTATGGTCAATGCGATGGTCTTGAGTTTGAATCGTCTTCTCTTGTGTTGGATTTGAGGTTCATCCCCGATAATGTGAGCTTCGAGAGAGACGCAAAATCGAGTTCCACAAATGTGCCGACAGACTACGTTCCACCTTCCTTTTTCTATTCCCAAGCTTTGCAGCAGACATCTGTAAAGCTGACGTGGGATGAAGCAGAGCCAGAACGCTCTTCGCTGTCTACGTGGAGACACAATGGAAACGGTGCGGATTTGAATGCGCAGGCAGAGAATGATCTGCGCACCTACATTGCGACAGCGTCAGAGGAGTCCTCCGTCGATGAGTGGTCTGAGAATGACTCGAAAGAAAGTGATGTTGACAGCGAAATTACGAAGAATTCGGCTGAGGTCAAGAATGGGACGGCGACGAAGGAGATCGAGACCAAGGAGAAGGAAAAGAAGGAAAAAAAGGGGAAAAAAAGAAAAGAGAAGAAGAAGAAGAAGAAGAAGAAGAAGAAGAAGAAGAAGAAGAAGAAGAAGGAGCGAAATCGGTACATGTCGACCTTTGGTATGAACGACTCAGGTGCAGAGCCTGATGATGACTTTAACGGTATCGAGATCACATTTAAAACAGGTTTTGGCAGCGGGGCAGATTGGAAGAAAAAAGGTCACGAGAAAAACAGAGCAGACGAGGAGGAAGATCTGTCCGTATTTGAGAAATATCGAAAGGAAAGAAAGGAAAAGAAGAAACAGCGTAGGAAGGAGAAACGCGCAGCAAAAGTAGAGGAAGATGCCTCTTCAGATGCCGCTCTCGAAGGGAACGAGAGAGAAGATGACTTTTTCGTCGTTGAGAAAAACGCAGTTGGGTCAAGTAAAGAGAAAAAAATGAAGACCGCTGGAAATAAAAAAAATGAAGCAGAACTCGAATTGCTGATGCTGCCGGAAACCTACGCAGATTCAGAGGCGAAATCAGCAAGCCTGCGGCAGCAGGGAGAAGGACTAGTGGGTCGGGCTGGTGAGCGGCGAGCAGCAAATTTGGACAAGAGTGAAAAGAAGAGGAAGAAGACAAGGAAGAGGAAGAAAGACAAAAAGCTGAGCGAAGAAGCTGTTGACAAAGAGATGGGATTTGCTCTGAACACGAATGATCCGCGCTTCACAGCTATATATGATGATGCATCGTTTGCCATAGATCCCACTGATTCGAGATTCAAGGACACCGGGAGCATGCAGAAAATTCTGAAAGTAAAACAAGAAAGGAGCAAGAAGAGGGCGTGGGAGCAAGTAGACACTACCTCGACACAAACTCACGACGATTCGTCGAAGCGCCTTGTTGAATCTCTGAAACGCAAGCACAAGCATGGAAACTTTCGGTAGAGTGGGAAATAAATCTGCCGAAAAGTAAACTCGATCTCGATCTCTCCTTACAGTTACAGACTATTACTTTATATAATTTTAATATAATTTTTACTTTTTACTTAAAAACTTAAAACTTAAAACCAAAAAAACAAGAAACAAGCGTGAAAGTGAAAGTGGGTCAAGGGTTGCCAGGTGAATCCCTATTCAGAACTCTCTTCTCTCATTGCACAGGGCTTTTTCGCTTCGGGGGAGGTAGCACTAGCACTAGCACTAGCACTACCGTACGGTAGAGACTGAGACTCGACTGAGCGCTGAGAGTGATTCAGCTTCCACGCTCAAAACCTAAACCGGGAAAATGACGACTATGCAGACAATGACATGCTAATGCAGTATCAAATACTATTACTAAGATGAGTTTGCTCGAGTTTTTCAAATTTTAGGGTGTGCCACCCCGCCACCGCCCCAAACGTGCGCGTTGTGTGGAATCAAGGCACGAAGTTTTGAAGTTTTGGGAACCGGGAACCTAACCCCACTCCACGTACGTACGAGGGCAGTCGATCCCACAGCGATGATTTAGACAGTAGAAATCTCTACCAGGGTCAGGCTCAGAATAAAAACTCTCGCTCTCGTACTCTTCTCACTTTAACTTCCTTTTGTCTATGAGTAGGTGGACACCGCAAACTCCGGCCCCTAGTGGTGGAGGGGCGCTGCCACCTGCCGCGCTACCGACGCCTTCTTCCAGACCCACTGTCGATGTTAATATACCCTACTTTTGGGTCGGCGCCCTCGGCCTTGCTGGGCGTGTTCTCATGGGAATCGTATGTATCCTGCGCCTTTGGCAGCTGCTGCAACAGCAGCCTCGGCACTGCAAAATCACCTCGAAGCGAACTTTCCATTTATGTGTTCTCCTGCAAGGTCTGTGCGGGGCTCCTCTTTTTTTTGAAATCATCGTTGTTGGTGAGTTTAACTTGCTAACTTATGCCATATTTACGGTGGGGACAGTTTCGCACAATGCCGCTGTTGCTGTTATTGCGAAGGAGTGGTTCTCTGCCATCAAGAATCTCCAGCATCTCACAGGACAGTTGCCAAGACCATCTGAGGGGTCGAAATCGGCATCCCCGCTTCTGGGATCCCCACAGAATAGCTGGGGGAAATCACGATTCGCTTCGTTGGTGGCAGTCTGGCCTTCAGTATACGTGGGTCTCTTTGTCGTATTGGCACTCATATCCTTCACTGCAAGCCTGAACTATGATCTGCTGGCTGGATCGGCTATGTATGAGTACTTCGACACCACCGTGCACAATTTTTACATTCTTGTGTCGACCTTGCTGGAAGCTCTGCTGTTTTTAGTTCTTGTTGCTGTTGGGGTTATGTTGAGGAAGAGCCTGTTTTCTCTCATCACGCATACTGCGTCGTCACAGACTTCTCAAGAGCGAATCAGGAAAACCCTTTTCAGGATAAGTGCAGTTGTATTCATTTGTACAGTGTGTTCGGTTTTGCGAGTGGCGATGCATGTAAGGAGTCTTTTCAGCTCTAAAGAGGATCCGCAGTGGATCGGAGTCTTCTCATATTATTTGCTCTATGAGACATGTGGTCAAGTATTGCCAACTTTCGTGCTGCTTCTCTTGATGCGGACAGCGGACCGCGATCATTCGCAGGGAGATCCGACTGGCGAATCCCCGACAGAGTCTGAGTCACCAACAATCACAAATTAAAACTTGAAGTGCATAGTCAAGGGATGCATATTGGTGCGGTGTGGTAAGAAGTGCCAATATTAAATTTGATACGCTCCGCCAGGAGTCTCGGCGGGTGATAGACCACTCACTAGGGAAAAGTACGAGCTAACGTGCATGTGGTATGTGGCCTCGCAGATGAGCCATTCCAGAGCAGTCGCGTCTCTTTTTCAGTCTCTGAAGATGCATTTATATGTACATACTACCGTATTGTACATCACCAAGATTTTACTCTCTCTCTGTCTGTCATCAGACATCAGAATGACCCCGCGACTACTTGGCGTCGTCGTGCGCGACGCAGCGGCGGCATGGCGCCGTGCTGGATTCGTCGTGGAGAACATTGCGCTTGCAGGAGGTAAAGGAGAGAGACAGCAAGTGCAGCTTTCTGATACTTTCCGAGTTCTGCTGGACTCAAGGGTCGCTCCAGTGCAGTGGTGTTGGGACGGTCTGCCTCCTGGAATCTCTGAATTGGATGGGATCTCCATAGCTTCTTGTGCTCCGGCGGGGGAGATAGTAGCCGGTCCGTCTAAGCATGTTGATGAGGGGGCATGGAAGCATCCCAATTCAGTGTGCGGTATCGATCATGTAGTGCTGAAAACAAAAGATATTGAGAAAACAAACAGTGCTCTGGAGGCAGTCGGACTGCACGCAGCAAAGGTTCGTCAGGACATTTACCCAGGAGTCACGCAGATGTTTTATTGGGCAGGAGATGTAATTTTAGAAGTTGTGGGTTCGAATGCAAAGGGAATGCGAGACAGTCGGGAGGGTGATGATATCGGTGATGAGGAAAACCCACACTCCCAAATATGGGGTGTTGTTCCCGTTGTTGGAGACATGTGCACCGCTGTGGAAATTTTGGGCTCTCAGTACGTTAAACCTGCTAAGGATGCCGTCCAGCCTGGCAGGCGCATTGCTACACTGCGAAGTGATGCCCTCGAATTTTCGCTTCAGATGGCTTTTCTAACACCACATGTAAAGAAAAGTAAAATGTAAGAATGCAAAGCCTTTTTTTATGCTTTCGTCTGAGGCCAAGGCTGCGGCTGAGACAAAAGAATGGTCAAGGCGCATCGGAATAGGAAGCCAAGTTTTGACAGGCTTCAATCTCGGTGTGAAAAAGTGGAGACACGGGGAAGTATACTGTACAGGTTAACTACATATTCTTATTTCGTGGTGGAGTGTCCTGAGATCGAAAGGGAGGAGGACTTTTCGTAGTCGAGCTACTTGCACGCATAGTCGACATGCGCTTCTTGAGTATTGCTTCTGCAGAGCCAAGCTCATCATAAAGAGGCTGGGCTGCAACAGGCGGTGGGACTTCGCCGCGCAACAGTGCTCCGGGCTTCACTTTATAGCCGTAAAACTTTTCATTCACACGATGACGAGTGCGTATGGCTCCCATCTCCAGCGAGACGCCTGCAAAGATGCCCCGTGAGTGGGCATAGGAGAATGCTTTGGATGCTTTAGCTCCAGGTCTATTGGACATATGCATGTTTCCTTCCGCCGCCCGACCAGTACCCGCACACAGTGAAGCCTGACCACCAAGGCGAGCCATCGTGCTGCCCATGAAATTTTCTAAATCCTCATCAGAAAAGAGCACAGATACAAAGTCCGTAATGTGCCCTCCGACTTGTGCCCCAAAGCCTACCCCTGCGGTGTAGATGGCGGATGGAGCAGACCAGCTACCATCTGGCAATTTTGCAAGAACAAGACCACTCCCAATTCTCACACTTGCAAGAAATCCGCACTTCATAATGGTAATGAATACAAGCCCCCTGGCCTTACGAAGAATCCAGCATGGGATTCCCCGGTCGTGTATGGAAGCAGGGTTGAAAAGATTATGCACGGAGTAAGCTGCTTTGCGAATCTCGCCTGAGAGCGTATGTTTCACCGGCGAGTTAATGTAAGACCGAACTTTGTTTTTATGGTCCCAGTCATACTTGGAATTTTTCCGGTTTTTCAGCGCCTTGAGACGAATCAGCACGTCTTGCACAGGTGCAAGTTTCCCAAAACACATGATGCACACTCGCTCCGGTTTTCTACTCGGAAAGCGCAGAGGGAGTAGCGCACGGTTTGATGAGCAGCTGTCACAGAAAATCTCCCCACACAGCCTGCAGTGGTGTCTCCTGCGCATGGCACTGAATGGAATACCACACTCCAGTCTATGGCATCGGCTAACCGATGAATCTTTCCGCCACTTTGGCTGTGTCATAAGCAGCACTTCTGATTGGTCGAAACCACCCGAGAGGAAGTCTGTCTGGCTGAGGTTTTGCAGCTCTATGCCATTTTGTCTGAGTAACTGAGCATCGTCTCGCTTTTTTGCTTCCAAAAGTTCCTCCTTGATGCGATCTAGCTCTTCTTTTTTCTTTCTCTTGAACGCATCATCCACTGCGTTTAAAGTGGCATGTTTGTGTTCCTGGTCGGTCACTTGCCGCTCTGCATCTCCCGTTGATGAGTATGTGTTGGACAAGTACCGGTCCATAGTTTTTATCTCTGGCAGAAACCGTTGCCTTCCTACTTCACCTGTGCGAGCCTACTCCTACTGTAGGCCGTTGCAAAGCAAACCGAACGGCAGAAATCGTCGCTTGTTTCCCCTCCCCTCACCCACCCCGGGCTTGCCTGCCACTCTGCGGATTTCTTCTGGTCTACACCAGTTCGGTGGATGTGCTCTCTTCCTCCTCTTCCGTACCAGTCGCTTCCCAGGTGTCGGACCCCTCGCACCTTGTTTCTTCAGTCTTAGTCGACCACACACACGCAACCTTCGCTCACAGACAGACAGGAGAGAGAGGAGAGAGATTAAGATATGGTCCTTCTGAAGGCCAGAGAGGGCCACATACTGTACTCGTTCGTACGTACGAGTACGAGTACGAGGTACGAGTACTACGTTTATACAATTAGCTAAATTTAACTATGTAACTACAGATCATTAGCTATATTTAACTACGATCGTTAAACTAATTACCAACACCTATACCACTACAGTACAGTACGTGTTCATCTGGGAAGGACCGCGAGGATGGCGAGTGCAAGTGTATCCTGTAGCCATACCTGGGATGAAGTATGGAAACTACCTTGAACAGCATCATGACATCGTGTTTGTGCCTATGGCATTTGAGTCAATGGGTGCTACAGGGCGAACCTTTACGACATTTTTCTACGACTGGTAAGTGAACAAGTTTATGAGGATAACAAACGGGCACAAGCGGATTTCAGAGCAAAATGGCGACGAAGAATCGGAATGGCATTACATAACACAGTGGCGAACCAGTGCCTTACTTCTCTTCAGGCGCATACGACAGAACAAGCAGGACTAGGTTATATGGAATAAGGACAAGGCGCATACTCATTTTAAAAAAGAGAGATGAAGATTTTCCAAATTAATAGTTTACGTAGTTAAATGTAACTACGGTAATTGTTCATGGATGGTCTACGCGATCGATTAAATTCCATAGGTCGACTCTGTCCCCTCTGGTTACAAGTTTTAACTTGTGATTAGAGGCCTTAAAAAAGGGTGTGACCCACCGTCTCTTGAAGTTTTGATATCTCTAGTTAAAGTTAAAGTTAAAGACGTACTACAATTGTGATCAAGCCCCCAAGATGCACTTTCCCCCAATAAATTCGGAAGATCTCCTCTACTACTACTACAAAGCGCTGGCGCGGTTGCGCGGACGTTTATCACAGCAGAGCCCCGCCCAGAATACCATCTGACATTCTCAGGATTTCGCAAGAACTCGGCGCAGGCAATCTAATACCTCCTGCCAGCAACTCCCTTCGAAGGTGTCAGTCTTTGAGGTGTCGCTGTATTCTATTGAAAAGGCACGCTCGCTGTCGAGTGCAAATCTAGAGCCTTGCTCGCTTGGGAGAAGGTTGATCTTGCGGATCGTGGAGCAGGGGTGGACGAATGTTTCACCCGATCGGGTAACAAGCAGCACCGGCCCCTCGCTGGAATGAATTCTCTGCTCCAGGACAATACTAGCGTTTCGACGTGGCAGCACTTTCCGGAGTTTAAAGAGATCAAATTTTCGCACCAAAGTATCATACGTTTGTGCCATCATCCAAAAGTCATTCAGCTGCACAAGCTGATTTTGAAGAATTTCACTTTTTGCTTGTGCCTGGCGAAGGCGCTCACGGGCTGAAACTTCCGACATTTTTTCACCCGAATCTGGAGACTGCTTTGCTTCCGCCGTCGCGTTGGGGAGGCTTGTGTGTAAGTCTTTGATGAGCGAATCAGGAGGAGTATCACAATTTTCCTTCCGCGTCTTCAGCTCCTGCTTCAAAACTTCATTCTCAACCCGTAGTTCCTCAACAGTGTTTGACAGGCGTGAGTGCGCAATTTTTGCAGCAGACAGCTCGCTATCCTTCGCAGCTACTTGTTGCTCAACGGCACTGATCTGGCGTTTGAATACTTCCATATGTGTGTTACCCGCCATATGCATATCACGAATTTCTCCCTCCAGCTCTTCGATTCGTTGAGACGACAAGACCCGACTTCTTCGCAACTTTTCAATATACTGTCGAAGCTTCTTGTTCTCCTTTTCGAGCGAGGTTTTTGTCCCGAATGTACTGAATATTTTGTCAAGTCTTTTCTCATTTTTACGCTGCTCGGAACTTCTTTGCACGCGTTCTTCCAGCACCTGCGCTCGTTTGTAAAATTTGATGGCAGAAGACTCCTTTTCTGCGAGAAGGTCTTGAAGATTTTTCAGCTTCTGGCGCAAGCGGTCTATGGTTGACTCTGCCTGGGTGCGAAGGTTTCTCTCATGCACCAAGCCTTTTCGAAATACGGAAAGCTTACGCACGAGCAGGGGAAGGCACTCCGCCTCCCCATCTATACCATCTTCATTGCCGTAGCTACCTTCATTTCCTGCTTCCTGGGAAGCTGCTGAACTCTCGGTTTCCCTATTTCGAAAACCACCACTCCCTATATCACTGTGCTTTGTACTCATCGCCGTGTCGCCTTCCTAAACTGTGGAGGCACCTCCAGTGTCCTTCTCTGACTCGCTGGTTTGGCGGGGGGGGCACTCTTGAGCTGGAAAATGTGGGGCGGGTCTGCGCCGCCTGAACGGAGCGTCTGCCTCAGCTATTTTGTAGTGGGCCAGTCCGGCTCAGCATTGCCCATTGGCAACTGTACGATTTAGATTGTGTGTCGGCTAGAGGGTAAGAAAAAAATTGACGATACAGGTATGCGAGATTACTGAAGGCTTGTAGTAGGGATGAGTGTTTTGTATTTTCCCGTACGATCCGTATTTGGGATCAATATTCTCAAAGGGGATAGAGAGATATAGACTGAAGACGAGTCGGCTAAAAGTCGACAGATGACCTGTACTAGTATCGTACAGCAGTTATCGTTTATTTCGCACTTCCACAGCAGTGTGTTTTCTGCCGATGAATCGGGCAGTTCACGATTTAAATAGATTGAGATAGATTTCCGCAGCCCGATTCATCGACATCAGCTGCTGGCAGGTCGTGCAAAAGAAATATGGAAAATCTTACCATGACGGACGTGTGGTTTCTGCATGCCGGCGCAGAATCGCAGACACCAACCCCCCCCCCGGGCAAAGCGAGGCGGAAGGCTTCGCCCCGAGCTAAGAAGGGGTCGGCAAAAAAGCCAAAGAAACAGGGGAACTCCAGCAAGGACTCCAAGGAACAAGGTTTTGAAGTCATGCAACGTAAATTGCTGATGAAAAATTATCTCTTCGTTTGCGCCAAATTGAAAACTGAGCCGCTTCCTGAGATCATTGATATGATGAGCCTGCATGAGAACGTGCAGTGGACAGCGGAACAGAGAGAGGAAGCTAATTCTACACTGGACACGTTCGTTTTCAATGGAGTGGAACTCGGCCCATGCCAAGTGAGGGCATTGGTGTGCTCACTTTCGGGGCAGTGGATATGCACATCTCAACCTCTGCATTTTAGTGAGCCATACACGCTCCTGAAGCACTTGGCCTTGAAGCGTGCCCATATTTTGGCATCAGGAGCAGCCTCGATTGCTTCCCTGCTGAAGCATAAAACATGCACTCTGACCAGTCTACGATTATACTCTTGCGCAATCACAGCAAACGGCTGTTGTTCGCTGGCGGCTGCTCTCCAATATGGTGGTAACAAGTTGATACAGGAGTTGCGACTAGACGGCGATGAGACAATAGGTGATCGAGGCCTCGTAGCATTGTCGGCTGGTCTCGCATCAAACAAAACTTTGCGTGTTTTGTCGCTTTCGAGCTGTGGAGTTACAGCCGCTAGCATGCTCAATCTAGGTAATGCGCTAGGTGGGGCATTCAACAAGATAAAGATTTTAAATTTGGAATGCAACAATCTCAGAGGTCTTGGGATTCAGAGACTTATGCAAGGTTTAGTGAAATCGAAGTCGATAACAGTGCTGAACTTAGCATCGGCGTCGGTTTCGGAAACGGACTCATCTATCGCCATAACCGCAATATCTTCGCTTCTGCAGCATACGAAACAGATTGAAGCAATCGACTTCAATATAAACAAAATTTCAGATGATGCAGCTGATTCACTGGCTCACAATCTGGTTAAGGCAGTTCACGAAGGATCCAGTATCAAAGAATTTATTGTTTCAACTGACATGCCCAGTGACTTATTTCTAGATCTTTCACTGCACCTAGACATGAAAGCGTGGAAGAAACGAGTGGCATCTCGATACTTGACGTCGAAATCAGACATAATATAAGGAAGCAATTTGCCAATTTTTGTCTGTCCACGTTTTTATTTTTATCGTGTTTTCGTTTTCAGGAATAAAAGAATAGCGCATACGTATTTTAGCTCTTAGTAAGACTCTTACTCTTAGCTCTTACTCTTAGTCTGAGGTAAATTTTTTTTAATCAAAATCAAAGTCAAAGTCAAAGTCGAAGTCAAAGTCAAAGAGAATTCACAACTTTTTGACAATTTGCACTCTCTCTCTCTCTCTCTCTCTCTCTCTCTCTCTCGATTCCCTTAATCATACAATCTTGATCTCCCACGTCAATTCTCGGATTCCCCTCTATCTGAATCTGATCCTTCAAAATCGTCACTGTCACTTTCCCAGTGTAAGCCTAGTTGTCCCAATGCACTGCGCGTGTGATGATGGTGTAAGTTATGGTCATTTGCGTCCATGTCATTCATGGACGAATGTGTTGCGTCTTGCGTAGTAGAATCGATCCCATCAACCATTGCCTCCCATTCATGGTCTTGCGATGAAATTCTTTGCTTTATTGCGATGCTTTCTGATGATGGGTCTAAATCTTTTAGTCCTCCTAGGTCATTCTTTCCTTTTTCTGTAAATGAAGAAGTCCCCTCGAGCATAGTTGAACTATCTGATGAATTTATACCGCCTAGTGCCCCTAGACGATTCTCATTATGTCCATTTCGGGTGTTTGGTGTGGTATCTGCAGCCATGCCGGGATGAGGCTCGGTAATAGCACCATCTGGAAGGTCCCAGCGTATGTCGGAGTGGTCTTCTGAGTTTTGATAATATTTTCCTTCCACTGCAGTAATTTCAAAAAAGTGCATGGGTTCACTTTTCGAAGAAGTCTCGGACTCGGGAGTGGTGTAAATCGACTTCTGGCCAGGATGTTCCAACACATCAGCACCCGGGGGCAGCTCCCAGCGAATATCGTCCAAATCATTAGAATTTTGAAAGTACGCACCATGCTCGGGGCTGCTTATTCTGTAGAACACAGGACTTTCTTTAGCTTCGTTTTCAGGTTTTCCTTCGGTGTGCATGTCACTGTTTACTCTGTCTACAGCAGCATGGTTTGCAGAGAGATCAAAAGTTGACTGATCGGCTTTTACATCCCTATGACTGGCGTCAGAAATGTCTGAGATTTCATTATTGTCTTCGAGGGTTGAATCGTGTGCCACAGGAGTTTCAAATTCCTCGAGTTGAACAACTTTCATCGATGGAACTGATTCTATTGCACAATTTACAACCGATACACTCGATGCCGATTCATCACGAGTGCTGTGTTCCATGACTTGATTTACAGCTGATAGCGTGACGGATTCCTGCACTTCCCTTGAGACTTCTTTCCTGGATGCCCGTTTCGGGCTACGCCGTGACTTGAATCTCTGTAAAAGTGAACCCCTCCTCACACGCGCTCGCTTTTGTGTTGCGTTTCCGCCCTTGTTGATGTTTTGAGGCAGTGTACTTTTTGTATCATCCTCCTCCCTGCTCTCCATCTTATTTCCCCCTAAAATCTGTGGATCAGTCTCCACGTTCTCAGATGGCAGCTTTCGTTGAATTTTCCTCGAAACTGTTTTCTTTGCGGCCCGTTTTGGACTACGGTGTGTTTTGAATCTTTTCAAAAGAGATTCACGACGCACACGCTCACGAGGCTTTGATTTTTTAATCATATTTTCCCAGTTCGACTGGCTCACCTGAGTGTCGATCTCACGCTCGCTGCCGATATTTCCATCAGAAATGCTAGAACTCTGTGTATCGATCTCATCACTGGTTGATTTTATGGCTATTCTTGCTTTGTCATAGACGGATATTGCATCATCTGCCAAATTTGCAGCGTCATTATTTCTCATGTCCACTACAGCACTAGACAATTGCGACCTTGTTGTAGTAGATTTCGATACCTTCAAGATGTTTCCATCTCGTATTTGCCTTTCCTT
>JACLAD010000032.1_pt1 | contig 20242 bp, 12 predicted proteins | sample 8027901 | NCBI WGS metagenome assembly JACLAD01 (sample SAMN15725071, study PRJNA655200) | protist metagenome | isolation source: fluorescence activated cell sorting (FACS) single amplified genomes of... | place: Spain: Blaines Bay Microbial Observatory, Mediterranean Sea | collected 2016-07-05 | reverse complement strand
TTCGCGTCGGATTTACTGCGAGAGGCAGGTGCAAACCTATTCGACGGAGACTGGGGGTTGTTTCGTACCAGATCTCTTGCGAATTTGCGTACTATAGCATGGCAGTCATCTACCAGTCCATTCGCAACCTCAACAGCCTTTTTCGTATTACATTGAGCTAGTACACGTAAGCAAGATAACCGTATCAGACAATCCCCATCGCTTCCCGCGTGCTGCATGGCCCATTTTTCTAATGCCTTTTTGCAAGTACTATAAGCAATAAATAAGGGCGTCCATTCTTCAAGTACGCATAAACTTGCAATACGTACAGCATGTAACGACGAGAAGCAATGCTCTCGTACGACCTTACATACCTGTATAGCCACCTTCTCCCACTTTTGTGTTTCGCTAACTTCTTCCTTTTGCCCATCCTTGTCTCCATCTACCTCACTAGAATTGGTAGATGAAAACTTGTCAACCCAAGACGAATTGCTGCTGGAAACCTTACCAACATCTTTGAATAATCTATCATTCGACATGGCTACTGTATGGAAAATTCTCATACAGGAAAGTACAAAAACGGGACTTGGATCCCTTGCCCCGCATGTGACTAGTACAGGCTGGCCTCCGATAAGACAATTACTCTTTGGTGTGTCTTTTGTAGATTTCTCTTCTTTACTCCCTTCTTTAGTTGTAATATTGTCAGGTTTTTCCGTAGTATTACTGCTGATAGCTGTATTAAGAGGAGTAAGTTCTTTGTTCAACTGCGGTGTAGAGGGATTGGTCGACTTTTTGTTATCTATGCATAATGCCTTGCCTGCAAGAAGATCTGATACTATTTCTAGTATAGCCCATACTAAGGGGGAATTGGCTTTTCGTAAAGAAACCGCATATTTTACTAGCACTGCCTGGCATATACCTCTTAGTGCACGTAATGTCAGTAGCCGAAATTCTTCATTAGGATGCGTAATGAAGGTCGTAAAAGTTTCTTTTAACATAGGCATGGTTTGTAGTACTACTGATAAATGCGCAGGTTTGAGGCCAGTTTCAACAGCCATAGCGAACATTCCTAATTTTTCAGAACAGAGGTCTTGGGGATGGTCGCAAAAGTCCAGGCCTTGGTCGGACCCAGCCTCGAGAAAGCAGATTGTTAAGATATGCTTAAAAGCTAAGCCTGTTTGACATTCCCCATCATCTAGTAGCAAAATCTCGTCGTCATACGACTCTTCCTCATGAATTCCTAACGTGCTGTTAGACGATTCCTTCAACACTAACTCTTGGGCGTCCTCTTGGCCAATAATACTTGTACTTGTGTTCCTATGAGAAGATGTCCCACGTAATGGTTTGTTGGTCATGCCGGACGCCACGCGGGTTAAACTACCTTGTTTTAAAGTGGTTGAGGGGCAACCCATCATCATGTCAACCAGCGCCCTATTTGCTGACTTTTGCGCCTTGCATCGCATGGTAAATTGGTTCAGAAGTCCATGCACTACGCTTTTTGTTAACTTCCCATCAAAAGCCTTAGGACCAAGCAGCCTAAAAGCTTCATGTAGTAATTGAAACGTTTCATCATGTAGGGAGTGAGGCACCCATTGGCAAAAGGCTGTCAAAACATCCGTCAAAGCACTACATGGCAAATCATTTTCACCAGGTTGTAAATCTCTCAAAACACATACCACTAGAGCTAGCACAGGCTTTGTAGGTGAAGAGATTTTACATAGGGCAAACATACTTTCTAATAATGGTACTGCAGCCGCACCTCGTCCAATGATTTCATCTTCGTCTTCTAGATGATCTTCAGGGATTGCTAACAATACAGCAGATAAGGCCCGCCAAGCACGTAGTAATTGACTACACCTTTGGTCTAATGCTACTACAGATTCTATTTCCTTTCTTGCCTCGTCATCGTCATTACCTTGATTTACCGTGTTAGAATTGTCACAAGGTAGTACTCCTGCATCGGGGGTACATTCATCGTACCAATCTTGCGGCCCGCCTACAGATGATACACGATTTGTTGTCAATAGTACCAACCAGTCTCTTAATGGTTGTACTAGTGGCATTAGGTCTTCACCTCTACATGTAAAAGCTGTGGGTTGAAATCGCAATATGTTGTTATTCGTATCTGCAGCTGCAAGAGCTAGCAATGATTTTGTAGAGGAAAAAGAGACAGTACGAGGCGTTGTAGAAGATAACATCTCTTCTTTGTCTTCTTGTTCTGCGCTAATTTTAGCACCTCTAGCTAACCTCTCTATGATATTGAATAGTAGTGCTCTACGTGCAGGATGGGAGGACCTGGAATCGGATAGGGCACCTCTTATCCAGTCGATGAATGTTGTTAGTACTCCATTTTGCCGTGGTAAGAAAGGAATTAGATGTGATATCAAAGTAGCCCAGCACCTACCGCCTACATACCGTAAAGCCCTAGCTTCCGCAACATGACGGCGTTTTTGTTGATCCTCTTCTTGACTACAGGATGACAACAAATTCTCACTCCGTGCTGTATTTGTAGTGTTGTTAGTACTAACAGTATTGGCAGAAGATCTGTCGTCAGCAAGTAGAGTAAGAAGATCGTCAAACAGCGGTAAAAAACATACATCAGCTTCTTCTCCATCTACCTCTTTTGTACTTGCGTCAGTAACCATCCCCCTACTTGCGCCTTTTAGTAGTATATATGGGGCTACATCCCCACAACGTAATACTACAATACGCATTAATAGTCGTAGTAAGTGCACGTGGAAGGCTTGCCATCTAGGGTGCCCGCCGGTACTTCGAGAACCTGATGATTCAACGGCTGCGAGGGCGAATTTCTTAGCTGCTTTGTGTAGAACACCTGCTGAAAGGCTGGGTAGGCAATCATGAATAGTCTCTACTAGATGTTGTAAGGCAGCACGTAAATTGTTTAGCACGGAATTGGAATTCCCACCGGTGCTGGAACTACTCCCTTCTGTATTTTCAGGTGTGGGAATGATATCGCCGTCGTTTTTGTTACTATTGGTATCAGCATCAATCATGCGAAAACATTGTATCAACATTTCAAGAACGGCACTGCTCGCTGCGGCAGATGCGTAATTCTGCGCTACAAAATCAAGACATCTCACCGCACTGATCGCAACCTGCATGGTTCTTGGTCTGTCCTCGTCCATTTCTCTCACAGCAGCACACAAAACCTGTACTACATGTGGCTGTAATGACATAAGCGCCGCTAATGGATCTGCACAAAAAGCTTGATGATCTGCGTTCGTAATGTTGATCGGCGCTTTTGGTGGATCACCACTTCCCTTGTACAGATGTAGTTGGCTTGCATGGTATAACGCACTACAAATAACGCATAGATTCCTATCCCCAGAAACCGTACCAGAATGTTCTAACATACAATCTGCAACCAAAATTTGCACTCTGATTGCTTCTTGTATATCGGGGCAGCTACTTCTAGATAACGACTGCGCAAAGGGATTTATCGAAAGAGTAGTTCCCCTTGGACCAGGCGATTCCGGGGGGCTGTGTACCACATCTCCTTTTGCCCTGTCCAATAACGATTTGGTACATCTTGACCATATCTCACAGCTTTGTACAAACTTCCTAACTTTCATCAACGACAAAGCTGCTAAAAAGTCAGCATCGGTACTTTCTTGCCTCCCAGCAGCAAATAAATGCTTGGCGGCGTTTAACGCAGGAATTAGCTGAAGTTGACCTGGTGCGCAGTGTAGTACCATGCCATCCACCTCCAACATACCTCATAAGAAATCAGAAAAACATAAATACACAAAATAATGCAAAAAGTAAGAAAAAATGATTAAAAACGTACTGTTTTGTATGGTTTCGTTATAAAATTTTGTTTTTTTACCGAAATAGGAACGGAGAAATTCTACGCCATCCTCTTCGTCTTCCTCAAGCCCCTCAACCTCATCCTCCTCATCCCGAATTTTTGCGGGGAGCATGCAAGATAGCGTTAACCTTAACAAAAACACAAAAACCATTGAAAAACATAAATATTTGAACAAGTTTTTGGATTTTTCAATTTTTGCATGACATTTGAAAATTTCTTGTTTAGTGGTCTACCTCAGGAAGGTAGTGACCCCATATGCCTTTACGGTGATTCTAGCTCTTGGCGCATCCGCTTCCGTCACCAACGCTAAAGTATCCACGGTTGTAGGTACAACAGCATCGGTAGTAGTACTTGTGGAGTTTTCGGAGGTGGAGGGCGGTTTCTTTGTATTCACGATATTTGGGGGCCTAACTAGTGGTACCATAACCTACAACCAAACCATGGATACAAATAATTATACAAAAACACATTTTGTTGTAGCTGAATACTATCGTTTTCATTTTTTGTATGTAATTATTGTGTTACTTGATGTCGTTCGTCAAAACCTTCAATTTGACTGACGTGTAGGAAATCCACCGGCTCTCTCAAATGTAGGCTTACATCTGTTACTAGAAACCTTGGTAACAACACAGACGTCAGAAAAAAATCTCAAAGTTGAACGTTTTTGTCGATGAATTTGTGTTTTGAAAGGCAATTACCGTGCAGGAAGTTCGATGTCGACGTGTAATTTCTTGGTGTTGCTGCCATTATTACTATTGTCTCTAGCCACCTCTTGTTGTGGGCTTTCTCCATTTTGAGCCTTAATTATTTATATATACATCATATACACTGATACACCACAAAAACTAAATTGTACTAATGGCTTGAAGAATGGCAATAGACAACAGTACAACGAATTGAAGCAAAATGTGTATGTATGATGTTTGTTGATATTTTAGATTGCTGTATTGCTGTACAACATTAGGTATACAAAAAGTTTTGGTTTATATGCCGCCGCTTTTTTCAGGTGAGGATGGCGTTGATTTTTGTTCTTCACTCCCTGAACAACTTTGTGCCTCTAGCCTGGCCGCCCTTCTTTGATGTATCGCTTCGGAGATTTTTTCTAGGGCTTGCATTGCTTTTACGTATAATTCCTTACTCCTTCTTAGTTTTTGAGCTTCAAGTGCGACGGTTTCTTTTTCTCTACGTAGTTTTCGCATGAATTCGCGGCGCATGGTGAGGAAGGGGCGGGCACGTTCTATCAGCCGGGCATGCTTGTTTTTTAACGCTTCCACTTCTTAATAGTTTGACACAATATTTGAAGGATGATGTGGTGGCATCAAATTTGAAAAATGGGAAGAGAGGGCCAAACCGTTGTTTCCCTTTGGTTGGTGAATTATTTGGAAAATCGCGCGCCGCGCCGCAGTTTTTCGAAATCGTACGAAAATTTTGGAACCTCTCACAGTAATTTTTCAGCGCGCCTTTCACGTTGCGCTGATCAAGTTATGTTGATGATTGGCTGCTGGTCAACTAGTCGAAAGTTTACGAAACACAAACGACACACATGCATACAACCCACAACGTGACCGAAACCAAAAACACTTCTGAAAAAGGAAAACGTTACCCAACCGTGCCGCATCATAATCTGCTATCTTCTTCTTATGTACCTATCCAACAAAATCAAACAAAACTACAAAAACATAACAAATTTGATTGTTTTAGTATGGCATGCGTTGTTTTTCATAAAGAAAAATGTGAAATTACCTGGTCCAAGCGATCTCTCTCCAGCGTAGCTTCTTGCAGCGCTACCACCGCACTCGCCACCGCCTCACTGCTCACAAGATCCAACTGTCTACTACCCTGCCTGCTAGTAATCTTATCATTCGTATTACTATTCTTACTCGTAGAAACGGATACTTTTCCAGTACTTTCTCTAGAAGGTTCAATCTGTGCTGGCATTGCAGGAGATTGGGAAGGTGATTTACTTGCTTTTTCAGCAACTGCTAGTTGCGCCCGTGCTTCATCTACTTTAGCGGTAGCTCTGGAAAAATTTCTAACAGCATGATGTAAAGCCATGTGTATCCCATGCATGTTTTCTACAGCCTCTGCGTAGTGAGTACACTTCCTTAACCCACTAGATTCTAATTTCACTTTCCACGCTTCTATACAAGAACTCCAGTCATCTAGCGTACGTTTATGATCTCGTTGTGCCTGGGTTAGTAACCCCTCATGTGTATTTATGTCCGCGCATGCTTCATTCATCTGTTCTAGCAACGTAGGAACGTCAGTATCAACTTCATGGTCGTCAATCGTAGGTTCTTTGTTTATACTACTACTTTTTGATTTACCTTGTTTTGAAGGTGCGTCGTGGCTAGCGGCAGTACTTGCAAGATCTGTGATATTGTCATTATTATGACCCACCGAACTTCTTTCTATTGCATAGCCAGGTGCGTATTTTTGTGCATGGAGTAAGGCATTTCGTATTCTAGTTAAGGAATCGCGAAAATCTACAGCTTCTCCATCTTCACTAAAATTCACTGGTGGGGGTAACCCTACTAGACATAAACCATCCGCTTCCTTAATCCCAAAACACCCAATAGGTTTCTTTTTACTCTTCTTGACCTTCTTTTCACCACTCCCACTAGCATCTTTATCTTTGCTACTGCAAGATGACACTTCCTCTAACGGGGATATCGACGGTAGCAAAACTAGATTGGCCATATCCGGCTCCAACCTTTTTTTTGAAAAAATTTCGAAATAGCAAAAACAAATAGAAATTCAAGGAATATGTACAAAATTATGAATATTGTTCTGGTTTGTAGTGTTTTTGTGGTTAAAATGTACCCGCTCAAGTCTGTAGTATTCGTACATGGTGAAGGATCTTCGTGTTCCTTGATCATACCCTGAAGGATACCCATGCCACTGCTGCCTACATTACTATTACCTTTGCAAATTTACAACAAAACCATCAGAAAACAGGTAAAAAATAATAATTTCATCAAACTTTGAAGAAAATTTGTGAGGTTTTGTGATACCTGCTGATAGAGGTAGTAGCGTGCCTTCGACTACACCGCTGCTAGTAGCATGGGTACCTGTTCCTGAATTCTGATTGCTAGAAGTGTTATTTGTACCTGTGTACGAACTAGAACCACCCTTGCTGTTACTAAAACCGCTGGAACATACATCTTCGCTTACTGACCTTGGCTTCTTGCTAATTATACCACTGATAACACCAATGCCATCATTATATTGACTGTTTGTACTTTTTGTGTTGGGGTAACCAGTACTGCTTGCGCAATTTCGTGCTTCAGGATTTGAAAACGGCTTTGTTAAGCTATCCTGGTGCTCTATGTTCTTGATGTCGTCTGGAGGTGGGGGTGGGGTGCGTTGGGGGCGCGTCGGCGACATTTCATCGCTCATCTTTGAACTCTTCTACACCCTTGAACTAAACTATTCCAACGTCTTTGATATGTATATACTTTTTGTTAGACTTTATATTACTGTTTTGTTAATGTACGCTTTTGTCTGGTAAAAAGATGACTAGTTGGATAACTGAACAAGAAATGAGAATCTGTTGAACCCAAATAATAATTCATACTGATGAGTATTACACTTACTATACAAAATGTCAAAACACGTACTTTTTCGAGCACATTCGTATCTTTTCTTCACTTTTTCTAAAATTTTGTTTTTCTTTTAGTTTGGTATGGTTAGAAGTACGCTAGCAGGCGCGGGGATGTTTGAGTTGGGCGCAGCGCGGATATCCACATGTGCTAGCGAGAACGTCGGCATGTTTACAATCTTACTTTTTTAATGTGTGATGTATACTTTCTGTTTACTGACACTATAATAGTATGTTAGTATGTTAGTATATTATGTTTGTGTAATTTAGTAGAATATCTATTTGGATTTGTTGGTTTGGAACAAGTCTGTGTAGGAGAAAAAACAAGAGATGGTAGAAAAATAGATAGTGTCTAGGTGTGTTTGTGTTTGTATGTGTATTTTGGATCTGTGGAAAGACAAAAAAGAAAATGCCAAGAATAGATTTAGAGACGAGAAAATAAATTATTTTGTAACATAGACAAACAAATTGGGCATGGGAATGTGTAACAAACAACAATTTCTTTATGTACACAAATTTACAAACTCCATAGACTTCGATATCAACATGCGTGCACGACGATTTCTTACAAAATGTTAGAACAAAATTGGATAGATATTGATTTCTGTAATGTGATTATTGCATTTCTGACGATTTCGTCATGATATATCTAAGCGATGCGCCTGCCCGCTGAAAGCCGTGTAGGGCCTGTCCACCGTTTGTACCGCCTACACAAAAAAACACAAAACATACTTTTGGTAATAAATATTAAAAAATATAAAAACAACACATAGAACAATAGTTTTGCATGTTTTTTAAGAAATTTGTAAGGCAGATTAAATTTCAAAACCGCAAATACGTAATTGCTTCGATCTGTTACCTCGCCGGACCTTTCTTCAATCCGCTCCTACAATACACACATAATTAAGTAACTACCAAGATAAGAAAAAAACATACAAACAGTGCTCGCAGGTGTTTGTACAATTCTTGGCCGCCTTTCGAAATTTTCTCAAAAAAACGCCAATTAAAAAAAATACAAAAACAATAAAAAAAGCAAAAAACATTGCCAAAAATGTAAAATCAATGCTTTTGTAGCAAGAAAATGATGAATTTTGTATGATTCTAAAAAGTAGAAATACTTGGATCATGGGCGATAGCAGATCTTGTTGAGGGCCTCCTGACATCCAATCGCCAAACACACCTTTTTAAAAATTGCAAAACAAAACAAAATTTTAGCAAGTAAAACACTTACATTTCTGAAATAATTTTTGATTTTGATGAGTACCCTCGTGGCGAAGGTCCCTATATATTCTCCAGCAGATCGTAGCTGCCCAAAATTGACTCAAAGATGAAATAAAGATTGGAAACCAAAAATTCAAAAAATGGAAACTGTCAATAAAAAATCTCCAAAAACACATTTTTGAAATGAAAATCGTCTTGTTGATGTCGATTTTGGTGATTGCTACATTTTTCAAATTATCATTTCAGATTTGTTTACGGAAAATCGCAAATTACAATCTCATAAAAATAGCAAATATCAAAATCGACATCAACAAGACGATTTTCATTTCAAAAATGCGTTTTTGGAGATTTTTCATTGACAGTTTCCAGTTTTCTTATTGACGCTTTCAGTTTTTTTAATTTTGGTTTCCGATCCAGACGTCGTACGTTAGCATAGAACCAGCCAGCCAGGGCATCAGACCTAGAAACGTTTCTCTAGAAAAAACTGGCTTTTCATCTTTTGGCAGATCTTGAGCATACTATAAGCATACAAATATACAAAAACATTACGAAAAACAAACATTGCCTGATTGATTCAGTGTTGTTAAAAATTTGAAATTTGTTGAAATCGAAAATGTATATTGTTTGGTTAGTTTGTAAAATGTTGATATGTACTTGGTGGGCGTCCATCCTAGAATCAGACATAAATTGTACTAGCTGTAGGAAATCAAAACTAGCGTTGATGCAACACAACATGATGAATGGCCATAGACACATGGCTCCTCCTACGTTGGCACAAACACCGAAAGGGGTGTCGAGGATAAATTCGGTGCAAGGCTGGAAAAACGGCTCATCCCTTAGCAAAAACATACCTTACCAACAAAAATACAAACTGCAAACAAAATTAGTAATTACAAAATCAATACAATGTTCATTTTGACATGCGAATTTCATTTTGTTTTTTAGAAATTTAAAATTTTGTTGAAAACTAAAATGTACCGAATAGTACGGCAAAGAGGTCGTTGATCCCACCTAGCAAATCACCGGAGACCATCCGGCCGATAGTGAACATCATAAGAAATATTATACTCCACTTGGCATTGCCAAATTTACCTAAAAAATATATAAACAACAAAAAACATTACAAAACAAAAAACAATTGCGCACATATACAAAATTCTAATGTGTTTTGATGAATATACAAATTTTGATTTTGTTGATAAAAATGGTACGTAATAAATTTGGAGAAATAGATCCGTCTGGAGATATGTCCGGGTGTATCGGGGGCATGGGGAACACCATGTTTTCCTGCTTATTTCTGCTTCTTACTGCTTCCTCCGGCGACTTTTCTTCTTCTTACTAGTTGGTTATGTTCTTGTAATTACGAGTGTGAAATTTCTAAATTCGTGATAGTACTAATTACTAACTTTTTAAAATTTTACTTTTGACGTGTACTTGAAGATACTTTTTTGAACTTTTTCTTTTGGTTTTGATTTTTTGAAAAGTTGATGGTTTTGGGTTTTGTGAAAGATGGGCGTCCAGTGTCGTGAACCATTTGAAAGAATGCTGAACCAACACATATACACGAATCACAGATGGTACATCCTGTTACACGCACAAACTATACGACTGAACGAAAGAAATGTGATGGTATTTAGGAGAAGCTCCAGATTGACTGCTAAAATGGCTGCTAAGCAGCAAGACAGGAAACACTAAGTGTGCTTGACCATTGTGATGGCATACAGCTGAGCTGACTAGTTTGATTATCGGCTGTGACAAAAAATAGAAACATGCAATATGGTTTTACCAGTCAGAATTAGAATCCAAATCCGAATCGTTGTAAGAGAAACGATTGCCAACCTCGGGGGCAGGCGCAGTCCATTCATTAGGTTCGGAAGAATCCCACTGTACTAAATCATACCTGCTGAATGTTTTGTTCCAATCTAGAATCGGCACTCTGTTGTTAGATGGATACACAATATCAGGCGTTCTGATGCTACGGTCCCCCAAACGAAAAGTTAATGGTTTGCTTTGATCAGAACAACCACAGAGCTGAATGAGCTCAAGATCATCACATTTTGCTAGATTGACCTCCTTCAGGTGATACATAGTCCAGAAAGTAACCCGCTTTGTACTACTAGGAAACGTTACTACTAATTGCTTGGGGGCGTGCATACGCTGCATGGAGAAGGATTCCAGCTGGGTAAAACCAGACAAATCCAAATTGGCGTTCGGGATCTTTACACGACATAAATGTAACTCTTGTAAAGCAGGCATAGCGTTAGGAAGGGGCAACGTCCAATTGAATGCGATATCCGTACGAGAACCTGTAGATGCAAACATGAAAGAACACAAAACGTGTGAACAATAAAGTGTTGATTGATGTGCTGGTGAAAGATACGAAATACCTGCTTCCACATCGAGGTGTTCAAGCTCGGGCGTCATATCATATTCCAAAGGGTCGCTGTGAGTGCCCGCTATAGTTAGCTTGATCTTCTTACAGTTGGGCATGACCGGAATCTTTGGGTTGTAGTGGTAAACTCTATCAATGGTTAGGGACGTAATTTGTAGGCGATTGTCCATCAACTGCTTATCCAAATCCTTTTGCTGTTTATCGCGTTTATCACCCAACTCACACTTGAGGTTAAAATTCATTGCTTTTTCTGGCAACTCAGTGACGGCGTCACCTATTTTCCGTCTCTTAGCATCGCCATCGCCCATATTGTTCAAAACTTTCTGATCTTCTTACAGTCTGCAAAAGCAATAAATAATAATATTAAAATGAGAAAGCACTCTGATTGTTTTTTCTGCGTTACCAAAATCATTAGAAAATTAAAAAATTCAAAATTGTCGATGTGGAATGGATGTGATGAACCGAATGTAGAAAGTACAAACATGCATTTTTAGGTTTGGATGACAAAAACTTTACAATATGCTTTGCACGACTTTCATGTACTGTTGTGTCCACACTCAAAAACCAACGACAAACAATTCCACAAACGATTACAAATGTGTATGTCGAAAAAAGAAAACCAGAATCATGTAAAATGTGAAATTTGTAAAGATACTCATCGGGGTAAAATGCTAACAACGCTGTGTAATTTTTTGTATCATCCCGCTCTCAAAAAGCTAGAGCTAGAACTCTGCAAAGCTGGAAAGCGCAAATTGTAAATTGATGAAAAATGAATAAAATCGTACTTAAAAATGTCATCATTCTGTTTCTGTTGCGGTATCATAAAAATCGCTGGAGTACACTACTTCTCTTTAATACATATACACGAAAAAATCGCGCATACGCAGAAATATTGTAGTAAAAATACTTCCACTACAAAAAGATTCAAGAATAAGTAAAAAGCGGTATTAAAAACTTTTTACTTAGTTGATAATAAGAAAGGGTAAATTATGTTTCGATAATTTTGTGGTGTTGCAAAGAACTTGGTAAAAAGGTGTAAAATCTCATTATATTTTGTAATTACTCTCGCATCATCAAATACTTGACAACTTTACAAAAAAGCAAATTTAGTTATTTACTAATTTACAACTTCAAAAAAAGTAATCAAATTACATCTTTAAAATTGTAAAATGTAAGGTTGTAAGTAAAAAGTAAAATTGTTAAGAGAGGGAAATCAAAAGATATAGAATATACAAAAGGTTTGTAGGGGTGTTGACAAGCTTGATTACCTATAGTGTGAAATTCAAAATTTCATAAATAACGATTTTGAATGAAAAAGACGAGTTTTGAAACAAAAAAAACGTAAATCGACATCTAAAAAGCGGGGTCGCTTCATCTAGAAAAAAATCCGAAAACGAACAAGAACGGAAAAGTCCAAAAACGACATCTTTCGACCCAGAACAAAAATGTTTTTTTCGAAATTCTGCAACGGCGAAAGATAATCGATTTCGACTAGACCTCTACATCTCGAATTTGAGATCTTAATTTGGTTGAATGAGAATGCCTAAATTTTCAAAAAACATGACGACTATACAGAACAAATCGCGTTTTTAACCTCTCCAACATCTGCGTGCAGTAATTTTGTTAAATTTCTTTTCTCCAACATATCAACATCAAGAGGCTTGTCAGCACTCCCTCCTTTACCTTGCCCCTGAGGATCTCTTGGCCTCATCAACAAAAAAAAAAACACAAAATTACGAACAAAACAAACACTTTTTCTGTATAAACATTTTTTGTTTTGACCGTTTGTTAACTTTTTGTGTTTTTGAATTTTTTTAAAAATACGAGTTGAGGCCGTGGGAACCCGTGCCAGGCATTATGCGGCGTCGACTGCTTGCCGAACCTGGCATTTAACAAATAAAAAACAACACAAAACACATACATGTATATAATGAAATACTTTGTTAAGATGAAATTTGTTGTTGAAGTGATGATGGCGAAAAAACGAATTTTAGTTTTGGATAAGGATGATGGTTCTCGAATTCACAGAAAGGAAAAGCAGGCAGCAAGCAAGCAGGTTCTACTATCTATGCTAAAACTAGTTTACTCGCGATTCACGTACTCGCACTCACGACTCGGCAAATTACTAACTAAAAAATGTGTACTAATTTGTTTAATTTCAAAATTGTCCTACCCGAACTGTTATTGTTCCCTAAAGATAATTTTACATTCTTCAAAATAATTGATCATTATTCGTTAATAGTATTATTGCTGTAAGAATCTGTTTCTCTTACACATTGCCACGACCACAATTATGTGTTTCTGTACGTGGTCCGTTTTTTTTCTGTACTGGTTCCATAAGGTGTATCGCTCGCATACACAAATTTATTGTACTTTTTTAACTTTTTACGTACTTTGTCTAATGTACGTTAACTGTAATCTAATTTGTTTTCTTGTTGACACAAAATTTGAAATCGTCATTGCGCGACGATTCAATGCCATTTTTCTCGCAAAAATTTGGAACATTTCAACTAATTTTGTTTCTGTATCGTCATATGATTGTTTTATCAAAATTGCGCTCGAACTGTTTGTGTGTCATGGGTTCTCGCTCGGGAATATAAAAATAGAAAATTATTTTGATGGTTGAAAAAACATCAAAAAAGAGAAAGGAGGTTTTGTTATTGGGATTGACCAGTCATTATTGTCAATTTTGTATGCATTTTTGCAATGGTTTCGTTGACAAAACTTGTATCTTAGCATCGTTCATTCAAAAATATTTTGGATTTCAAAATTTGAAATAAAATTGTTGGGACTATTTAGGTCAATGATAAATCATTTTGGGGATGCAATTCGTAATATTTTTGAGCATATTGGCTGTTTTTGGGAGTTAGTTAGAAGCGATAGAAATGCGTGAGGTAGTGCGTGTTGTCCGTTCTGTACCTGAATCCTCGTCCATACCCCTGTGCAACCTTCCACTCGGCGATACATCCTAATTCAATCACAAAAATTAAAAACCAGGAATATACGACAATTTTGATTGTTTTACAGTAAAAGAAAAGTAAATATGTGATTACCAGCATGGTTCTAGGTGATTTAGTGGCAGGGCTGTTTCCATAATGACGTGGCAATGGTGGCGAGCCCGGACTGCTTGGTAGTCCGTGATGAATCACCCCCTGAGGACTGTGACATCAGATTGATCAAAAAAACAACATTAAATAAACAACAATCATCATGAAAATCATGTTTGTACTGACGAAGACATTGAAAAATGTGTGAAAAGTATGTACCTGCTTTCCTGGCCAAGCATCTGGCGTTTCTTACCAGAATTCAATCTCCTCGGTCCAGAGTGAATACTACCAGGAACGCTACCGGGCGTGTGGGGTTGTGGGATGCCGCCGTGAACGGTGCCTGGCGACGACGACCTAATACTACCCGGGACCGACTACGACCACAAAAAACAACACTTTTGAACTGTTTTTGTGTTGGAATTATTGAATTTTTTATTTTTGATATAAATTGTTAGGGTACGGCATGGGATCCCGAGGGTGTGCGTGAGGCGTTGGGCATGAGACCGTGGGGAAACGGAGGCTGCTTGCCGGGCAGGGGCGGTTGGGGGGCATGATGACCATGCGCTGTTACAAAAAGTCAAACCACACAAAGTACATACAAAACAAAAAAATACATGAAAAACATTGAAAGTTTTACGTATTGGTAGGCATTTTGTTGCTGTAAAAAATTACGCGGCATGCCTGCAATGCTGTGGGGCATCCCCTTGGCGCCAAAGATGGTCCCGGCCTTGGCGTTTGGGTTCGGAGGGATCTTCAACATGTTACAAAAAGTCCAAATGAAAAAACTGGAGATATGTCATCAAAAGGTGACGATTTTGGTTGTTTCGCCTTTTTTTACAATACGAAATTTTACGTTTTACGCAATTTTTGACGTCGTTGAGTTTCTTGTAAATTTTGTAACATGTTGATACCTTGGCACCGTGGATCGACCCTGAGGACGCGCGTGAAAGATCAGGCGAATTACCTTTTTTTTACAACAAAACGCATTGAAAAACTATTTTTGTAAGTAACTTTTATTAGATTTTGTATAAAATCTTGAAAAAAAAATTAAGATTTCGAAATACTATGTTGGGGTTTACTAGAGAGCAAACCAGGGCTCATTGCGCTCCGGCCCGTGCTTGGACTAAGTTACAAAAACAACACAAAAAAATATGCTTTTTGCAGTAAATCTTCACAATAATGTTTGAAATTTTAATTTTTGTATACTGATATATACCTAGCTGAGAGTAAGCCCTGGTGGGAGGCGTGGGAGCCTGAGGGGCTGCCGCGGCTCGTGCTGTGCGGGAGCGATTTCGCACCATGGATAGTACCTATTGAACAACAAAACAAAAACACTTCCATCAACGATTTTGCTTGAAAGAGTACGAATTTACTTGTTTCGTTCAAGTGAAATTTTTACCTGGAATGCCATGGCGTTTTGGATGCGGTTTTGGCTGCGCAAGATGTCCTCCACCTCCTGCCGCACCACCAGCTCCAGCACGAATGTTCTCTAATCGACTTGCCAGCATGAGCATACCCTTGGACATTGCTGGTTTTGGGGCGGTTGTAGCATGACCAGTAGGAGGTAGACCACCATGGCCACCGTGGACGCTGCCATGCCCAGACAAAATCGAACCAGCATGCCCATGGCCCTTCCCCTTACCTGTTGTGTAACATTCAAAATCTCGTCAAAAAAAACAAAACACCACTAATACTATCTACGTGCAGTAGTTTTTATGTTGTTAAATTCCGTTGATCAAACCACCAGACAAAATAGAACCGGCGTGGTTCCTGGGGGGTCGCTTCGGCATACCATGGATCGTTCCTGGTGTAGCTGCATGACCCGGCGACTAAAACAATACAAAACATACATTTTTACAACAAAACATCAATATTTTTTAATTGCACGACTGTATAAACCAATAGAAAGTGAAACTGATAAAAACGTACAGCGGCATGTGCTGTTTGGTATGGGCTCGCGACGGTGCTAGTACTTCCCATAGAATTCCTGTTGGGAAACATAAAAACAATACAATTTCAATAAATTTTACGCCAAATAAATGAAATTTACAACAAAAACTTTTTTTTGCAATTTTTTTTTTGAATAAAATACCGATCCATGTGGTTAGGCACGCTCTGTCTCAGGCCATGGATGGTTCCTGCCGTAGGGCTCGGTTGCTATATTTACAACAAGAAGCCATTATTGAATACAACCATGTATGATTCAATGTAAAAATATGAATGGTACATACAAATGTAAAGATTTAAATGGAATGGGTACGCGTTTTGTGCGAGGAGGTGGCGGGCTGGCATGTATGGTCCCATGGCCTTTATGTGCTGATCCCATACTCCTAGCGCTGCCTGATCTCTGCATGTTAGTGGGATAGCCATAAGGACCTGCAGAAGCATGTGGGGAAGGATCTCGAATGCGCATCTTGTCAAAAGCTAAATCCCCTAGGCCGTCGGAACGCTTGGAGTCGGATCTGTTCCATGGCGCGGGGCTGGACGGTGCGGGACTCGAAGATGGCGCGTTCGACTATTAACACATTATTTCACAAAATCACAAAAAAAACATCGACAAACATCAAAAATCACAACGTTTTTTTTTATAAGAAATGTTGAAAGCCTACGTCATCGTCGTGCCAGGGGGCGCGGGGGGACCGTCTCGAGCTGCTGGACTGCTCGAGAGTCGAAGCGTCAATATTCAAACCTACAAAAATAACAAAACCATCAAAAAACAAAAAACATATTTTTGTTTTTCACTTCTTATGTTTTAATTTTCAGTAATTTATGTTTTACTAAATTTGTTAGAAAGTTAAAAATGTACTCATAATGAAAAGCCTTGAGAGATAGTCCTTACAGATGCGTTTGTTTTACTGTAAGGCTTGCTAAGAATAATTTGTTTTGTACTAAGGATAAACAAACTGTACAGGCTTCTAAGGTATTGATGAATACTTGTAACAGAGAGGGATACTTCTAAATTATGTTGTAAATCGAAATTACGTGACTTTTTGTCAACAAAAAATACGTGCTGTATGGATCTTGTAAACTTAACGAATTTGTAATAATATCAAATATGTAAATAGATAAAAGAAGGAAGACGAGAGTTAGTTTCAAGTTTTGTTTTTCAAGTAGACAAATTTGTAGTTACATTACGGGGGTAAAAGGGGGGATATCAAAATTAAGGTAGCGTAACTAGATATCACTTGTTTCTCCTTAGTATTTATTCCATATTTTTTTATTTTTTGTTGTTTGCCAGGACAAAATTTTGTTATGTTAAATTGTTACAAGTTGTTTTTGCAGTTGATAATTAGTTTTAAATTGTTTTTATAATTGTATAAATAATACGAATTTTGTAGCGATTTGAGTGACACATACATTGTAATGTATGTTTGTGAATTTTGATTTTGATAAGTATTTTCGGTTTTGAATTTTTGCGTTTTCGATTTTGTGCAATAAATTATAATTATACACGGTAAAATTTGAATTTTGTAATAGTATTTTGGTTGTTTTGTTTTTCAATAATTTTTTTGATTTTGTAATGAGGCAAAACCAGGATAGACAGTTTTGATTCAGAATTGTTGGATTGTGTCAATTTTGATTTTGTATTTTTGTTTTCAATCAATGATTAAACACAATCAGTGATTTTGAGAAGAATTTTCGTGTTGTTAATTACCCGTTGTAATATTGAGAAAGTAGGTAGTAACATTGTATTTTCGGCATGATTGCAACAATCATGACGTGAACATTGAACACGAATTTCGATTTTGTTGGTAAATGGTAACAGTGTTCGAGAATTTGTAATGAGTTTGTACATTTTGAAATTTTGTTATTATCAGTTTGAGAATTTTGTTTTTGTGTGCGTTGTGTAGTGTTTGAACAATACGTTTTTGTTGTTTGAATTTGAGATTTGAAAAATATACACACGACAAAAAAATATTGTTGTCACAGGGCCACAGTCACGTAGGGGAGAATTTTAACATTGATTAGTGAGTTTTCATTCGTTTCTGCATATTTTCAGCACGATTGAACAATTTTGGAAAGTACTTTTTGAGGAAATCTTACGAGATTCAAAAAACACTCCAACTTCAAATATCACAATGTTTTCCAACTGCACATTTTTTCATTCTGTCTTATACACTTTCACGTTTTTGATACAAATTTTCAACTTTCAGAAATTCTTAAATCTTAAAATTTTCAAAAAGACTATGAAATGTTTTGCATTTTGAACGTATAAACAAGAAAAAATGTGGTAGGAAAACATTGTAAAATATGAAATTGGAGATCGACGTCAAAAACGTTTTACAACTTTTGATAAGAAAATCGCAATCGTATCCTCGAAAATTGCGATCTAAATATTCACATTTTATGTTTGAAAAAATGTTGGCACGAGAAGGAACGCGAACAGAAAAATTTGATATTTCGTGAGCACTAGTGTGCTTTCGTATTTTGGTGGATAAAGTGTCGGAATAACAAATGTTGAGAGATATAATGTACGCTCCCACACCACATCCGATCACTGTTTTTTTGCACATTGCAAAGAATGGAATTTTGATGTAAAGAAAGAACACGATTGGCCGAGAGTGCGATATGTAATTTACTTCCACGACACAAAATTAGTTTTGGAATAAAGTGTTGACCTCCACGTTGGGTTTTGTTGTTGTAATTTTGTAAACTTCTAGATGGGATGGAAAGCCGAAAATTGGTGTACTTTTTGAGAATTGCAATGGAGTGGAACGAGGTTACTTTTATTGTTTTTTGGCCAACGTGTTTTTTTTGTAATATTTTGTCCCTACGCTACGCAACACTTTCGACAACAAAACCGTTTTGAAAAATTTTCGGTTTTAGATTTTTCTGGACCAACCATTTTATACATTCCAAAAAAGAATGTTTGGAAAAAAAGAATTTCGAAATGTGTTTTTGACTAGACTACAATCGTGATTTCCCTCCACGTTCCTCGTCTTCTGCTCGCTTGAACAGATTGCACACACCGAATTTTCGGAATTACTTTTGACTTAATTACATTTTGTTCGGTACATATTTACTCATAGTATGTACTGTACGTAGAGAAAATTTTTCACAACGTAAAAGAATTGAGAGGATGTTTTGAGATTGACGCGTAAGAATTTGAGAAATACACGATGAAGAATTGAACTCGAACGTAAGCTACGTCTAAACATTTCAGTAAAGAAAGAAAAAAACAAAGGATATATATGAGAAACTCGACGTTATTTTGTACTACAAATTTCACTAACTTTTTCTTGTCTCGGCTAACACTTGATCCTTACATGTTTGTCTACTCTTCAACTTGATATTTCTTTACTTTCTAAACTTGACTATCCTCTTTTGAATTTCTAAGATTCTAAATTTCTAAGATTCATCTAGAACAAAAGCAGTGGCAGCAGCAAAGCAACAAAACATAAAAAGATCCACACTCGAGAGTTGGAATGCCGCGCTCAAAATCGTATACCAAAATGTTTCAATTTCCAAGTCGAACGCACAAATTTTGGTTTCAAAATAGAATGTAAGATGTGACGAAAATATGTACTGGGAATGTCAATGCCATCAATTCGTCGCTTGCCGGGCGTGTTCTGGCTCGTGCCCCCATCCAACTATTTTGAAACGCATAAAAAACATGGAAAACCATTTGATTTGTATTGTTTTGACGCTAGTTTGATTGATTTTGAAAAGAATTAATTAGTACGTTCACGTAGGTCACAGCAGCCTGCCGTTGTCTTGCGAAATCATCAATACTCCGACCGCTCTCTCTACTTAATGCACTGACATAATTACAAAAATAAAATTTTTAAAATCACAAACGAAACAATACAGTATTAAAAGAATTTTCAAAACAGAAATTACAAGCAAGAATGGTATACAATTATGTTTTTTGTATGTGGAAAGTTACCCCGGCGATTCCTGAGGAGATCCACCTCCTGCCTGCTTCCATGGCGATAGGAAACAAAAATAAAAAAATTTAACAAAAAAAAAACATAAAAATCAAAACAACCGAAAATGAACAAAATTAAATGTTTTATACAACTTTTCAGAATCCGTTACAATAAAACTTGCCCGAAATTTGTTTTTCGTTTTTCGGTTTCCAATCTAGACGACATACCTTCCATGGTGGCGTGGGCGAGCTCCCGCCACTATTCATCGCCTTAGAATACCTTCAACATGTTACACAACGGCCG
>JACLAD010004318.1_pt1 | contig 20287 bp, 11 predicted proteins | sample 8027901 | NCBI WGS metagenome assembly JACLAD01 (sample SAMN15725071, study PRJNA655200) | protist metagenome | isolation source: fluorescence activated cell sorting (FACS) single amplified genomes of... | place: Spain: Blaines Bay Microbial Observatory, Mediterranean Sea | collected 2016-07-05 | reverse complement strand
GAAGGTTATGATGTGGGTTCTGAACCTCTGCCTGCTACTTCCAAAGAATTGATGGAATCTATTTTGAATGACGTAGAGGCTCAAATCTCCTCTCCTGAATTGAATGTGGAACACAGAATGACTGTGGCAGAATATGAGAAATTATGTCCTTTTGCCAAAGACCTTGAAGATAATTGGGGCCCTGCTCCTGGTCACTTGAATACAGATGGCAAAGACTTGTTGATCTATGGTAAGAGATACGGTAACATCTTCATCGGTGTACAGCCTTCTTTCGGATATGAAGGTGATCCCATGAGATTACTATTCTCTAAATCTGCCAGTCCTCATCATGGTTTCGCCGCATACTATACATACCTTGAGAAGGTTTTCGATGCTGACGCAGTATTGCATTTTGGTACTCATGGATCTCTAGAATTTATGCCTGGAAAGCAAGTTGGTATGGCTGGTACATGTTACCCTGATCGTCTAATCAATAGTATTCCTAACTTGTACTACTATGCTGCCAACAATCCAAGTGAAGCTACCATCGCAAAGAGACGTTCTTATTCTACAACTATCTCTTACTTGACTCCTCCAGCTGAGAATGCTGGTTTGTACAAAGGATTAAAAGATCTTGGTGAACTAGTATCGTCTTATCAAAATTTAAGAGAGAACCAACAACGTGGCCCTGCTATTGTCAATTCCATTGTTGCTGCTGCTTACAGTTGTAACTTGGACAAGGACGTGAACTTGCCTACAGAAGATGCAGATGCCAAGGAAATGACTCAAGATGAAAGAGATGGTGTGGTTGGACAAGTCTATGCTAGAATCATGGAGATTGAATCTCGTCTATTACCATGTGGTCTACATACTATTGGTGAGATGCCTTCCGCTGAAGAGGCTATTGCGACTCTTGTAAACATTGCTGCTATTGACAGACCTGAAGACAACATCAAAGGGTTACCTCGTATCCTAGCTGAATCTATTGGGAGAAACATTGAAGATATCTACAGAAATGCGAATAATGGTGTCTTAGACGATGTTGCATTGAACCAAAAAATCACTGAAGCCAACCGTGCTGCTGTTCGTGCCATGGTACAACGCTCGACAGATGCTGCTGGTCGCGTCAAAGAAGTTAACCCTATGGGTAATATCTTTAACATATTCGGTGGATCCCCAATGAAGAAAGCTATTGCTCCTATGGGGTTCGATAAGGTTTCTGAAGAAGATCTTAGTCCTTTGTTCGATTACTTGGAATTCTGTTTAAGACAAGTAGTTGCTGATAATGAAGTCGGTGCTATGCTTGAAGCGTTGGATGGTAAATTCGTCACTCCCGGACCTGGTGGTGATCCCATCAGAAACCCTGGTGTATTGCCCACGGGTAAGAATATGCATGGTTTAGATCCTCAATCTATTCCGACTACTGCTGCTGTGGATGTAGCTAAGGTCGTTGTCGATCGTCTTATTGAAAGAATGAAAGCAGATACAGGAGCATACCCTCAATCTGTTGCTTTCACTTTATGGGGTACTGACAACATCAAGACCTATGGTGAATCTTTGGCTCAAGTATTGATGCTTGCGGGTGTTCGCCCTATCGCTGATTCCTTGGGACGTGTCAACAAGCTAGAATTGATTCCTTTGGAAGAATTGGGACGCCCTCGTATCGATGTTGTCATCACTTGTTCTGGTGTATTCCGTGACTTATTTATTAATCAAATGAATTTGATGGATAGAGCCATGAAGATGGCAGCTGAAGCTGATGAACCTCTAGAAATGAATTATGTACGTGCTCATGCTGTTGAACAAGCTAAAGAGTATGGCGTCTCATTGAGAGATGCTGCTACACGCGTATTTAGCAATGCTGCAGGCAGTTATTCCGCTAACGTTGGATTAACCTTGGAGAACGGTGGATGGGAAGATGAGGCCCAATTACAGGAACAATTCTTGACCCGTAAGGGTTTTGCCTTCAATGCTGACAAGCCTGGTGAGATGGAATTGCAAACTGACTTGTTCAAGGCATCTTTGAAGACGGTCGACTTGACCTTCCAGAACCTCGACAGTAGGTAAGTATCTCTTTTTCTTCCTCTTGGTATCCTCTGCTTGTGCTCCTGCTTCTACTTCTTTTTCGGCTATGATATTCATACTAACCCATCCTTTGCTATTCTTCTCTATTCGTACAACATAATAACACAGCGAGATCTCCTTGACGGACGTATCTCATTATTTCGACTCTGATCCCACCAAAGTGGTTGGATCATTGAGAGATGATAAGGCCAAACCTAATAGCTTCATTGCTGATACCACAACTGCCAACAGTCAAGTACGTACCCTCAGCGAAACTGTTCGTCTAGATGCGCGCACGAAGTTGCTCAACCCCAAATTTTATGAGGGTATGTTGAACAGTGGATATGAGGGAGCACGTGAGATCACCAAGAGGTTGAAGAACACTATGGGATGGAGTGCTACATCTGGAGAAGTTGACAACTTCATTTATGAAGATGCCAACGATGTGTTTATTAAAGACGCTGAAATGCGCCAAAGAATGTTGGATACCAATCCTAATGCATTCAGAGACATGGTCACCACCTTCTTAGAGGCAAATGGCCGTGGTTACTGGGACACCAGTGAAGAGAACCTTGAGTTACTTCAAGAACTGTATCAAGAAGTGGAGGATCGCATCGAGGGTGTTTAGATGATGTACACAATATAATATTAGTGATCAGGTGTATTAGACACCCAAAGAAACCTTAAGTAAAGAAACATAAAATAAAACGTAAAATTTTGGACTTGGAGCAAATTGTATATATTTATCGTGTCCTTCTAAAGTGGACTAAATAACTTGACAATCAATTCTTATTTACATACATGCTTACAATCGTCTACAAGTGCTTGCTTCTCTCTATCTATATCTCACCATATACCGTTTACTTCACTTCCTTTATAAGGATGCCTTGAAAGCTTGTCTCATCATGACCACAAATCGACCGATATGGTTATCCTTGTTCAATGCATTGATATGCATGCTGGTCACTGTGCTTGGCAACTTAGGACTCGTTTCTAACAATTTATAGGTATCATTTTCATCAACCATCATTATGAAGTAGTACTCCTTGAAAGGTTCAGCCTCATTGATTTGTGTGAAGACGAATTTCATACTTTCATTCTCACTCTTCTGGAATTCCAATCCAAGAGAACTATACAATCTGATTCCGTGTGTCAAATCGTTCAAACTACGTTCAATTCTCTCTCTGGCTGTATCATGCTCTTCACGCACTACAGACAAACGGTTTGTCTCTTGTGCTTCTTCCAATTCGTATTTGCGTAACTCCTTTTCCCAAGTTGACATGCTTGATTTCAAACGCTCTGTCTCCTGTACGTAATGCTCAATTTCCTGCTTCTGCTTTTCCTTCAATTCATCGTTGTATTCACGCACATCATCCAAATTCATGTTGTTCTCTTTCAAAGCGCGAATTGTGTGATCACATTCCTCAATCTGCTGGTCGAAAATGGTTTTGTTCATAGTCAAGTCATCCACTTTCTTCTGCGCCCAGCGATTAAAAGATGTATTGGTGCGCTCCAACTCTAGGCGTAAATTCGTTGTAAGGGTCGACATCGTTATATAGCACAATCAAATCAGCACCGGCTAGATCTGTATAATGGGCGTCTCTTTTGCACCGAATGAAAATAAAACGACTAAGTGGTATCCCAGCGATATCCTGCAGTTACAATGAGTCCGTAAAGCAATGCGATACGATCCTTTTGCTTAAACTGGCGGAGTAAAACCGCAAATTTGCTTCAGCGAATAAATGATACCCACCCCGCCATTTCCGCAAGTCACTTCCAGAAAAAAGCTAAACTGTCGAGGGGGCATATCGCGTCACAGATGATCTTTAATGGCGTATTGGACCGATTAGAGCCTTTAGCGAGGCTTGTACTAAGCTTTGTTGGATCATTATTCCATTAGAGAAGTTTTTTGTTGTCGCATCTGCCAAAAGTGATGAGCGTCTCAGACGACAGTGATTCTGTGGTCTCTTACGACTCTATCGCCGAAGCTTTTGGCTACTTGGATCATGCAGAAAACTTTGTGGATCCTCGTGTGCGCAGTCCAGGCCGCGAACCTGTCCGTAGTCGCACGCCATCTCCGGAGAAGTACTCACGTGACAATACTCCTTCTGACAAAAAGAGGAGCAAGAGGAACAAGAAGAAGGGCGATAGTAAAGGGGTATCCACTACTGAGGAAAACGAGAAAAGCAGTAGGAGAGGTAAGAAGAAGGATAGCAGTAACGAGAACGAGGCCGAGAGTACTTCAGAGGAGAAGACTTCTAATACGGAGGAGAAGAATTCAGAGGAGATTGTCACTATGCATTCAGAAGAGGATCACAAGTCGATGGAGATTAAGCTTGAGATGAAGAAACATATTGCTCTCACTTTCATGGAAGAAGAAGCCTTGAACCAGAAACGCGTCTACGATGCCGATTTGGAGTATGAGAGTGATGAGGATCCTGATACAATCCTCGAAAAACCTCAGTATTTACATACTGCTACAAGCACGGAGAAATATAATGATGGTAAGAATCCTGATGAAGATGTTCGGAATATCATGGCGGAGATCCGTGCTGAAGCGAATCGTGTGGCAGAGATGGAAAATATTAGCCCTGAGGTACAAGCTGCCTTGCTGGATATCGACATGCGAAACAAGGAAGCGAGTATACACGTAGAGTACAGTGCATCTACAGGCGAGAGCACACCGACGTCCATCTCGTTGCCTAGCACTGCACCTAGCTCTGCGATACCCTCTCAAAGAGATATTAAGGAAGAGAAAGAGAAGAAGGAGGAACCAGTCGTTATTGCTCCTTCACTGGATACTTCGATGGAGACCACTTCACTGGATCTTGTAGAAGGCTCGCTGTTGTCTGATAAGAGACCTGGCACCAAATCTGTCCGCTTCGAAGACTCTCTTGCTACCGCCGAAGATTCTACGGTTGATGGAACTATTGAAGCCAAGGATTCGACCATAGACGTGAAATATGGCTCTGCTATGGAAAGCAGTATCGTTTCTGACACTAAGAATACTATCGATGGCAACTCAATGATGGATTCTGGTCCCGATACTCTCACAAATACAACATCAAAGAACGGCAAGAAGTGCGGCAGATGCAAAAAAGTAGTGGAAGTCGATTTGGAGATTGCTCTTTTTTGCCCTAATTGCGGCTACAAATTACGTAAAGCTCGCAAGGACAAGGATATTGTCACTTCCAATACTCCCAAAAATTTGTTGGATTTCCAGCATCATAAGAAGATGATCGAGAAGCATCGTGAAGAGATTGCATTATTGCGACATGGTCCAAGTGCCTTGGAGGATAATGATGACACTCGAGAAGAGGAACAAGAAGACTTACAGGAATTGCCTCCTAAATTGGTGGAAGGTCTTAATACGCTCTTGGACCACTTGAATGACCCGGAAGTTCAACATAAGAAGGTAGAGAGCTTAGCCTTTGAAGAAAGTAAAGTGATGTCTTTAGAGCTAGAGAGTGCCATCAATATAGAGGAGATGTACATGAACATCAATAAGGAAGGTGTTATGGGCCATAATGAAGACAAAGTGAGTGTTATTAGTGCTCCTACAATCGGCAAACCTGATTCACCTATAAATAAGGTTACTATGGTTCCCAATACGATCTTCGCTGATGAGTTACAAAAGACGGAATTCAATTCCACTCTTACTGGGTCGGGGAGCTATATTGATACCAGTGGCAGTATATTCGACGTAGGTGCTAGTCAATCCATCTCCTATGATACCCCTTTGTACAGTGAATCCATCTATAATACGCGTCCAAAGGGTCTAGCGGCAATTCAGGATCAGTACAAAGAGATTAATCGTACGTTGCCTTCTTTGGTGTTTGGTTCTACCAAAATGCGTAGCAGTGTAGAAATGCCTCCCTATTGTCGTCCTAAGAAGACCAGTGTGGCTTGGAAACGAGACTCTCTCGAGACACTAGCATTGCAAAGGACATATCAAGTAGTCAAAAAGAAAGGGATACAACAGCAACATTCTGTTCCCATCAAACCATCTGGCACGGTAGTTACTGAAAAACCTTGGTCTGCTCCCAAACCTACAGATCCAGCCTACTTAGGAGATGCCGAATCAGACTACCAAATTCTTAGTCGAGTCAAGAAACCTCAAAAGACGTATAGCTATGTCACCAACTACCTAGACGATGTTGGTTCTGTGTTAGAGTATTATGAACGCGTAATGCAGCGTGATAGTGAACTCAAAGGTGTCACAAGGGCATTAAAAGGCAGTACATCCACTACCAAGACCTTTAAGAAGGACAAATATGGCCTTCCTGTCAAGAATATCAAGAAACGGACTCTGGCAGGGTTCAGAGATAGTATCAGCGACACAGACAGCCATCCCGTGACGGGAGTTGCCGGAGGCAATTTCTTTGACGAGGAAGAGATGATGGAAGCAGAAGCCAATATCGATGCTTTGTTCGATAATGCTCTTATTATGGGAGATATCAAGAACACCAAGCAGAAACAGGATACAAAAGGGGATACTAACAAGACCAATACGACCAGTGACAGCACTGATTCCAATAATTTGGATGCTACTGGCATGAATACGGACAATATGCAGTCCATTAGCGAAGACCAGGACCCTGAAGCCACCTTCTATAACCCGAACAAGGACAAAGATTACACAGAAGGAGGTAAGAAATCGTTCTTTTGGGGTCCATTGCGTGAAAAGGAGAGATACTTCTTACCCAAAGAAGAGGACCCTCATGGCTTCTTGGCACTATATGGTGAGAATATTGATGACAATGACATCGATATGGATATGTTGGATGAAGAAGAGTTGAGGATACGAGAAGAAAATGAGCGATCATTGATGGATGTGGAAGAGGAGAGAATGATCGCCTTTTTGAAAGAAGAGGCTGAGAGCAAGAAGAAGAAGGTTTTTTCATATACTGATGGTTGGTTGGATCCTAGTGATAGTGATAAAGAGGACGAAAAAGAACCGACACCAGAGAAACCTACGAGTCCTCGATTATTGGATCCAGTAATTCGCACCTTCACAGAGCAAGATAATGTTGATTATACAACTCAACCAATGTTATGGACGCATATCATCAAGCCAAATGGCCCTACGAGCTTTGATCAAGATGTGAGGGAAGGTTTGGAAAGACCTTTGACTCCTGAGCCCACCAGTGATGATGAAGATGCCGCATTTGAAGCAGAACTGGAGAAAATGAAGGCCAAGAAGAGCAAGAAGAATGGGGATAAAGAGAAGAAGGATGATAAGGAGAGTGAGGAAAAGCAAGGAGGTGAAGAGATTACCAGTGAGAAAGATGAGACGGAAACTGAAAATGTGAAAGACGAGAAAGTAAAAGAGACTCCTATGAGTAAAGAGAAAGAACAAAAGGGTGACGAAAAAGAGACGAAGCAGAACAAAGAGAGCAAGGTAGATGAGGCAGAAATGGTGGTTAGTTTTGCCACTGGTGATGTGTCTGATGCCGAGGAAGCCGATGAAGATGAGTACGATGAGGACTATGAAGAAGATTCTGTAAAAGAAATAAAATCGATGGAATCACCTCCTGCTGTAAAATCACAGAAACAGTTGGAGCTAGAAGAGATGGAAGCTAAGAAGAGACGCGAAGCTGAAGCCGAAGCTGAGCTGATTGTCCCTGACAAAGTCATAGAAGCAAAGCGATTGGAAAGAAAGAAATACATTGCTGCTATGCGTCGTAATGTTCGTTTCACAGGAGTATATGATCCCGACCCTGAAGACGCACTTGATGAAAAAACTGGTCTTTTGAAATCAGCGAATAAGAATGCTGTGTTGGAGCCTATTTATATACATAATCCGGATAAGGACATGTATCATGAAGATGCCAAGAAGATGAATACTTATCTACCCGATGAAAAAGGCCATGCAATCATGTCTCGATTGTACAAGGCCAGTACCAAGAAACTCAAAGAATGCGTGAAAGACCCCAATAAAATTCGTCTAATTGATGAGTTATTGCCCATCACAGCTCCTCGCTCATTTGCTCATGAGAAGGTCGCATTGTACAAAGAGCAGCAGATTGTGGTGAAAAGAGCATTGGATTATGCTAGAGTTGCAGATGCGACAGCACGTAAAGAACATACAGCATACCAGACATTGTTATCGAAACGACGTGCAAAAGCAGCAACAACTGTGAGTGATGCTCTACATCGTGTATCTGAATACCAACAAAAGTATGAAAAGAAGTATGATGAATTGATTGAAAAACTACAAAAGGCACCAGATACCCGCAAAGATAAGATCAAGGCACAAATTAACCGTGTAAGTAATGTTATGGGCTCTGAATTGAAGGAACTAGGAGAGAAGGTCGTCGTTGCGCAGAAGGAAGAAGAACGAGAAGTAAGTGAATGTCGTGGATTAGAGGAGACTTGTGTGCGAATTTTCAAACATTGGAGACCTTTGAATGCATCACTCTTTGAAGAAGCCAAGTTGGTGAATTTCAGATTACAAGCTTTGATCGAAATCCTCAGTGTGCGCATTATTCAACGCACTGCAAGAAAGCGCTTGTTGATGTATTGTCGTGGAGAACCTGATGATAATTTCGCGGATATGCTTCTTAATAAGATGAAGACTAAAAAGAAAGTGGTGTATGGTGTACGACCATGGTGATCAAAGAGAAAGAAAGACAATGTGATTAGGGTAGAATTTGTATGTTTGTAAATTTTATTTTTTTAAATGTTATTATTATGAATTATATGAACTTTGTTACCTTTTAGTACCCTACCATGGTATACTTAAGGGGATGTCTATGTTGAGCATCAACAGACTGTAATGAATTGAGATTGGGACTTATCCCTGAAAAAAACAAATTCAACATTTTAAAGAGTCACCACTACAAATACTGATAATAAGGAAGAGATACAGTCTAATGGGAAATTGTGATGCAGACGAAGAGATTTGGTGTTGATACGCGGACAACCTTAAAAGGGTCCAAACATATACGAACTAAATGCGCTCCATCTAAACAAGACCAATTGTTTTCTGTATACTATGAAAGTATAACTCTACCAGTATGACTAGAGAGAAAAGAACCTTTACAACAAACAAACAGCATCTCTGTTTATCCTTATAACTTGTAGTGAATCATTACTTTTCAAATGTCGATTTCAATGCACTATCCGAGGATAGGCATCACATTACCACTCCTGCATATTACTACAACTAACTATTACAATATCTATCCTATATACATTAACCGATTCCAGACAAGCATTACTAATTTTTATTATTTTTTATTTCATTCCAGCCACTAAAAAACTATCATTTTTATTTTGATTGTGTTAATGATGGGGTTTCCACCTTTAAAAAGACAACATCAGTAAAATATCGTCTTCCTACCACGAGGATGAATGAACACTGCGGCAGTATTTTAGTTCCTAAGGAGGTAAGATCAAAGGATTTTCTTGATTGAAAAAAGAAAATCCTCGTTGTTTCTTCTAATATACGCACTATCATTATTCACAAAGGTGGATGGCGTCCGCAGACGACCTAAGGAAAACCATACATGTGGGCGAACATGTTTGGTTGGTTGCGTGCATGAATTTCTTCACGGTTTAATTGCCAACTTCTCTTTTGACAAGACTCACTAATTAAACCCGTTTGAAGACCTGCATTTAATTCCTCAGAATTGTATGTTTTCAAGACACGACCTATACCAGCATCTAATTTACGCAACACACTACTATTACAAGTAGTGGACTCAATCAACATCAAATTATGCATTTCACACATTTTATATAATTCTTCACTACGTTGAGGTGACATCGAAGAAGTAGCAGCATACACGAAACTAGGACGTTCTGTCTCAGTAGCATGAAAAGCCATCATTGGCGACTTCATACTACCAAATTGTGTAATCATCACTTCATTTAGACTAGAAGGAATCATGCCTTCCGCATCGTACTTTATTTCAGAATAAGCAATATTCATTTCATTAAATATTGCTCTCTCACTAGCCTTGCCAGAGACAAGGATGGGAGCTGACATGCGGGGAAGAGCATCAAAAACACGACCAAGGATGTCGGCTTTAGAAGCGCTTTTCGGTAATTGTGACCGAGTTAATGTCTTCTTTGGCAATGTGTTTCCATGAAAGATAAAATTCGTTTTGGGCACAACTTTGCTGCGAGCGGCGTTCTTTTCCATCTCTCCAGCGAGACTACTCATTAAACGACGCATGTGTGGTATATTCATTTTTCGTACAAACATTCTAATTGATTTCTGATCCAATATTTTTATGTCACAATAACCGAGAGATACCCCGTTGAAGTGCCATCCGACCCCGCCCAGGCACTTCCAAAACGCATTTCCAAATAGAGGTGTCCAGCATCGCGTATAGAGTAGCGTAGACCCTATAGTCTTTTTGGTAACATAGTACATTCATTTTTTTCACGACTAACTCTTATCTATACAATATAGTTCTCTGATCTTGTTGGAATTGATCAGTATTCAGTGAAGTAGTATCAGGTTGAAAACTCGACCAGACTTAGTACAGTTCCCTTCTTCGCTTGAATTCAGGGATTCCACCTATCCCTATTCCTAATTTGATCTCTCTAGAAAGGTCAGAGGAACAAAATTAGCTGGTTTTTAGTTTATTTCGAGGCGAGTCTAAAAATATTCAGCTCACGATTCACTTTGGAAGCTCATAGAAATTATTCATAGAACGATATCATGAACAACATTGTGATCAAAGGTGTCGATTTGACCGCTGAAGCCATCCAAGAAGCATTGCGTCGTCATTTCACAGACAAGGAAATCATTGTGGACAATAGTGGAGAAGGTCAAGGAGAAGGCAAGAATGCCGACGGCAAGGCTGGCGATGAGAAAGACAGTGAAATGAATTCGATCTTTATTTTAGATAATGCGTATTCAGATCTGAACAAGGAGTTGGCTGCGAAGACAACACAAATCGAAACTATGGAGAAGACGATCGACAAAGCCTTTGCCTCAATAAACACCTTCCAGCATCAACAAAAACAACTATTCGACGAATTTGTGCTGTTGCGTTCACGCTATGATGATCAGAGGAGTTCCCTGCTGGATGCTCTTTGGCAGAAATGCTGCAAGGTCCATCCAGAATTGAGCCATATACCCGATCAAGAGGATGAAGAAACCTTTTTAGAAACGGAAGAGCAAGTTGGTTGTTAAAATCTGGGTGCCGTGCTGGGTGCAGGTCAATTTGCTACTGTAAAGTCTTGTCAAGTATCCCATAGTCGTGCTCCACATGACAAAGAAGTAGTACTAGATCGAGATTATGCAATGAAGATCATTAATAAAGATAAAATCTTGAGTTTTGGTTCTTTGAAGCGAGTGAACAATGAGATATTGATATTGGATAAACTGAAAAATCGGTACATTGTGAGCATCAGTGACGTCATTCAGACCAAATATAAATTATATATTGTGACAGAAAAGGGAGGAGAAGACTTATTTGAGTTCTTTGATGAACATCCGGATGGAGTACCAGAAGATTGGGCTCGAAATATCATCAAATGTGTGTTGAAAGGTGTTCTCTTTTGCCATTTGAATAAAGTGTGCCATCGTGACTTGAAACCAGAGAACGTATTGGTACACTTTGATACGAGTGTTGGTGATGTCACTTCCTTGAAATTATGTGATTTCGGTCTAGCAGCACCTTTTGATAAACATGTTAGTACGGCTGCTGCGCCTCATGGCAACAGCGAAGGCATCTCTAGTAAGAATAAGCCCAGTAAAGATGAAAATGAAGAGCCTTATTTTACTGATTTCTGTGGCTCACCAGGATTCTTTGCCCCAGAGATGATCATTCGTGGTGCCTACTACGGTGATAAAGCGGATGTATGGTCCTGTGGATGTATATTGTTGGAACTCGTGTTAGGACATGAACGATTCTGTGATACTTGGATGGTGGCTTATGATTATGAAGTTTTACAGGATAAACAAGAGTTCACAGAGCGTATCATGACTATACTAGAAGAGCTCAAAGATATATTAGATTTCAGTGAGGAATTGAATGATTTCATCATGCTCTTTTTATCGATGAGAATTTCTCAACGTCCAAGTTTATTCACTTTAATACAACACCCGTGGATTAAAATGAGTGACCAAGAGAGTGCAGAAATTAAAGAATGGGTAGAATCTCTGTCTTCATCATCCAATAAACCAACAGAAGAAACGAGACGATTATCAATATCTATAGAAGATGATGCCATTGCTGCAGACCAAGAAAGAGAAGCGAGTAATAGTCAAGAGAAATTTACTGAAGACTTTGCGGATGATAATTCGTCTACATCCTCACAATTGATGTCTCCTATCGCGCGATTGGAACGTTCAGAATCAATCCATCATGTGGTTCATGAAGGTACAGCAGTCGATCCACGTATTATCAAAGCAGCCTATTCAACATTCAGTGAAAAAGAAAGAAAGGCATATGAAGTGCATAATCATGATGCAGATCACAACAGTGAGAGACATCGCTTGAACTTGCCTCCTATTGAGCCACAAACCCCCAATGTGGGTAATGTACGAAAGATCTTACAAAGAGGTGCAGAATTGGCACAAAAGGTGACGAAAAGTAATCCTCATGTGAGTAATCCAATCTCTCCGAGTACACCTATGACCAAGGGACAACACGGATCTGGGTTGTTCCAATCAAATAGTGTCGGCAAATTGGGTAGTAATCGAAAGGAGATGCAAGATGGTTCCAACCATACATCACCCGTACGATTCCAGATTGATGTAGATAGTGAAAGTGAAAATGGCAGTCCTATGGCTATGGCACCTCCCTTGACAAGTCCAGGAGCAACTATGGGAAAGCATGTCCCACATTTGTTAGGAGCATTGGATGAAGAAGGAGGAGAGGAGGCCAAATAAGAGACCAAGTAGTAGTAGGTAGTTTTAATTAGAGCACAGGAGAGGAGGAAGTAGACTAGATATACATACAATATTTGCACTATATGGAATATATGATATATATACAACATAAGAGAGAAATTCTATGTCACACCGTTCATCAGTTACGCAACTGGTTGTTTTGTTAGTAGATAATGAAAATAAATAGACTATCAGAATTACATGGCCTTGGCCTTAACAGCGGAGATCCAAGCGACTGTTCTGCATAGACGGAAGGTTTCACGATACCCACCTGCATGTACACGCATGGGTGGAGGCGCTTTTTGCGTTCACTGACTGACCGGGAGTGTCATCCGGGATCCGAATACCTGGTGCCTTGAGCATCGGGGATCGCCTTGCCTTAGGAAATTGGAAAGTGACAGACTTGTTCCACAGTTCCATATATACAACACTGAGGTCTGAGGATCTGAGGGGAAATTTTCTAAAAAAGTGGGGGATTTAAGACTTGGTGTACGTCTTAGTTTCAGTGTCAAGTGTCCGCCTCGCCAATGTCAGAGGAAGAGACGCATTCTCATAAGCATCATAAACATAAACATCACAGCCATCACCACGACGAGAAAGCTGAGGAAAGCCATCAGAAACGCCATGACGACCACCATTCTCATCATCACAATCACAAAGACAAAGGTAATACAGGGGAGGAGGAAACACATAACGAGCACAATCACAGTAGCAAGAAGAAGAAAACAACTGCAGTAGAGGATGATGACAAACCTGATTATGGTCGCGGCGGCGGCTTGACATTCAATTATAACCCTAACAAAGATTATACTCATGAAGAATATCATGCCGTCATGAAAGAGGATGTCGACGACATGTATGGGTTCGAGGAGAACAATGATGGTGGAGGTTGGAAATCGAAACAGAATGATAAAGATTCTTGGGGAGCAGTTCCTGTGGATGAAGAGTACTTGGAACGGGCTCATGAAGGCCACCATGTCAATGCTCATTCTCGAGGTTTTAAAGAAAATGGGCTCGATGGTCTTCCAAATGGTGTAGAATTAGTAAATCATGGTACAGATGATCGAGGAAGGAAGATCCATTACGACGTAGGTACAGGTGAGGGCACTTACGGTGTCATTGAAGATGACGAGTATGCTGGACCAAGGGGTAAATTAGTACAAGGACATCGACAAGTTGCCAAATTCGACGCTGATGGATACATTTCAGTAGACAGAGGATTGAAAGACGACGATTTCGAACCAGGAGTCAGAAGCGAGAGAGCAACAGGTTGTTTATTTCTAGTGATGGCTCCCTTTGAGTTACTATACCTGTTTGTCGTGCTTACACCTTATAGAGCACTCTGTGGTAACCCTAAAGTATCAGTGAGTGGTTAGAGATGCATTATGCTCTTCACTCTTCATTTATATATATTTTTAGACTTGCGGAAATTATTGAATATATGTACAATACTGAATAATAATTATAAGAATACTATCTATTTAATGAAGATTCCTTTACTGGGAAACTGTCTCTCTCATCCCCTGTGATTCACCTTAAAGGCCTTCGTGCTTCTTTGTCATCGCTACTATGCTTTAGATTCCACCTTCGAATTGTGCATCTACCAGTTCATCTTCTTCAATGGAGCGAATGACCACATCCGATCTAGGGAAAGATTGACAAGTTAATGCGTATCCTTTTTCTGCCACACTGTCATCCAGAGTGCCTCCACTTTGATCACATTCGCCACTTTCAATGAAAGCAGGGCATGTCAAACACACACCGAGATCACAATCGTGTGGCAAGTCAATGTTCGCTTCCAGTGCAGCCTCCAGGATACTGGTATTTTCAGAAACTTCGAGTTCAGTCTCCGTGCCTTCATGCTTGATAGTTACTTTCCAATACAAGCGAGAAGAAGCACGAATCGAAGTACCGCTATTTAGGGCTCTGAAGGGGCGCATAAACGCACTAGCGCGTAGAATTGCAGCCAACGCGATAATAACAAGCAGTACTGTCCCCATGACCACAGTCAATACCTCCTGCACTTTGTCGAAACTCTTCAAACCTTCTGTGATGTAAGCCGATTTTGTAGAAGTGACGAAATCGGGTGGTATAACGGTGACAACTCACGACAAAAAAGGATAGGCAGGAAGTTGCCGACTGTGTCTTAAATCGAACAAATGAATAACGTTATCACTTTTTTGCTTCTACTTTTAGTGGTTCAAACGGCTTTTTCCTTTAGACCTACCATGGTTCGTCATAAATTGAGTACTTCGATGTCACCGATTAGCTGTCCTACTTTAACACCTGCTCGTACACGTAATGCTGAACTATATATGGGTGGCAAGCAAGCCAAGTTCGGTCCTTTCAGTCCAGCTGTGTATGTGGGCAAGTTTGTGCTCGGAGAGCAGAAGTTCAACAAATTCAGAGCCAAGATCATTTCTCTTCATAGTCAAATTATCACTGATTTCTGTATTCAATACGGTGCATACAACATGCGCGTTCGTCTTATTAAGAAGGCCAAAGTCAATGGGGATAAGTTGGGATTCTTGTCCTAGGATCCAGAGGATTATTGTTCAATCCAGGATATTGCTACAATTACAACCTTCCCACATCAATCATATTAGACGATAGAACACCCTATCAATCATCGGCAGTGTGCAAGTCATGCAATCATCACTTTACGAATCATATTCATCTGCTCCAATTCAAGTTTCAATCATTTACAGTGCTGCTATACATTTATAATATATACAGTTTACAATTTATTAAATTTGTAACAAATCAAGTTTGGTATTTATATTTACAAAATTACAATGAATCGAACAGAAAATATGTATGTATGTAATCATTCTTTCCCACGAAAGCTCAGTAATAATAGTTCAGCATAGTCTTTCTCTTTCTCTCATAATATAGGGTAGGCGATTAGCGGTAAATGTAGATAGCCGTAGTGCAAAGTAAACGAGACAAGAAAGCAATTCTGTATCCAATTCTAGCTACTCTTGGCACCTTTCTTAGATTTGCTCTTACTGTAGATGTCCTTGAGACTGGTATGGTTCAACCCCTTTCCATCATCTCCATCAAATGTATATCTTACAAGAGCATTCCAAAAGATGACGAAATTGCATACATAACTGCCGAAACAGACAATACAGGTATCATGCAGTACATACAGTAAGACGTAACCTAAATATAGTGATAATGCCACCCCAGAAGTACCCAATAGGACTAACAAAGTGTTGAAGAAATTGCTTTTACTGGGCTGGCTATCTACAAGAATCACCATAATGTAAAACACAACACCATATGCTGCATTCGGTTGATCCAACAGCGAGTTTTTGGGGATGACACCCAAGTAAGACCAGATCTTGCCTTGCTCCGAAGTAAAGACTTTACTGCAGGACACAGTCTCGGAGATGTCGCACAGAGCCGTGTAATCAGTATCTAGCTCCTTCTGGAACTCCACGTACAAGGCGTACAGACTCAAACAGATGCCTAGAATACAAAAGTGAAAAGTTTTCATTCTGCTAGTTCACTTTGCAATTTCAATAACTCTACGACGCACCTCGGCGGTGTAACTTGATCCCAATCTGGAAGTGTCAAAACAGGGTTTGCCACCCAAAAATCCTCTGCTTGAATCTAGGACTAATCGTGATCTAAAGGTGCTCTGAGATCTTTTTACTCGATCTCTACTGGCTCTACGTATAGTTTTTCTCCCACGGCATCAAAATAGAGACAATATGTCTCTCTCATTGCCGTGTTTGATAGGTTTTCTTTTTGCAATCGCAAGCGTTGCTTTGTCGGCTAGCATCGACCCACAACAAGTACACATTGCACTGGCTGGTAATGACGGCTCAGGAAATAGCAATAGTATGTCTGTGATGTACATGACAGAAGATGACACTTCCGAGACCATGATTAAATATGGTACTACATCTGGTGATTATACATTTAGCGCGACTGGCACCAGTTCCTCTTATTGGAAAACTTTTCACCACTCCGTTGGCATCAAAGAATTAAAACCCGCCACAACTTATTATTACGTTGTGGGAGACGGTTCTACGAACACTTGGTCGAAAGAGTTTTCCTTCATTAGTGCTCCATTGGCCCAAGATTTGCGTTCTTTCAGTTTTAATGTCTTTGCCGATCTCGGAGATGCACAGAAAAAGCATTATGGAGGCCCTACTATCGAATATGTTGGCGAACACTTGGCAGAAGATGATATCAAGCTTGTTTGGCATGGAGGAGATGTAGGTTATGCTGATGATTCTTTCCTACATCACGGATGTTATACCAAGTTTTGTTATGAAGAAGTATTTGATTCATATATGAGTCTGGTACAAGACTCATGGGCATCTCATGTGCCTTACATGGTTGCCGTGGGTAACCATGAAGCAGATTGCCATAGTCCTGATTGTATGTTCAGTAAAGAAAAAAGAGAGAAATTATCGAATTTCACTGCTTATAATACACGATTCCACATGCCTAGTGCAGAATCAAATGGCACCTTAAATATGCATTACTCTTTCAATTACGGCAACGTACATTTCGTTTCGATTGATAGCGAGACAGGTTATCCTGGAGCACAAGAAGAGAAACGCTATGTAATGCCATGTGGTGGATTTGGTGACCAATTGTCATGGTTGGAAGCCGATTTGATCAAAGCCAACCAAAACAGAGCTGCACAGCCTTGGATATTGGTACAAGGACATAGACCCATGTACGGCGACAAAGGTATTAATGTAAAGTTCCAACAAGCTATGGAAGAACTCTTCTATAAATATGGTGTCGATGTGTATTTTAGTGGACATGAGCATTACTACGTTCGTAATTATCCGGTCTATCAAGGAGTAATTGATGAGAAGAAATACGACAATCCTCGATTCACTACCCATCTAATGATTGGTGGTAGTGGCAATGACGAAATGAAGGACATTCAACGTAAATTAGAAGAAGAAGAGACTGAACGGAAAGCATTCAATATTGTTGACCCTTCTCCTGGTGACAACGACATACAAATAGCTCGTAATTATAAGGATTTATTGGAAGGCAAGTATGATAAGAGTGAGTATGTTGAACCTAAAGACGGTGACAACCCATGGGTGGTGACAAGTGATAAGGATAATTATGTTGGTATCGGAAAAGTCACCATCATTAATGACAACGAACTGCTCTTCGAATATATTCGAACCAAGTCCAGCGAAGTACATGACTCCTTCACACTCAAGAGAGACCACTCCATCTCCTACCCTCGATAAGCACAATCTCTACCCTGTGTTCTCGGTATATATATAATGACATGACAACGATAATATAGATATCCTCACAAAATATTATCATGTAGGCGACCTAGCTAGATTCTATCATTACGGGAGTAATATATAATTTAAAGCCTAGTCAATAGATTACATTATAGTTGTCTAAAGCCTGATAAACATACATACAGCTACTCCTACAGTCAAAAGTCAGTGCTAAAATCAGTATACCCCATCACTTCATTGCTGGTTACACATCTAATTGATCTGATCTTTGTTATCGTGAATTTCTAAAGCAAACCCTACTGTCTCTGCCACATTGATGGTAGAATGTGTCCATTGAGAAGGAATATACAGTAAGTCTCCTGCTTTCTGTTCAAATTGACAAGGACCAATACCTCCTTTTCCGACAGAAGTTGTGCTGTTTTCTATAATAATGCCTAGATCTCGCAGATGGTCTTCCGCGTATGGCCACATGTCAGCATTCAATCCTCCTATTGCAGCAAACTCTACAGGATGCACATTACTATAGACATCCTTAGATGGAGGTAACAAGTACCAATACTTACGGCCATAAATAAGAGCATTCAGTGCCTGTGTATGCAAATGAGCTGGAGAGCCACTCAATGGACCTCCGAGGATGAACTGAAACACTAGTATAGAATGATCGAACACGAACTTGCTTGTCGTTTGCAACAAATGCGCTAGTCTGTCTACACCTGCCTTCTTTTCATCATCTTGGTAGCTATTCTGCAATACCTCTAATATGTCATTCGTCAGTTTCAGATTGTCGTTGAAATGAGGGGTAAATATGTACTCTGGAATCAAGTTGGCATCATTATCATGATTATAGATGGCCATTTCTGTGAAGTTTACAATAGCTTTATTGCTATTCATAGTACTGATGTACTCATTTAATCTCGCAGTCTGGCCTTTTATGTGATTCTCTACAAAGTCTTCGAAAGAATGCAAAGTCTTAGTTTGGCCGAACTTGCTACCATAGGGGATACTCGTCGTATTCACTTTAGAACCACTTAGTTCTGCCAATAGAGAAGACAATGAAGCGGCCTTTTGCAAAGAGTCCCACTCACTGGTAGATAAGAACTCCTCTAAACTGAATGTCACTGGGACATTGTTAAATTGTAATTTGTTTCTCAGTTGTTCGATGGATAAATCTAACAATTGCTGCTTCGACAAGGACTCTATCTGACATTGATTGATCACAATAGGATCCACTCGATACTGCTTAGGCTCTGTAGTAGTATTATCACTACTGTCTGGGTAAGGCGAAGGCGTGATGAAGTTGCTACCTAGTGTATCCTTGAAGACAACACCCAAATCAGTATATCCGCCGACTTCCTTTTTCTTCACCTTGCCACTGCTGAGGAAGGCAGTAGAAATCTTGACAGGTCCAGTGGTCATAGCATACTCGTCAGTGATGTCTAGAATGTCCCGATTATCATATTCTTTATCACTGCCATCACCATCCTTGTCCTTCTTATCTGTCTTGGCTGCTTCTTTCATCAACCTAATGGCGATATGGTTGTACCCTAATGATTGCGCTAATTCAAGTGCCGTTTGACCATTATGTTTAAAGTCCAAATCGGGTCCCTGTTGGCATAAAATGGCTATTCCTAGATCATCTGCATTAGCGACAGCGATATGAAGACTGTGTTTGTATGGCACATTTAGAGCAGGAAACACTTGCATCAATCGATATAGTCTTAGCTTGGTCGCATAGGTCAAGATGTTGTGAGGCTGGCGTAAAGGAGACAAACTATCAGCAGCCAAAGAGACAGTGATATGACTCTCCTTCATCTCTGCTTCACTTCTAGTACCTAATCGTAAAAGTGTCTGAATGGGACTGTAGAGAAAGTCGCTAACCAGTTGCTCAGCAGTAGTGCGTGTGATCATGTTCACTGTCATATTGACATCACTTGCTCTTCTACGTGAACCTGTAAAGTCTTGACTATCGTCTCTATATTGTAAATCATCTAAAGCGCCGAGACTGCCCTTGCTGACAGTGTAGATAGATTCGTGGATACTGTCGAGGGCTGTGTACAAGTGTTCAGTCAAGTCTACTTGCACACCCGTGGTATCTCTCTTGATGACTTCCATGAGTGCATCGTAGTCACTCCTCAAACCTTTATTCATG
>JACLAD010012825.1_pt1 | contig 20298 bp, 23 predicted proteins | sample 8027901 | NCBI WGS metagenome assembly JACLAD01 (sample SAMN15725071, study PRJNA655200) | protist metagenome | isolation source: fluorescence activated cell sorting (FACS) single amplified genomes of... | place: Spain: Blaines Bay Microbial Observatory, Mediterranean Sea | collected 2016-07-05 | reverse complement strand
CCGGTAGTGGCATCCAGTGCCAGGCGCACGCCGTTGCCGCCGAAATCAAAACGGCGCGCGAAGCAGGAGCAGCCGGAACCGGAAGCAGAAGCGCCTATCCGCAGGACGCCGCGACGCGCTCCCAAAAGCCGCAGGGGCGCAGCCGAGCCGTCCTCGCCGCAGCGGGATCAGTCTACCGGATAGGCCGATCTATTGGCGTGCATGGCGCATGTTCTGCGCCGTCATCGCTGCCATGTCTTCGAGGCTGTCCACCTGCACGCGATCGATGATCGCCCCGTCGGGACGGGGCGAATTCCATCCGTCGTGATACTCGTAGAGCACCTGCAAGGTGTGATCCATGATCGCGTCAAAGACCTCATGGAGACCGCGTCCACGCATCGTCACGGCTTTGCCGCGATGCGTGAAGCGCAGGAACTCGTCTTCGTCGTCATCCTCGAACAGATCGATATTATCGATGCTGTGGTAGAAAAAGCCGTGCCGTTTGTCGCCTCGCGTGAACAGCGAGAACCCCATTTGAGGCAGGTTCTCGATGCGCTCGAATGCCCTGTATTCCGCCACGTCTGTCTCCGACCTGATGCCGCCAAAAGGCCGCTTGCCGCGCTGCATGATGATACGCTCAACCGTCCGGTTGGCGCGCTTGCTCTCTTCTGGTCTCACCGGTCGCGCTCCCGCTCATCGCGTGCGGTGCGCTCTTCAAATGTCTGTTCGGGCTCGATACGAGGGGGCTTCTCCGATTCCGGCTCGTCGATGTGCCAGCCGAGCAGGAGTTTCATTCGCTCTTTTTGGAGCCTGAAACGTTCACCCCATTCTGACGCTTGCTCTTTGAAATCGAACCGCCACTGGTTGTAGCGTTGCGCCATGTTCCGCCACCACGCCGTCTGCCTTCGCGCCTCCTGATCGTCCTCATTCTCCTGCGAGTCCGCCGAATGTTGATCCTCGAAGGCCTGACGCAGTGTCTCGTTATGTACTTCCCTGAATTTGCGGTCTTTTTCCTCAGCCGCCTTCGCGGCTTCGTGCTTCGCCCGCTGCTCGTCGGTCAATTCGTGCGATCGTTCCTCGATTGCGTGCGTCACGTCGTTGCCGCCAGTGGCGCGGCGCGGCACGGTCGGCCAGCCATCCTCTTCATGGCTGGTTGAGGTGACGCGAATGTCGGAGCCGACGCGCTCCAGATAGGCGTTCTGGAGCTTCGGCCACTCGTAGCGCCACTCCATCGCCGTCTCATGGCGATTGAAGTACCGGCTTGCATTCTTGTCTTCCACCCACTCGCCTTCCTTCATGGCGCGCGGGGTGATGCGCACATGCGCGTGCGGCTGATAGAGCTTGTAGGAGGTGGCCTCTCCGGCCTTATTGCGCACGATCATCACATGCACGTCGTCCGAGGCCTTGGCTTCATCCCGTTCGAGGAACGGGATGCCAGCCGCCGCGAGTTCGCGAATACGTTGCTGCTGCGTGTCGCTTGCACCCATCGCTGGCAGGCCGCGACCGTAGTCGTGGATAGCGACGTCGGCGACGAAACCGCGAGCGACAAACTCACGCTGCACGAATTCGACGACCAGCTTGCGCTGCTCGCTCTTGGGCAGCTCGTATGCAAATCCTAGTTGTGTGTCTCGACCGAGGCGCGCGTTCTTGCGCGTCTCCTTCTCCTCCACGCGGTTCCACAGCTCCGAGCGATCGTAGACGAAATCCGGCGATCTCTCCGGCGCGAGGATGAATGCCTCTCTCACCGTGTCCCGCCGGTTGCCGTAGCGATACCACTTGTCGCCGCCGTCCTCGCCTTGGCCGCGAGCTTTGATGTTCTCGCCAGCACGGTAGGCCGCGCCGCCCACGGCGGTGTGCCCGCGTGCCCGCGAGACGGGGAGTGTTTTGCATGTGACATTGCGTTCCATGATAGCACTCAACCTAGCGGAGAAGTATGAAGTTTAGGTTAAGAGGCTCGTATACACAAACCTGCGGTTTGTACGAGCCGAGCAGAACCCAAACGCCCTCCTGACCGCGACGTCTGTAGGCTGAAAGAAAGGGGCATTGAGCCCCGTTCTTTCAGAGCAGGCCGCTCCCTTGCCGCTGGGGCAACCCACTCTCACAGCCGTGGGAGGCTGGCTTTCGACCCCTCCCGTCTCCTTATCGAAGGAGAGCGCGCTTCATGCCCGCGCGGGCAGTGCTCCGGCCTTACGGCCTCCGACCAGACGGCACCCACCAGCCATCGAGGCAGTGTGAGCCGGTGCCACAGCGCCCAGACGCGCAGTGACAACGGATGTTGCGAAAAGCACAACTATTGATTTTATTTCAGCCTGCGCCTATTCGCGCTCGTCGAGCCCATAGTCGCGCAAAGCACGCCTCAGCGTCGGCAGGCTGACCTTGAACGACTTGGCCACGTCCTTGCGGAACGAGCCCTCGTCGATCAGCTTCTTCGCCATCGTCGCCTGCTGATGCGTGAGTACCCGCTTGCGACCGAACTTCGCCCCACGTGCCTTCGCTGCGCGAAGCCCTTCGCGGGTGCGTTCGGAAATGATGCCCCGCTCGAACTCGGCGAGCGCAGCGATCATCGTGAAGTGCAGCTTGCCCGAGGCCGTCGTTGTATCAATGCTGTCCGTCAGCGATCGAAACTCGACGCCGCGTTCTTTCAGCTCTTCGAGCAGCCCGATCAGATGCGTCAGCGACCGGCCAAGCCGATCGAGCTTCCAGACGACGAGAATGTCTCCGGCTTGCAGCCGGTCGAGCGCCGCGTCCAACCCCTCTCGCTTCGTTGCGGCTCCTGAGACCCCTTTGTCCGAGAAAATCTCCTCGCAGCCGTCCGCGCGTAGCCGGTCGGTTTGCAAGTCTAGGTTTTGCTCCCCTGTCGATACTCTCGCATAGCCAATTTTCACGCCCACATTTCTTTCAGCAGTTTCTTTCACCGTAACCGGCTGTTTTTCCTGGGGCGAGAAAAAGCGTCTCAGCATGAAAGAAAACGACCCTTTTTGTTCACAGCTATGGAGAGCGCGTCACATTCTTCCGTGACCGCCTCCCGACGTGCAAACGTCGAACCATCCGGAGGCCACCCCTTTTCCCTTGAAGATATGAACGATATATGGTACATGTATCATAAATGAGGCACTATGGAGGATGAGCAGCGACCGAAAATCTCCGTCCGGTTTTACCGCACCGCGGGTGGCGTAGAGGTCGTTCGGGATTGGCTAAAGGACTTGGATCAGGGAGATCGCCACGCGATCGGACTAGACCTGATGCGCGTTCAGTATCGGTGGCCGGTAGGGATGCCGCTATGTCGTTCGCTGAAGGGTGGTCTGTGGGAGGTGCGTACTGACCTTCCGAGCCGCCGCATAGCGCGCACGCTGTTCTTCGCGCACGACGGCTCGATCGTCGTCGTGTCCGGCTTTATCAAGAAGACCCAGAAGACACCGGACGCGGAGCTCGCGCTGGCGCGCCAACGCATGAAAGAATTTATAGGAGAAAAATGAGATGACTGAGATTGAAACGCCCCGACGCAACGTGAATGACCTGAGCACGCTCGACGACCTCCTCGCCGAGGAGGGGCGACGCGAGGAATTTCAGGCTATCGCTATCAAGGAGGTGTTGGCGTGGCAGCTCGCGCGCGCGATGGAGGAGAAGCACCTGTCTCGTAAGCGGCTCGCCGAGCGAATGGGAACCAGCCGCAGTCAGATCGGCCGGTTGCTCGATCCCGCCGATGGCAACGTCACCCTCGCGACACTCCAGCGCGCGGCTGAAGTCGTCGGGAGAAAAGTTCGAATCGAACTGGAGTAGGCGCGGGGAGGGAGCGACATGAGAAAGCGGACGAATATCCCCGTGGAGGAAAGCTTCGCCACGTGGCGCAAGAATCCTGCCTACACTGCTGCTTATGAAGCACTCGGCGAGGAATTTGCCGAGGCAGACGAGACGACGCCTTCGGTTTCTGACGACGAAAAGCAGACCCGCTAGTGAGCTGGAGTTATCGCATCATTCGCCACACGGACGGCCACTATGCGCTGCATGAGGTCTTTTACGGCGAGGATGGTGAGCCCAATGGCATGACGGTGCAGCCGGTGTCCTTCGCCGCCGATGCGGAAGATGGTGCCGAGGGGGTGGTCGAGGCCTTGCGGATGGCTCTCAAAGACGCCTCGGAGCGCGAGCCGCTGCCGGAGGAGCGTTTCTCCAGTGGCGCCTGAGGGGGGGATAGTCCAGCTCCATTCTGTGCCTGTCTGAGGAAAGCGCCATTTCACCGGAAATGGCCTTTGCGGCTGGAAGCCGTCATCGGCGACACGCCGCTGGCGCTGCCTTCAGATGCAGGTGGCTTATAGATCGGCCGAATGATAATTCGGATCGAATTCTTCAAAAAAATTATATACAAACCTCGCAACGTTATTGCGCATATCGCGCAATAAAGAGATGACCTCGATCATAGGTCGTCCATCTGGAAGAGGTATGTATATACCAACACTTGCAGTGGCCGAAGCCGAAAATGTGTCGGATGGCATTTTGAGGGAGATGCTCCAGATCTCTGTACCGCTTAGAGTCGGCTGAACGATAACAGGATCACCGAAGCCGATAATTTCGCCTTCACCCCGTATTGTGATTTCGGTGTCCAATTTCGCGGCACCAAGAGTAACATTAAGCATTCTATGTTTATCGAATATATCTAGGTAGTCTAGAACGTAGAACGCTTGGGTGTGCGGATCCTCGGCGTGATAGGGTTGAGCGGCTTCAATGAACCCGACAGCACTATCGCTTAATCCTCTGAGGCAACCACTACCTATCGATTTATTATAAGACTCTTTATCTAGCTTTATAGGCATGTAACTATTGCGATTATTATGAATAGGAATCCCCCCTTTAGCAGCGAGGCTGCATACGAGATAATCTAAGGATGATCGTAAATGATGTATGATTTCTCCGGCCAAAACGGCGTACATGTCTGGTATGGAGTTATCGCCATAGGCTTTTAGAACGTATTTTTTGGGGTCTTGATCAAAAGATCCGCGTATGTCTACCGGTCTTTGTTTCAACAATTCATTGGATGCATTCTCTAGGCCATTTATCAGGAAATCTACGCGTTGAATTTTTTTTGCCACACCGCGAAGCTCGTGTGGAAATTGGAACACTCCAGATACGTACGTCACCTGAGTTCCTTTCAATAGATCGGGCAGAAGGGTGATCCCGGCTCAATGCAGAGGGAATCGTAAAGTCGATCAAAAAGACCCGCAAGGAAGGGAGATACTGTGAGTGCGAGAATATTCCTAACGCTAGGGAGCAACGCGGGGTAGCCTATTCTGTAGCGTCGCAAGATCATCGTTCCAATTTCCGTATAGGAGGAAATCCGTATTTACGGAATTCTAGCTGTGCCAATATCCGTGGAACAATTCCGCCAGAGGTTCGGCGCTTTTCGTGCGGGAGATTACGCGGTAGCGCGACAAATGGGGCAATCCAATCAGCGTGCCATCGCGGAATTCGCCACGCACGCCTTTCACCTTACCCCAGCCGAGCGGATAGGCGGCAAGCTGCCGGCAGTCGAGCATGGGCTTGAAGCTATCGGTCACCGCCGCGCCCATCGTGATGACGAGCTTGCAGCCTGCGTTTGCCAGAATCTCCCGCCAGAGGTTGCGTCCGAAGCGCAGCGCGTCTTTCCGGTTTGCCAGCGTCCCCCAGCCGGGGGAGCGGAACGGCACGAGGTTCCCGGCTAGCACCGTCTCCGGCTGGACGCCGATCCGCTCGAACAGCAGCAGGACTTCGCGTTGCAGCGGGCTGCGCCCCGGCGCATGGCCTGCCCAGCTCTCGCAGGCATAGGCGCTGCCCCCCTCTGGCGCGAATTCAGCGTGCTCAGCGGGTCGTACTGACCCGCCCGGATTCAACCCGATAAATGCGACGTCAGCTCCCTCAAGCACCGCTGCCGGGCTCATCAGCAACCGCCAGCCGAGCGCGTTGCCGCTGGCGGCATAGGCGGCCTCGATCTGTGCCTGTAGGGCATGCGAACGAGCGGAGGCATTCATGGGCGGGCATCAATCCGGTGTTCGAGAGAAGCGTATTTCATGAAGGAGGCTGCCGTCACGCCGCCCGGTTGGGCGTTCCCCCGCTGGCGCGGAGTCGGGCTCTATTCGCTACGCTCACGAAGCCACCCACAGGGCGAAGTGTGCCCTGCGGGCGTCTTCGCCCATGCGGGTGACGATCCCTAACGTGGGAGCAAGCGGCGACGACGCGTTCTCGCCCAACCGCTGCAACGCCGCTTTAAACTCACCAAGGAACAGCAGGCTACCGAGCCGCCGCATATGCACAAATGCGACTTTGCGCAATGACGCTAACCGCACCTTGCAAGACCCGCCGGAGGCGTGTCTTTCGGGTGAGGCGCGTAATGCCGAGCCCGCTCATGCCTGACTCACCTCGGCACCAACGCATGCCGCTGATATGCGGCTAAATCGGTCAGCTACTTCTTAGGCTTTGGGGAAGGCCGTACCGGAGCTGAAGGGCTTGGCTGTCCCGTCTGCGGAGTCGGGTGCCTTATGGGAGCTGCTGGGCTAACCATTCCCCTCCGATCCTGAACGGGAGTTGTCGGACGGGGCTGTGGGGCTTTCCGGTCTGGCATCGTGTATGATCCCTCTATTGGACGGCGACTGCGTAGTTATATAAGCGTGCGAGCTGAAACAGACGACACCCGCAAGGAATGCAATAATGGCTAATATGTTGGCTCCATGTGTCGCCTGTCGCCATCTATTTCCGGAGACAATCTCGGCGCCACCGCTTTGGATACTTGCGCTAACTTTTTCGATCTCTACGCCCATATCGTAACTGGAAAATAGATGGGAAAGGATATTGAAGCATATAGCAAGGCTAAATGAGCCCCATGTCGCAAGAAGAGCGTGTGTAACAGGGGGTGGATTTCCGCCAAATTTGTCCGCGAAGGCGATGGATATTCCTAATGCGCCGCCGGATAAAGTGAGTATTGCTTTATCGTAACTGGTTGTTTGCTCCTTTTGTATCGTTATTAAATCACGTCGATGGTTGCGCAATTCGCTAATATAGAGCGTGTCGGGGTCTTTTAGATCATCTGATCCCGGTGACATTTTTCCACTCTTGTCCAAAGTGATTATTCACAATTGGAGTATATTAGTTTGATGAAACTTAGTCATGCAGTGCAGATCGGATGATCTGGAGATAACGCTTGACCTGATCCCGATCGCTGTCTTTCTCGTTCTCGCTTAGATCGTCGTACTGAGTGGACATTTGGCGATCCCATCGCGCCACAAGGTCTGCTGGAATACATAGCGATCCATCTGGCTGCAGCGCGCCCTTTCCATGCATGTATCGCTGCCAGTGAGACCACCTTTCATGTTCGATGGCAGCCAGCTCTTCGATTAAAGAGTCGAGGATTTGAGTTGACGACACTATATACACTCACTCGATTAGATTAGATTTTGTTCCACTAGGTTCCTGTAGTGCTGCCCCAATACAGTTAATTCACACCACTTGCTTTGCATCGCTGCGTGCCACATATGCGGAGCTCCGCCGGGTCGAACAAGATTAACTTTGACGTAGTTTTGCAGAACACGAAATACGGCGTTTTTCTCGGGGTCTGGAGGCGGGATAGATGGATTGTCTCTCTGCTCATTCGAGCGCTCTGGCTCAAAAGCCGGATCAAGAATGAATTTGTGATCTGGCGTGGGAAAATAGGTGGCTAGCGCCAGTAATTCGCTAAGCGCAATCGGAGACGCGGCTTTTCGTAGGGATACAAAAGTCTTCACGTTGGTCTTAAAAACGGGTCGTTGCTTCCATGGCCCGAGGGACTGGTCGACGTGTGCATAAACGCTGCCCGGCGTGACATCGCCGACTAAGTTCGCAGCGCCTCCCCTCAATGCATCCACTAAGAGGCTGGTAAACACACCAGCACCGCCACCCGGTACCTCCATTGCGTACTGATTAGCGGCGGACGCCGTCAGTACGGTCATTCCCTCTTTAATTTCGGCTATTCCGCCATGGTTGGGGCGCTCACCCGCGATGCCACTATGGCAGCTATCAAGAATGATTACTTTATTTTTGGCTGGGGAAGTGTTGGCAATAGTCATAATCTCATTGAGAGACATACCATCGTCGCCAGAACGACAATCCCCTGAGCACAGGAAGCCCCCCGTATCTTCTATGTATCCATGCCCGGCAAAATAAAACAAAGCGATGTCCGCATTATCCATGAATAGATCACGAATCGCATCTTTTAATTCAGTTTTGCTAATGATTTGCTCGGAGTCCGAGCCCGCAAGGATGCGCGGTGTTACGAAATTGATCGTTCCATCTGCATGGCGCTCAAGCGTATTTTTAACCGAAAAAGCGTCATTGACGCATCCACTTAAGTCGGGGAGATGACTATAGTGGTCAATTCCAACAATAAGTGCTTTTCTCATGGCGACCTACAAAGAATCTATGAAATCCGTGATATTTTTATCCGTCCACGGAAACGTGTTGACGCCTACAATATTCGTTCTGTCATCTTTGTAGGCGTAAATGCCGCGGATCGGAACTTTTTCCTCTCTGGCGCATGCAATCTCCCATTTTTGTCCGCTGGACGTGAGAGAGTTTTTGCTAACCAGAACGATAACCCCATCAGATCGTCGAATTCTGGTGCGGACACGAGCCTTCCAATCGCTGTCGTAGGGCTGCTTCACGGACATATCGATGAATTCGTAGGGCGCTCGCGGATGCAGCGACTGGCCCTTAAGGAAGTCGCGCTGGCGTTCGTCTTCAATGGCAAAGGCAATGAATATTGTTTTTTTATCTGCCATAAGTTCTCCATAATCCGTTGGGGGCTGCAAACGTATAAAAATAACATAAGTCTTCGTGGCATCCGTGCGTGCTAACGGTTTTATCCACAAATTTGCGCCGCTCTCGCCCTGCAGTAAGCCGCTTCAAACTCACCAAGGAACAGCGCGGGCAACGCCTGCCGTCCCTCGCATCCATTCTCGCTGTTTGAACGCTGAGACGCGAGCCGACCCGCCGCAAGGCACGCTCCGCTCTGAAGGCCTTGCAGCGCGCCGTCTCGCATCTCGTTTCGCGTTCAGCGAGAACGGCTCCGAGGAACAGCAGGCTACTGAGCCGCTACGCAGGGGTGCGACTACGCCCGCCATGTACGGAAATGCGCATTTACGGAAATAGGTAAAGACGTAATTCCGTCTTTCCTGCACCTTGGAAGACCCGCCGGAGGCGAGTCTTTCGGGCTGGGCGCGTAGTGCCCAGCACGCCCCTGCCTGACGCACCTCGGAGCCGACACCCTCAGAAGATCACCACGCACAGGTGCGAGCACCCATCAGGGGCGTAGCGCAGCGGAGCAGGCCGCGTCAGCGGCCTTGCCGCGCCGAGCATGGTGATATTCTGCCCCGACGGGTCGAAGCAGCTTTTGTGTGAAAGTTCGATCAAGAGTGGTTATAGGTCTACGAAGTCATCGCTCGTTAGAAATTTGGCGACGACCCCAACGGTGCGTGCCAATAGGTCATCGCCCGCCAGAATTTGATAGCCTGCAAACGTCAAGTCCTCAAATTCGATCCCGTCCGGCAGTGCGACAAGGTCAGGCATCCTTAGGCTATGAGTCAAAGGCCCCGGTCATCGCTGACCGAGGCCTAGTTGGTGCGAGGCCGGATAGGTAGCGCCGCCCCAAAATTGCGTTGCCTTGCCGCGATCTCACGAGGCCGAAGCCTTTGCGCTCTCGACGCCTATCACGTCGCAGTGCCCGGGAGCCGTGTCACCCCGCACTATGGGGTGTTTCCGGGTCAGCCAAAATGTGGGTCAAAATGCCCTCCTTCCGCTGACCGAGCGAAGATGGCGACGGCAAATCCGGCCTGCAAGGGTGCCCTACCGCGCCGCGCCGTTCTGTTTAACGTACCACTTCACATAACCGATGAACGAGCCAACCAGATTATCCGGCGTGCTGCCCTTGGTGCTTAGCATTGCCCGCCATTCGGCTTCCAGATGGTACAGATCGTAGCCCGCCGCATGTTCGCGTGCGGCATCGAGTGCGCCCGCAGACAGGGGCGGTATCGCCTGCCCGCTGCTTTCACTCTCAGCCGGTTTCGCATAGGCCTCGAGGAAATCCGCCCGAGGCCGGAACACCACCAGATCGCCATCGAGGCGCACGGTGTAATCCGGAAAATGGCCGTGCTCTTCGTCGGCTTTGACGATGGCCGCCACCATCCGCCGGAACTCCTTCGGCTTTGAGACGGCACCGGACTTCTGATGCAGCTTGTCGAGGCCGATATGCCAGCGCGCCTGCCTGCCGCAATGTTTGCGGGCGAGCTCATACAGTCGCCGCTCTAATGGCTTGCGCAGCCGGAAATAGGCGGGGCTGATGGTCAGCAGATCATTGCCCTTGGCCTCAATCGCATTGAACAGCCAGTCGGACAGCTCAATCTCGACCTCCAGCATTCGCCCTTCACGCGTTTCGCGCACGATCTCGTAGCTGTTGATGAAGCCAAAGCCGCGTGTCACCTCGACGCCGCCCATCTTGATGTTGGTCTCGATCGTCGTGCTGCGCAGCCGCATGAGGGTGTCTTTGAAGCGCTTGTAGGAACCCCCGTTCGTCTCGCGGTTGGTCATCACCATCAGGTCATGCGGGTGAAAGCGCATCTTGCGCTCGACATGCAGGCCGCGCTGCAAGCGCGCCATGCACTGACTGAGCGCGTAGATAATCACGTCGCGGTCGTGAACCGTCGCCAGTCCGATCGTCGAAGGCGTCAGTTTCACGAAGGTGCTGCCTTGCCGGTACTCCCGAGGCTGCAAATCGGGCTTGGTCGAAAGCGTGAAAAGCGGATGCTCCATGCTCGCCTGATCGGCCTTCGGCGTCGCATCGAAAATATCGCAGACGAAAAAATCGGGCTGCGTGTGCCTGACAGGCAGCAGCGGATTTCGGGTGCTCTCCTCCATTTCACTCATAGCATTCGGACTTTCACACACCATTGTAATTAAAATCTATAATTGAGCAACATCCATTCGGTCTTTCACACACCAGAGCCGAATCGTCAGGGCTGAAACCCGCAGTCATTCGGTCTTTCACACACCGTGCCACACCTGCCGGAGCCTGTGAATATCGACGGTCTTTCACACACCCGGATTCGGTCTTTCACACACCCGGATTCGGTCTTTCACACACCGATCTTCGGTCTTTCACACACCGAAGGGCATTTTTAAGGCGAAATTCGCCATTGAATTCAATTCGTTACCAGGCGTTCGAAAATCCGTAACACTACTAACACTTACTAACTCTATATAACACAAAGCGGCTTCGCCGCTGACGCGCCTCTGGCGCGCCGTAAAATGCGTGCGCCTAAACGGCGCACCAGCATGCTTTAAGCGGCATCCGCCTACGGCGGATAAGATTGTCGGGCTGCGCAATACGCGCAGCCCGACACCCCAGCCTTACGAACTGACGAGCGCATTTGCGCTCGATGCGCCTTCGGCGCGGTTAGCAATGAAAAGGAGCGCGGCGAGGCCGTACCCTACCCCTCCCTCGGAGGGTGCGTAACCGCCCAAAAATCCGATTTTTAGCCCTGCTCAGCCCTTCCGAGCGGGTTGTTACCCTATTCGGAGCGACTTACGTCTCTACGGGCATTTATGGAGCTCTGATGGCGCAGACGCTGAAACGTGGCGGACGGCGCGCGGCGGTGTGTGAAACTCGCTCCCGATATCTCCGCCGGTGTGCCGGTGTGTGAAACTCGCTGGCCTCACTTCCCTGCCCGTGCGCGAGACAATCGCCGCTTCCAGATGACCGCTGCGACGCAGCCGCCACAGTGCCGGGGCGTGACTGCCTCGAATCGATCAAATTGCAACTAAAATTAACGAATCTTTAAGATTAATGCGGTAATATAATACCTTATTGAAAGGTGTGTTATGCGTTCGCAAGGTTTTTCGCTCGTCGAGCTTAGTATCGTATTGGTGATTCTCGGGCTGCTCACCGGCGGTATTCTTACCGGCCAAAACCTCATCCGTGCTGCTGAGCTGCGGAGCGTCACGACTGAGTTTCAAACCTACCAGACCGCTATCATGACCTTCCGCGATAAATACTTCGCCCTGCCCGGCGATATGCGCAATGCCACTGATTTTTGGGGTAGTGCTGGCGGATCGGGTACGTTGGGTGATGGGTGTGAGGCTGCCACCGGAACTGGTACTCAAACCTGCAACGGAGACGGAAACGGGAGAGCTGGAATCCCTGAGGATGTCGGTCAGTACGGCGAAAGCTTTATGCTTTGGCAACACTTGGCGAACGCAAATCTAATATCCGGATCATACACTGGAAAAGCTGGTTCAGGAGGTAAGCTGGATTCAGCACCTGGGGTGAACATGCCATTATCAAAAATGTCTGGAACAGGCTGGGGGGTTTATTGGTGGAATTTGAAAGGTATCAACAATCCCAATTGGTTTGCCTACGATTATGAAACAATGTTCGTTTTCGGTGCGCTTAAAACTGCCGGCCTCCCTGAAAACCCCGTACTCACCCCTGCCGAGGCGTGGGGCATTGACAAAAAGATCGATGATGGAAAGCCGGGAACAGGAAATCTCATGTCGAGATTATGGGATACATGCACAAACGCTGCTACAAACGGGTACTTAACCGATGCGGATCGGAAGAGTGCAGAATATCTGCTGAGTGACAACACCCCTCAATGCGCCCTTCTGTTTCAGAATATCTTAAACTATTAGCCACTATTCTAGCACTCGTTCGAACGAGGCATCGGATGGTGCCGCGCTCAGGAACGAGGTCGGGCGGTAGACCGCTTCAGCCGGTCGGCTGAATGTCTCGAATGGCTTATTTCCGTAAAGTGGGAAATGCGTCTTTCCGGATATTTGGTGAGCGCCGCCGCTACCCTTCCCTCCCCGCATGCCATGAATGTGCAGCATTGAGACGACCCCTGCTGCAGGCGTCCGCGATCGCAAGGGGTTTCCGCCGTGCAGCGCAGCCGCGCCTTCGGTCTCCCGAGAAACGCCCTTGAGCCCCGATCCCTGACTGACCCGCAGCCTTTCGGGTTCATCGCTGCAATCCAGCAGCGGGAAACGAAAGGAGAGCGATATGGCTCAATCACCCAACAAACCCTCTCACCGCATCGTCCGCTTCTACGGCGAAGGCAAGGACGCCCCCCGCGCCGAGGTCGGTATCATCTTCACCGGCGAAGCTGGCCGCGCAACGCTGATCCTCAACACGCCGACGGAGCAAATCCGCCTGATGGCCTTCCCCATCGAGGACAGCAAAGGGGGCGCTCGATGAGCGCCCCCATGGCACCCGCTGAGCATGTCGCGATCCTGAACGACCTGTTCCGCACCCGAATGGGAGCTTGCAGCCTTGCGGGCATGACCGTCAAAACCTGCGGGATCGATGCCCTGCCCTGCGCTACGCAGCAGGCGATCTTTCAGGCCGTAGCGGCGTTCTCGACCTTTACGGAAGATAACGACCCTTACGGAGAGCACGATTTCGGCTGCGTCGAGATCGCGGGCAACAAGGTGTTCTGGAAAATCGACGTCTACGCCGACAGCTCCTGCCAATGGGGAGCCGAGCATCCGGCTGACCCTGCCCGCTCATACCGCGTGCTGACCGTCATGCTTGCGTCAGAATATTGAAGGTAGGCGCGCCATGTCGGATTCACGCCCCCTTTCCTATCCGCCCTCGCATCCGTGGTATTACCTGCTCGGTCATCCGGTTCTGCCGCCCAAACGGATCAGGGCTGACCTGCTGCTGACGGACTATGGCGGCTATCGCGCCGATGAGATCGCCGCCGCTCATTGCAGAGCCGAGCCGCAGCGCACGCGCGCGCTCGAAGCACTGCGCGCTGAGGTGATGCAGGCGATCCGGTGCGATCTGGCAACCTACCGTCAGTTCGCTTGCCGGCTGCACCGCGAGCGTCAGGAGAATCCTGAGCCGCACGAATGCAGCCCGACGCATACCGCGCTCAGCCTCAAATACTGCCATCTATTCAATGGCTTTGCCCATTTGCGCGCACTCGACCGTTTGCCGGTGCAAGCCGATCTGTTCGGGTGATTCCGGCAATACGTATTTACGTAAATACGTATTAGCGTAAATCCTGCAATCCGAATGAGGTTTGCTCGTCAGCAAACACGCCGCCCTGTGCATCCGGTGAATGCAACAGGGCGAGCGCAACTCTCTGATGATTGCTATCCCGAAATACGTTTTTCCGTATTTCGGCCTTTCAGTCTTTCCGGAAAATGCTTATCGTTCGTCCGTCCGGCTACCGCCGACCTTCACGCTGGCTTTGTAGCTCTCGAACATGCGCATCATGAGCTGTTGTTTCGCGCCGTGCGTCGCGCCGAAGGCTGCGTAAGCCAGTTCACCGAACTCTTTGACGACCGATTCCGGCAGCTTGAAGGACAGCGCCTTGAGCGGTTCTTTTGCCGGCTCTGCCGCAGGTGCAGGGGAGGTCATGACGCTGCGCGGATCGTCCGTCATGATGCTCGTGCTCTCGTCGATTGACGGCGGAGCCTGCACCTTCCGAGCCGGTTTGCGCTGCTTGAGTTTGCTCAGTTCCGTCATTACGCGACCCTCCGCTCTTCGACCGAGGCCATCAGATCGATGATCGACTGCGCGACGGTCTCCACTTTGTCGCGCAGGGAAGGGTGCGAGACCTCGCTTAGCGCCTTTCCATCATCCATTGCCTGTGAGAAGGCCGTGCGCAGCGGAATAGCGCCCTCGGCGACCTTGTAGCCCGCATCCTCGACATACTGGCGCGCACGTTCGAGCTCGCTGTCACTGTCCGGCACGCGCATCAACACGAACAGGATGCGGCTTGGCTCGATCGCCTTCGAGCGCACCAGCTCGTGCGCGAGGCGGATCGAGGGGTTCAGATCGTCATAGCCAACCCCGACCGGCAGCACGATCAGATCGGCGGCCTTGGCGACCGTTGCCGTCATCTCAGAAGCGTGCGGCGCTCCATCAAGAATGTAGACGTAGAAGCGGCTGGCCTCCTCCAGAGCGTCCTTCACCTTCGGGAAGGTCTGCACCTGAATGCTTGGCTCCAGCCCCGCCTGCGCCCTGCGCTGCATCCATTCGAACGACGTGCCCTGCTGGATATCCAGATCGGCGATTTTCACACTCTCACCGCCCGCCGCGATCTCGCGGGCGAGCAAGCGGGAGAGGGTACTTTTGCCAACCCCGCCTTTCTGGGAGAGGAACCCCACAATATACGCCATGTTTCCCCCTTTACGCATTTACGGAAATGCGGAAAACCGCATTAATGTAAATCAGTAAAGCATGAAAGTCGACTTTACGGAAGCGAAGGCGTCAGCGGGGCATGGTGTCAGAGGGCGAAGGTCGATTCCATGTCGCACTTTGGCAACGCCAGTCTATGGCGTTGCTGCACGGTGCGAATCATCGAGAGCTCGTCTCGTTCTATCTCGGCTTGCGTGACATCGCCATGATGGGCTCAGTATTATAATGTATACTTCGATATAAACTGACGACAAAACTATAAAAGGCCGCGCCGATATCTCCGGTGAGCGGGGATTCGCCGCGTTGAGAGACATATTGTATTAGCGTATTCACAAAACCGTCTTGTGCCGCTGCGATGTAATCGTGCGTGAGTGCAAATGTCCATGCGGCGTTACCGCCAAGTGTTGTGAAGAGTCCGGCAATACCGTTGCCGCTCAGAAAATCATTCACCGCAGTGCCCTCTGGCAAAAGCCCGAGCTCTTCAATGCTATATTCGGTTAAAGCACCAAAAAAGCGCATTGCGATTAAGGGAAGAACCGCATCGATGGCAAGTTGCCGAACATCCGTATTGTGCTGAACGATTATCAGGCTGTAACCTCGGGTCGGCCCGGATATGGTGACGATGTATCGATAAGCCTGCTTCCTAAAAGCCGGCACAAGCTCAGAAACAATTACGCTGACCTCACCTCGAAGCCGTTTTGGCGGATCGTAGAATTGTCCCTCAACCCAAGAGCCGCCTGAAAGGCGCTTTTCATACCCGTGAACCAGTACGGTAGTATTGGGTTGAAGCTGACGGATTGTGAGAACATGAAGATTTAGTGCTGGGGCTTCCCAAGCGAAGCAACTGACACTTTTCCCGCCGGGATGCGCGGGAATATAAACGATGTGGTCTATCTCGCAGTGTACTTGCGCATCAGAAGATGAGACTGTAACAATAATCGTTAAAATCACCGCCGATAGGAATAGAAATATATGCTTCATGACTGCTTATGAGCCTAATTTGCTATCGATTTCAGGGGTCTGAACGAGGCGCTTGGTCTCGTTATACCATCGGTCGATCAGGGCATTTGCCGAGGGCTCGACCATATTGTGCCACGTCGTGGTGGTCGCATCGATTGCCGCATGGGTGTCGGCCACGAACTGATCCCGCCCCATGCTGTCGCGGAAATACGTCATGGCTCCATGCGCGGCGAGCCCCGCCACTGCGCCGAGCGCCGTGCCGATCCCCGGAAAAACCTCCGAGCCGATGACCGCCCCGCCTGCACTGGCCTCAGCCGCAATGACGGCCTCGCCGACGATGCTCCCGAGGAGCGTCATCACGGTTTCCAGCACCACATCGCCACCGATCATGCCTGCTGCTGTCGCAAAGACGCTGCCTGCACCAGCGGCGACAGCCTGCCGGTCATAATGCAGGGGCGCACGCCAGCTCTCGCTGTCCCAATCGAGCTTGAGATGCACCTTCTGCTGCGTATCGAGCGGGCGCACATATCGCGCTTTGTCGGTGATGAAATTGATGAGGCGAGCATCGAGCCCCTCAATCATGTGCTGATAGCGCCGGTGTGCGGCGAGGATCGCAGAGCGCACGCCATCCTGAATGATCGGATCGCGCAGCTCCGGCTTCATCACATAGGTGAGGTACTGGTGGCGGATCGACTCCTGAACAGCCACCTCCACGCCGCTCATGATCTGATCCATATCGAGCGACGTGATCTCCCGAATACCGCCCCAGACGCCTTTCCCCGCCATCGTTCCGCTGGTGAAGAAGCCGAAATACCAATCGGCGAACTCGTCGACCGACGCCTTCCGATCGGAAAAGGCATCGCGGAACACCCGCTCCAGATCGCCCCTGAACTGCTCTTTCGTCCGTTCGCGTTCCTCGTCGATGTATCGGAGCGTCGATTGCAGGAAGACCGACGCATCCTGCCGCTGGACGTAGGCCGCCCATGCTCTGCCGTCGCCGGTCGTGAACTCGATCTCGACTTCACCCTCACGCGGCTTTGCCGCGCTGTCCGGCGCAGCTTCGGCGTGAGCAGGCGAGATAATCAGCCCGAAAATCTCAGCGACGATCGAAGGTCGCGCCGGTTGAGGCCTGCGGTTGAACGTCGTGTCGTCGATACGGAATTCATTGCGCGCAGGGGTCGGGGAGGGGGCTGGGGCAACCTCTGGCCGTCTGGGCGTGTTTTCGAACACCTGAGCAGGCCTTGGGCTGAGCACGGGCTGATCGTTTTCATCATCCGGCTCAAGCGTTGCCGTTCCGCCGCTTGGCGGAGGCGTGATTGCGAGCTCCTGAAGCCGCGCAAGCTCATGCTTGCGCGCTTGCGGATCGCCCGAGAACACCGCGCCGTAGCAGAGCACGGCGAAGAAGATCAGCAGCGCCGAGAGAAATCCCCGCACCGGCCTTAATCCCGATCCTGCTCGATCTCGTGGCCGTAGAAATCCTGACTGGGCGAGGCCTTCGCGGGTTCGCCGTACAGGTCGGACGCATCGACCTCATGGCTCGCGTTCGTCCCATAGAAGGCATCCATGTCTGCCCTTTGCTGGGCATCGTAGCCGTAGAAATCAGCAGCCGACTGACCGGATTCTGTGCTGCTTCCGTATAGGTCGGATGCGTCTACGTCCTGTGCATTGGTGGAGCCGTAGAACGCTGAAATCTCTTCCTGTTTGACCTGATCCGGCTCGTTGTAACGCTCTGCCTCCGGCAATTTGCCCCATGCGGAGTTGCTCATATCTTGTTCATATTGAGAAATCGATTTGTCCACATCGCGGCTCATGGCATCATCCCGAGTCGTTTGACCGAACCAGCCTTTGGTAATCAATTGATCGCGCACATCGTCATTCGCTTTGGCGTAGCCGCGGGCTACCGTGTCTTTCCAAGACATGCCAAATTCCTCATGCGAGCAATGTTCGAAGCGAATTAAAGCATAGGTGATGCGTGGCGCGCCATCCTATCCCGTTCAAATCCGATCTCGACACGCCTTTGCTGAAATTCTCAGGCGGGGACGTCTTCACCATCCGCGATGCCGTGACCGGCGTGCAGATTTTCGGTGGTACCGGCAGCGGTAAAACCTCTGGTTCGGGCAGGGCAATTGCGCACTCCTACCTAAAGGCCGGTTTTGGCGGCATTGTTCTTTGCGCCAAACCCAATGAAGCCGAGCTATGGCGCAAGCTTGCCAAGGAATGCGGGCGAAGCCGCGATCTCGCCTTCTTCGACGATAGCGGCGCGCTGCGCTTCAACTTCATGGATTATGCCCAGCACACGGTGGCCTCTGGTGGCCGGGACACCAACCTCGTGCAGTTACTTTCGACCGTTTGCGAGGCCACACGCGCCCAGACCGGCAAAGGCGGCGGGAACGAAGAGACCTTCTTCCGGGACGCCGCCAATCAGCTCGTGGCCAACGCTCTGCCGTTCCTGCGCGCCGTCTACGGCACGATCCGGCTCAGCGATCTCTACCGTTTCATCAATAGCGCCCCGCGCACGCCTGAGCAGGCACATGACGAGCAGTGGGTGCGCAGCAGCTTCTGCGGCATCACCCTGCATCGGGCGCACAAGATGCGAGAGCAGAGCCCCGACGCTGCCCGCGCAATGGTGCAGCACAGCGCCTACTGGCTACGGGAGATTGCAGGGCTTGGCGACAAGACCCGAGGCAACATCATCACGACGCTGACCAGCTCGATCTATCCCTTCCTCAGCGGCCAGCTCAATCAGCTCTTTTGCACCGACACGACGATTTTGCCTGAGTATGCCCGCCAAGGGCTCATCATCGTGCTCGATCTTCCTGCGCGCAGCCACGGTACGGCGGGCGTCGTCGCGCAGCAGATTTTCAAGCTGCTGTTCCAGCTCTCGATGGAAAGCGAGCATGTGACCGACCGCACGCGGCCGGTCATGATCTGGGCGGATGAGTGCCAGTTTTTCATGAATTCGCACGACACCGACCATTTGAGCGTCTGCCGCCAGCAGCGCGTGGCCAACGTGTTCATCACGCAGGATATGCCGACCTATCAGGCCAAGATGGCCGACCATAACGAGGCCGAGAGCCTGCTTAACAAGTTCGGCACCCGCATCTTTCACGCCTCGACCGACCAGAACACCTGCCGCTACGCTTCCGACATTATCGGGCGCATTCAGCACGAGACGCTATCGCGCTCGCGCTCGCGTGGCGCAACGAGCTCCGGCGGGGACAGCTTGGGCGAAACCTCCGGCAGCGGAAGCGGCAGCTATGGTGCGACCTTTACCGACCAGTCCAGCAAGAGCACCTATCTCGAATACGATATCGCCCCCGATTATTTCGCCAATCACCTGCGTGTCGGCGGAAAGAAAAATAATCATAAGGTTGACGGGATCGTTATTCGCAACGGTTCCCCGTTCAAATCATCCAAACGCAACCGCATCAAAGCGGAGTTTTCGCAGGTATGACGCCGGTTATATATAGTTGGTACTTCATACAGTTAGTGTTTTATCCGCTGCGTATGGCGATTTTCTACGTTCACCGCTTTCTCGTATTTACGAGCAAGCCGGGGGCGCGTCTGATCGTTCCCATTGCGCTGCTGATTGCCGCCTTCATCCTGCGCACACGGATCGACGGCATCGCTGGTGCGTTCATCACCGACCTGTTCTGGGATTTTCGCGACACCGATTTTCACGACCTCTACGCCTACCGCATTGAAATCTGCTTCGGCGTTGCCTTCTTCACCCTCTATCTGGCGCTGGCGATCATCGCCAAAATCACGACGCCAATCGTCGGCGCATTTCCAGCGCCCCGCTCGCCGCTCATGCCGATGGCACCGCTCATTGCGCGCAAGCATGTCATCAAGATCGAGAAGGCGACGGTCGCGGTCGGAGGCAAAGGTAGCCGCTATCGCGGCGACCTCGAGCAGCTCAAACGCTTCCTGCCGCCTGCTGCCATTGCGGTGCTCGAGGCGGGGAAGGGCACGCCCCACGAGCAGGGACAATCCCCTGAGCAAAGGCAGCAAACGCAGCGCGAGCGCGAGCGTCAGTCGCCGCCCGTGAGCCCCGAGCCGATGCGTCATGAGCCTGCGCTGCATCCCAGCGGACATAATGGGCAGGCTCGCCGTGACGAGCCGAAGCCTTCTTCGGCAGAGCCCAGCCGCGCCGCTCCAACGTC
>JACLAD010010870.1_pt1 | contig 20301 bp, 13 predicted proteins | sample 8027901 | NCBI WGS metagenome assembly JACLAD01 (sample SAMN15725071, study PRJNA655200) | protist metagenome | isolation source: fluorescence activated cell sorting (FACS) single amplified genomes of... | place: Spain: Blaines Bay Microbial Observatory, Mediterranean Sea | collected 2016-07-05 | reverse complement strand
GATTTTTTGCGTGCCCGGATTCATTTTGATCAAAAACTAATGAAAAATCATGATTTTTGAATTTCTTTTAAAAATGTTTTGCAAAACATGTTTTTTAAAAATGATTCAAAACATTTTCAAAAATCAAAAATGTTATATCTCCGATGTAGGTCTATTCATGTATAGAAATTCTAGTCTAAATATTCAAAAACATGTAGTTTTTCCAAATGATTCAAAACATTTTCAAAAAATGTCATACAAAATCCCCGATGTATACTGTGCATGTGTCTAGTCTAATCTCTTTTTCTAATTTTCTAAAAAATGTTATTTTTGAAATATTGGAAAAAATGGAAATTTGAATGAAAAAACAATCAAAATGCTTTGTTTTTGATCTTTTGCATTCAAATTTTCATTTTTTTCAAACTCCCAAAAATAAAAAAATGATCACCTGGCGACTATTCGGTAAGCGCTCAGCGTTGGCCGAGCACTTCTGAGAGAATCACAACAAAATTAACGAAAAATAATGAAAAATATTAAACAAATTCAAAACACAAAAATGAAATGGATGAACCAAAATGACATCATTTATCATTGTTTTTAGATGCAAAATTGAAACTACACACAAAAGATTTCGGATGAACACAAAATGACTGAATTGAAAAAATGTTTTTAAAATTTCAAAAAAACATTTTTTCAATTGAGTCATTTTGTATCGAATTCTGTGGGTATTTAGCTTCAATTTTGCAAATTTCAAAACATGCAATCAAAGAAAAAAGAAGAAAGTACTCAAAGGACCATGACAAACTTTAGTCACGGTCGGGTAGATTATATTATGCTCCCTTCCCAATTTCAAAGTAAGTGTGAAAAATAAAGTAATAGAAAGAATAGATTAATCAAAATTTTACTATGTGTATAATATATACAAAGGAATCGTAGGAGAAACAATAATTGCTAGTTTCAAAATTGTAAGTGCAAGATATATATGTATTTATATAGACAAGATTTAACTGTGATTTAAGGGTTTAGATTGTGCGGTAACATAATATTCTGTTATTTAAATATGAACCAAAATAATTACGAACGGGGTTGGGTGGAACCAAAATCAAAAATAATAATATTATTGAACTGAAACAAAATTCTGCGTTTGAAACAAAATAACTTTCTGTACTGTTTGCACACAACAAAACTTTGCTATTACTATCTCACAGTAATATGATGTTCATTGGATTAGATTGTATATTTCATTAAATGGTTTAGCACTGCAAAATGTGTTCAAATTGTAGTGAAATTTGACTTCAATTCACTGCAAAATAAACAATTTTTGAATTTTTTGTTTCACTTTTTCTGAAAAAAAATAAAAAAAGTACGACTGCTATATCACAGGTTGGGGTAGGCCTCTTCTTGGACCCCTACTTTCTTCTCTCACTTGAAAATAAAAGCAAACCACCTTCTTTGGAGAAATACCAGATAGAATTAGTAATGAAATATGTGTTTGGATAGAGGTTAACTATTGAATAAAATCGGTGTATTGAAAAATAGAAAAAAAGTGAATTTTAGTATTGTATTAATAAGACTTATTAATAAGAATGTGTATAATCACTGTATTACCATAGTAATAAAAAAACGAAGTAGTACTGCTTAAATCCGAATACAATTATTGAGAATTAAGAGCTCCATTTTCCACATGGCGGTAGTAAAACATTATAATTGAGTCAAAAAATGGAATAAAAATAAAGAAGGTGTGTGTAATATGATGAACGTTTTGAATGGAACGATCAGCCAGAAAATCACGTATATACAAAAATTCAAAATCTATAAGATAAGAATATGCATATATATAATTTGAATAATAATCATACGTATTACACCTAACTACCTAAACCTACCTTCTTCCTCACCCTGTTTTTACGTGACGTTTTTGATGTTTATTTATATGCCTGACCGATGATATGTTCTAAATCTATATGTCATTGAACCACCTCTTTTGATTTCTCTTGGTATATTGTTACTGACAGGACTGTCTTTCATACTTTTTTTGTGACAAATGTGTATGTGTGTTCTTTTGACGTACACTTTCCGATACAAATATGTTGAAATGATAATGTGAGTTTAAAATACGTATTTTGTCTATATCTACTGACTGTGATTCGCTCTCTCTGCAATCACAACTTCTAGCGTCGTGCTCAAACAAAATGACAACCACAGAGAAATCAAGTATAGGGTGGGTTATGTATGAGTTGTGAAAAGGTAATATAATGTACGTTGAAATTATATTTTGATTAAAGCGAAGCCGCCATAAAAACTATCACGTAATATTTGCACGCACCTCCATCACACTTCAAAGAATGTGTCCTCATGCTAGCTACTCTTCGTAGGAAGACGTAAAAATACATACTTATTTAATCGCATGCAGATGCGTTAACAAAGTGAACTTTGTCTCCGCTGTATTTAATTGTGCTTACATTAAATTATGATACAGATTATGAGATTTGAATGGTAAATTCTTTATACGATGAACGTGAATTCACAATTAAAAGAAATTAAAGATGGAGGTGACCTCCCAACCTTTTGCTCTGCGTAAGGTTCTTTGATAACGTGCCTGGATCTAAAACAACGCAACGGTTTCAATAAAAGAAATGGATTCTGGAGCAAAAAAATGAAAAAATTGAAAATTGTTTTTCGATTTTTTGAAAATACCATCTTTCGGATTTTGATACCTAGAAATGTTCTTAAATGCTTCCTGGTGCAACATGCGCTGTTGCACAGCCAGAAATCAAGATTTTTCACAAGGCTTCATTTAAAATGTTCCTTTTTTGTTTTCGCCTTAATCAGATCTTAATCGGAAAAACAACACGCATCATGAATCAACTTTCATAAAACAACAAAAATAACTCAACATTTGTTTGCTATAGAATTAAATTTAACTAAAAACCATATTATTATTTCAAAATGACAGACAAAACAGCAAGTGGACAAAAAGATGAAAAATCACAACACGTTAGCCGAAGACAAACCTGCCTTTATTTGTATCAAAAACTGAATTTAGCAGAATGAAAGTAAGAAGACGATAAGAACTTGATTTCGTAATTGTCATCAAAGTGACATGAAATCAAGAAAAATAAGATATGCAAATAAAAGAAATCAGAAGAACTTGTGCTTACAGCCAACGTGATGTAAACTATACATACCTAAAAAACAGAAAACTTCGATGAAATAAAAAAGAAAAAATGAGAGAAAGAAAATTTAAAAAAATACTTGATGAATTGGGTAGGTTTTCGATCTGCGCGCTGCGTCCTGAGAAAATCATTTTGAAAATGAAACGACATACACGCGAAATAAATTATTGCTTCAAAAACTCAAAAATTGCAAAACTATCAATCTCACGATTGCATCGCATCATTTTTTCTGCGTTGGTATGAAAATTTTGAAACCTTAATCATCAACACGAAAATATTTTAGCAACCCCGAGAAGATGCTACAAAATATCGACAACGCAATCGTCATCGGAGCAGTCACCGCACGACACTGGGCACGCATCGACAATAACAGAATCGTAGTTACAGATGACTTCATTTTTCAAGCCGCCTGCACATCACATGAAATTGATTTATACAGATCTGCATCGAAAACATAACGAAAAGAATTCCTCTCAAAAACCTTCAGATGCTTCCTTCAATTTTCCGAAGAACGGTCCGCAAAAGGGGTCATCACGACAGAGAGAAACCTCGCAATACAAAAAAATAACATTGATCAAAATTAAAAAAACATTGTTTCTGGTATGCTTTATCCTTTATGAAAATACCTTCGGGTCGACAGTGCATTGCTCGGTCTTTTTGCGCTGACGAGAATCCTCTTCCGGGCACCATCCCCCCAAGACTTTCGAATTCACGTTCTTGATCGAGGTGCGCTGTCCGTCAACGCAGCAGCCCGTTTGCCAGTCACCGAGTTTGCAAGCGCAGTGGGAACTTTTTTTTGGATCAAAACTTTGCCTCCTAAAAAAAATTAAGAAGTGATCAGATTTTTCAAGTCTGCAAAATGAACATATTCCAAAAATAATGGAAATTCGTTGGGATGTACACACAAGTTTCCAGACAGAAAAAATTGCTGGTCAATGTGATTTTAATCATTATCCCTGTCTTGCACTCCTCAGAGGGACCACATTCCGCTCCACCGTTCGCTCTTTCGGTGGTGGGTTTACGCGTTCTCCATTTAATTTCTGAGAGAAAATACAAACAAACTGAAGCTGTGCTAAGAAATGGAAGAATAATAATTTTCTGATAAAAAGTAATCATCCATATCAATAAATACAAAAAAACAATGTACATTTCGAAATGCTTACCGGTAGCTGGGTGGATGGCAATTTTTTTGTGAATGAAACAATATTATCTGCGCAACAAATGAATTGAAAATTTCATGTAAACCGAGAAAAAGAACATTGTTTTCATTTTGGAAGAATAATAATCATTGGAGAAAATTGGTATTTTAAAATTTTTAGGAATTACTGAAAATTCAAAAGTCAAAATCAAATCCAATGGGAACTTGTGTCACACTCAAAAGTCCAGCTAGTCCACGGGCCCATTTCACAGTCGACAGGACACGGCACGCCTCCGCACGGCACTTGAATGAGAAAAACGAAAACATGTTTACGACTGTGAAACAAAATATTGCAAGAAAGAAACAACAAAAAATTGATGAAAAAAAGATTTTGAATATAGCTTTCTTTGCAAATTCGCGTTTGATTTTTGCATTTTTGATGTTTTTTTTGTGTTTTTAAAAAATGAACAAGTATATTTTTCGGAAAAATAAAAAAATGTTCAAATTGGCAACACTGAAATTTGAAAAAACGTGATTTTGTATCAAGATGGCAAATTGTAAAAAAATCGATTTCCGTGATCGATTTTTTAACTTTTTCAAAAAACACTATTTTTGAAAAACTCAAAAAAACGTCAACATCTGCAAAACTGAAATTTGAAAAACGTGATTTTGTGTCCAAATTGTCCAAAATTCGACCTGCGTGCTCGATTTTTGCGTTTTTACCTTCATAAGATTTCAACAAACCAAGCTTCTCGCAACCTGCGCTGAGCGTGCGGCCAACCGTCATTTTACCTCAGATGTACCATAATTTCAGACGATTCAGTCCCAGTCAAGGTTATGCCAAGGACAAAAATTGAAAATCCTTTCAGAAACCCTTCTTACCGCAGGTGGGGTTGCATTCTTTGTTGACTTTCCACTTGCCGATGCCACTGATATCACAACCGTTTAGCACGCGAAGATACTCCTGTAAATAGAAATGTTTTCGAGGTGTTTAATACAACAAAATAAAGACTTCCAATTGCTAAAGCAAACATTTTGGCAACTTGTAAAAATGGAATCTGAACCACGTGCTTGCTGCGAAAAAAAGGTCTGATTTTTATACCTGCAGTGCTCCAAAACCGTATTAGAAACGAACGTTTTTGCGCGATCAAAAAAAACAAAACAATTCTTTCAACAGATTTCAAAACTCATCCAATCCCATCAATTTGTTCGTTTAAAATGTACATAAAGGTGAGGCATCATATTCTGCACGAGATGTGCGATGCGAGCGCGGTGGAATTTGAGATCCTGTTTAATGTCGGCCGTTTCATTTTTCAAGCTCGTACACCAAAAACAATGAAAAATAATGAGTTGGAAAAGTACTAAATTTGAACAAATAATTTGAAGATGCATTGATGTTGAAACGTTTTCAAATGTTCTTGGTTGCAGAGTATCATTCTGATGCTGTGGGCGATACGTCAAAAACTATATTCCTTGCTTGAACAATGCGTGGGGCACTCTAGCCTGTTCCATCGCATTACCAGCGTCAACTTTAATCCGGTTTTGATGACGCCTCTCTGCTCGAAAAATAGACTTAGATATGCAGAAAAGAAATCAATAAAATTAAAAGGTTTGATCAAAAATTATCATTTTTGACAAAATATGAAAAAATAGAATAACTGACACAAAGAAAAAATAAAATTTGAGGCGGTAGAAAATGTTTCGTACATTAAAAAATAGCATTTGCACAGATCTTGGATGGCCGAAAATTCAATTTTTGCATGTACATAAAAACGTCCACGCACGTTTGCATCGATTTTTTGCTGCGAAAAATGAGGCAACTCCGCTTTTGACCAAACCCTGAGTTATGCAAATTCCAGCTCGAATTCTTCGTGAAATCTCTTCCAGTCTTCATTAGCGCCTTCGCCGTCGATGCCTGCCCAACTCATATTGGCCAACAATTCGCGAAATAATACTTTCACCTCCTTCATGTCGTCGAATGGTCTGCAACAATGAAAATTCATGTGAATTTGATCGAAAAAATGATAAATCCAAAATACTATGATCGTTTCATTTTTTTGGAATATATACCCAATGTCTTGGAGCGTTAGAGGGATATTGCTGTTAAAAAATTGAAATTTGTCCTTTAAGTCGCACTCTTCAGAATCTTTCCACTCAGGATCATAATAACAATTAGGATACGGAAGTGTGGTCTGATTGCGGTAAAAATCTGCTTTTGTTTTCCATTCGCGACCAGCATCTTTAAAGTTTTGATCATCCCGTTCTTTGAGAATTACGGCTTCTTGATGAATTTCCGTGATTCGTTGTTCGGCCTAACCACAGATTGTATCATTGCTTATAAATACCACAGGTCACTGCAAAAAATGAATGCTTGATTGATTACCAACAAAAAGACAACCTATGTTTGTACCCAAACCGAGGCCTTTTGCGCTTCGAGAAACTTGCGTGTTTCAGCTGTAAGACTTCTGTTGGCACGTGACATGTTAAAACTGATAGTGTAATTTAATCCAACCAAATCAGCGTATTCGGACTCGATATCTTTCATCGCATCAACCTGACCAAGCGAAACGAATTGGTTCCCAAAAGAGCCAAAATTCAAAAAAATACAGCTGATGAAATTGAAGATTTCATCAGCTGTAATTTTTTGAAGAAGATTTGCCCATTCAATCGATATCTAATGGCCAATCAAAAAATCGGAATACAGCAAAATGAATCAACAAGACCTTTTATGGCCAACCGTGGCGCTGATAAGGCGCTGATTACCTAAAACAGAATTCAAATCTTGATCGAAGACTGGGATTTCAACAGAAAATCATAAAAAATAAGCAAAATTGAAGAAATTTAGAAAAAAGAATGGCTCAATTTGCATTTGTTGAGAGTAAGATTTTTCGCATTTTGTTGATCTTCAAAAATATCAAAATCGTACTCTCAAAAAATGTAAAAATAATACATCTTAATTTTTTCAATGATTTTAATCGAAAATGAATCCAGACACAGCAAATATTCATAATTTTTCATTTTTTGTATTTATACGAGCAAAAAATGAAACAATCATGATTCTTGAAATGCGTAAATTTTCCATTTTCGAATTCAGCTAGACCAGACTTTTTTTGAATTTTGAAATTTTCACGCCTTCAAACAGGAACATATATGAACAAAGTGATAATATCAAATAATATCCCTTTCTTTGACTTGCTCCTGAAGCTTTGAGATCCATCAAATCTTTGGGCAGGTATAACTTTCTGGGGACGCGGGTCCCAACCTTAATTATCCAAAAAATCTTAATTGTTCAATTAGAATTTTGTCCGTAGGATGTGTATAGGGAAGAGCCACGATTTGTGTATGTCATGGATTTTGGAATTCGGGTGCACCGGCCTGCGAGAGTGAGCCGTTGAGCGCATCCCTTTTTGTGGTACAGAGTTGCAAAGAAAAGATGCAACCTCCTCGCGTTTGTCAAAACATCATGCGTGGCTGAAGAATTTGAAGGAAAACGAAAAACCAATGCTAGGATTTGCGCGCGCGAAAATCGTATGCATTCGGTGAACAATTCTCATATCGAAACTTCGAAAAGGAAATTTTGAAACTTTCTCTTGATAAATCAAGTTTGCTGAATGTTTGCCGTGGCTTTCAATTTTTTCTTCGATTTTTCAAAAAAACCTGGGTGCAAATGCCACAAGATGGACAATTCGCTTGGGCGCCATCAGTGTCAGCCTGATCTTCAGCACTGTCTACTTTCAAACCAGCGGGGCACAGACGTACAGATGAGGAGAAGGACGACATATCGGGGATTGGCCTTGTCCAATCAGAACAATCGACTCCATTACGATCTTTCCAATTTTCCGGGTCAACACACAAAGGCGCCTGCAATACAAAGTACACAAATACGAAACTAAATAATGACTGTTTTTGATCATGATTTGCACGAACATCGTCTGACGCCCTCCACATTCATGCAATGCAGTGTTCAAATGCTTGACATCATACAACTTGTATGAATATGACTTGAATTGTCAAATCATATACTTTTCAGCAAGGGCCAGGCGGTGGGATTTGCTGTTTAGGGTTTGCAGGTTGAGATTTGAATCAGGATTTGGATATGGTGACAAGGATTTGCATATGTCAATAATATGGATTTGTATATTGTAGTTAGGATTGGAAGACGGTACCTTAGGCTTTCTGCCGCAAGGCAATCCGACCTCACCAACAACAAACAAACAAAACACAAGATTCAAAATATAATTAAATTTCATTTGAGAAAAAGATTTGGTACAACGTAATGAAACAACAAACAATTTCATATGTTCTGGATCTTACATTAGGCAACTTCGTATCTGAGCAAGTGAGATCGGTGGCCATGAAATCATCAGCACCTGCATCGGGCTGACATCCAAAATAATTTGTGGCACAAACTAAACAATTATGTAGATCCAAAAACAACAAAAACGTGCAAAAAACAATCAAAAAGAGTAATGTGGTCGTTGAATGCACATATGCTTAAATATTTTTGTGCCGCTGTGGAAGCGCCAAAATATTGAAAAATATGCGCATCCAACGATGACAATGCACTTTTTGACTGCGCTAATCTTCTTCAAAAGTATGGTTTTTGCAAAGCTGTTCCCTGTAAAGAACAGGGCCATCCCCCTCCTCGTCGTCCTTCTCCTCATCGTCCTTGTCCTCATCGTCCTTGTCCTCATCGTCCTTGTCCTCATTCGAATCCATATCATTATCGGTGCCCTGGCACAACAAAAAGGATACATCACACTGATTCAAATCAAAAAAAATACAACATTTGGAAACAATGCAAAAACAGCATGATCAAATTTTTTGAAACTTCGTTTATATCAAATTTGCGTTGATCTCATGTTCTTCAATTTATTTAAAATCATACCTCGAGTTCTTCGTTCTTGATCACTTCGAAATTGACTTGAATCAAATCAAGATCCTTGATCTTCGAATGCATCGCGGAGCCAACAATATCCTAAATTTTGAAAAAAAATCATGTCAAGTGAAATTGAGGAATCCAGAAAACCCAATTTGATACCGTGTCCTCTGCCACGACGGCATTCATGTTTGGGAGAATGCCTAACAAATTCTCGATCGCAAGTGCCGAAACCCCAGAAAGGGTCGTACCTTCAAAACATACTCATAATTTTTTCATGCATTCATGCAAATGATACATTTGTTTATTCATGCCATTCATTTACAGTAATCAAGTCATATATTTGTTGTTAGTACTGAGGTCCCCTGACCTCCCCGTTGGTATCATTCATTCATTCGAATCATATACGATTAATGATAAATTTGTTTTCGCTGACGGAGGTTCCCTGACCTCTTCGCCAGTCATTCTATTGATTCATTCAAATCGTACGATATTTATGAGATGAATGAATGCATGGGTGGTACATACATTCTCTTGTATGACTCTTTGTGCCTACAAATGACGGTACCACCTAATTGTGTGGAAACACAATCCGCCAACGCCACCGCTACCTGCTGCGTCGGAATACAAAACGAAGTGCTTGCGTCCGGGACGACCGACCTCCCCCGTCCACTCTATTCTGTCCGGAATCTTATCCAACGCCTTGAGCCACCACTCCAAACAAACCACTCTTGAAAGCGGTACAACCCATCTTATAAATCTTGTAGGTTTACGTGCACCTTCAGGCGATGGTAACATCGCCTGCGAGAATGCCAAATTTGATGTTTTTGGGTCATGCAAACGCTGTTATCGAAAAGATCTGCGACGCCTGTCCGTGACCATTCTTTACGATTGTGTTTTGGAATTGAACACGCCAGTCGTCACACTGAAAAAAAAGGCTGTTGATAAAAATATAAATGAAACGGTCAGGATACAGTCACACATGACGCGACATTTCAGTTGTTCATGTTCGCATTTTTATCTTCCATTTGTAGATGATATCATTTCGTTTTTTCAAATTCTTGTCAACACAACGTGGTATTGAAAATTTGGGAGAAATTTTGTTTCGGCGTAGCAATACTCCAAGCAACACGACGTCGTGTTTGCTTGCTGTTTGCGTTTTACGTGTCAATCACTCCAAAAAGATACAAGTAAAAATACCTGCGGCTACAAATACGGTCTTGATGATCATAGTGTCAAATATTGCGTAAAATTCTCCCGCAGAAGCTCTGAAGTTAATACTGTAACTTGAGACTTTATTGCGTTCAAATGTGTACTCTGCCTGCTGGACAAAAATTTCATTAATAAGCCAAGAACCAATATACATTTCACGGTGATTCTTTGACATCCAAAACAACAAACAACTTAACAAAACCATTTCAGCACATGATGATTGGGAATGTCCTGCTTGACAAATATTTCATTCATAAGCCAAGAGCCAATATATATAATTACTAAAAATACACAAATACGTACAGTTTTAGGCAAACAAACTATAAAAACAATCAGAGAAAATTTGACTCTTCAATCTCCAGCTTTGCGCAAACTTTGCCGAGACCGCTTGGTGACCTAAAAAAACGAAAAGCTTTCAATAAAAGAAATAGATTTTTGAGCGAATAATTGAAAAAACAATGAAAAATTAAAAGAAAGTTTTTGTTGAATTTTCTGAAAATACCATTTTTCCCATTTTGGGGTACCTGAAAAAATATTTCATTACTTTTTGGTACACAATGCGCTGTGGCACACCAAAAAAACATGAATTTTGAAGAGGCTTCATTTTTCCATTTTCGTTTTCACACTAATATAATCTTGATCGAAATTTCTCGCTTTCACGCCCCCATGCAGGAAAACATGATTATCCCAAAAGTGATATTGCCATCCCTTTCTTGGACAGCTTCCAACTCATTTTGCGACAAACAACTGAACCACGAATGTTCATCAACACAGGTGAAAAACGACGGCTCCACCTCAATATCAAAACAATCCGATAAATTCATTTGAATCGTGTTGAAATTTACGAAAATCCAAAACCAAAAAAAAATCATACTATTTTTTGAATCCACAGAATCATACAGTCCAGATGAAACGTCTTTTTTTGATTTGTTTTGTTTTGGAGAAACGTCGAAGAAAATAAAAAAACGTTTTCTTCATTTGAGCTTTTTTCATTGTAAAAGAAACGATAATTACCAAAGTTGTGGCTCTCGTTGGGCTCTGCGGCGGAGACTCACGAATTTTTGTTGTTTTCAAATTTGAATGGTAATTACCATCAAACCCTCCTAACATACGGAAGCTCATGCTGGCACTTATTCAAGTTTATTTATTTTTTTCGTGGAAAATTCAGAAAATTGTTGAGTTTGTTTGTTATCAAACACGATATATATCAGCAAGTTTTTGTTTTGCTTGTATATAATCAAATTATCAGTAGTTAATCATTATTGATAGGACAAAATGAAAGAGAGAAGAAACGTATATATAAACATAAATTACAGTACAATAACAACATCTGCAAATATGATATTATCATGTATTTTCGAATTCAGACAATGTCAGAAAATAGAAAACTTTCAACATGTGCATTGCAACATTCAAATTAGACAACCACAAACTAAGATTCATTGTAATATCAGAAATTCAAAAATGTCTTCATATTTTTACTATACTCAATAGTCAATAATATGATACCAATCTGTACATACACACCAGCAATTATTTTACTTGTTTTTATTTAATTATTTATTTATTTGTTTCGCGGTCAAACCGACCGTCACAAAAAATCAAACATATTCTTTTTAAAAAATTAGATAACCTGAAAATCATACAAAAAATATATAAATAATAAAAGATAATTATAAAAAAAACGTAAATCACCAACGACACAAGACAACTAAAATTGATGTTCCGTGATAAAATAAATATCTTGATACCAAAAACCGTGCACGTGAATGTATAATATTATAATATATGGTGTTTTTAACTATCGTGCTTATCTATAAATATGGATTTAAATCATGCTATCCTACGCTCCTCCTTGGATAAACATGAAGTTATTATGTACACACGTCAAGCGTCCTCGACATGCCTGTTTCATATATAAGTGATACGTATCGTTTTAGAGTGATGTTAGCTCTTCGGCTAACACCAGAAAACATTCATAATATTCTTGTACAATGTTGTCGTTGTCAATTTCAATAAAGAAACTGTCTTTGATATTAGTTTGATTTAATTGACCTAAACCAATGGAACTACGATGACGCGTAAACGATACTTCATCCAATGGCTTCGTAAAGACATCGGACGTGTTTGTATCGGTATGTATCTTATGGATAGAATGTTTCTCATTGGAGGTGAAGAATTCTTTACACCAGGATAGATTCACCCCATGCGTACGGGCCATGTGATACAATTTGCTAGAATATCCACTTTTCATCGCTGCGACGGCAACTGTTGCATCGGAGTGTACTTCGATCTCGACTTCCCTCTCTAGTAACTCCTCCAGTGTCATTGCAACTTTCAACCCTTTGTGAATACCTTTGACTATCGCTGCGATTTCAGCTTCCCCGGTGCTTAATGAAATTGCGGATTGCAATTTACTTTGCCATTCAATCAAATTCAATCTGCCTTGGCTTTCGATATATATTGCGATACCGCTGGTACTCTTTCTCGTTTCCTTACAACCTGCAAAATCGCTGTCACAGTGTATTACTACCTTGAGATCATCCACATTAATCGGATTGAACTGAAGCTTCAACCCGCTTGTGCCATAAATATATTGCATCAACCTCTCCAGAGCTGCGTCACACTGCTTGCCCCACTTCGTGACGCGGCGCCCCAACACATTTACTGCGAAACCAATATCTGGCCTCGAACCACGCATTAAAAATAACAAACTACCAATCCATCTGCGACATGTTGTAGCATACTTTCCTGAACAACTTGCATCCGGCTCCGGTATAACGGTCATTGGCGTACTAGCCTTCTTCGAAGTATCCAGTTTGAAATCACTAACTAGCTTTTTTATATATTCCTCCTGATTAAAACTGACGCTGCCATCCTCTTTACGCTCTATTCCAACTCCGACATACAATGTAGCTGCTTCAGTTTTCTTCATTCTGAAGACCTGCCGAATTTCATCCCATAATTCCGGTAACAGGTCTTTTGGCGCGCATAACAAAACGTCGTCAACATACAATAACAATACCACCATCTTGCCATTTACTCTTTTTACAAATAACGAAGGTTCGCAGGAATCCATGCAACGCTTGTAACCAATCTTCTGCAACACGTCACTCGCATGGTTCGCCCACACATGCCCACTCTCTTCCAATCCATAAAGCGATCGAACAATCCTCAAACATGGTGATTTCAGTTTGCGCGCTTTCTCTCGCCATTTCGTCGGCAACAAATCACTAGAAATTTCCATGTAATAAATTCTGCTACCAGGCAAGGTAGACTGCAAATAGGCTCCGTCTAAATCACATGCCTGTAAATCATAATCCTTTCTTCCTGCGAGCATTGATACTAACCTAAACGTTGGTAGAGAGGCTGGAGCTGACCATAGACCATCAGAATTCCCGTCTACTTTTCTACCAAAGACATCGCGTAATCTATTTCCCGCCGCACATAAACGCGCTTTTAACCGTCGTAATTTTGGGTCGCTCTGCTCAATACCTTTGATAACTAATGGCATCACGGCGGGAACGAAAATCACTTTAGACCCATGCTTCTCCATCACGGCTGCGCGTTCTTCTGGCGCTAAAAACACGCCAAAATCATCCATCACCTGCCATTCGGCATCTATCGCAACCTGCCACTTCTCTTTGTCGGGTCCCTCCAATGCTTCCTTCTTTGTGACGGGCTGGGCAATGAAACACACTCTTTCTCTCATTATATTATATAATTGCTTGGCGGTACAATAGAATGTTGACTTCGCTTTGGCATTATCCTTCAACAATCGTGCTTGTTCTCTTAATTTCTTTTCCATCAATCGCGTTGAACTTCGCGCGCTGACGTTATGTTGACGCTGTCTGATTGCGTCCTTACATTTCTTGGTAATGTCATCGTCAAGCTTTTGTTGCGCTTTCTCCTCCTCGGAATCAGACTGGTCCAATTCGGCAAAACTTTCCATAATGGCTGGCGTAACGCGGGCAAGACGGAAGACAATGAGGTCCGCCTCCTTCCTCATTTCGATCGCTCGGTGAGGTGGTACTATACTGCTCGATCCATCAGCATTTACAAGTACAGTTACACATGAACGACTCAATTTTGGTATATCAGCTTCATGGGCTTTGATCACGGTAATGTCCTGGAGGCCAGCCAGATAATAAGACCATAGATCAAACAGCGAAGCATTTTCAGTGCGCATTGATGCACACCCATTCAATGAACTTTCGGCTAATAATGTAGTGATTGTGGGACGATCAGATTCGTCTTCTGCATATTCAACTAAATGGCGTTCACCGTCAGGATTAATACCAATCCATCGATCCACTTGCTGGAGATCGATCACTTCACGAGAGAAACCAAAATCTGAACCCCATTCACAATCCCTATTCATAACACTGGTGTGAGAAAAGCGCTTTGCCTTCTCATTATAAAACAAAATCCAACTTGAGTTGGAACTATCATGTACGGGCCCCAGCCATACAGCAGGAATACGCTTTGGGTGCAGTTTACTGCTACGATATCCGTCCTTCGGTAGCATAACTGTGCCGGCGCATCCAAATGGAATTCGGGGGATTTCTGGGACGGCATCTGGGCGAACGCTCGCATTATGGCACCGAGACCAACAAGTAGCAGCCCAGTCCCAGCAATTCAACGGTACGCGCGAGCCGCATAATAAAGTGCGGATCGCATTAACGCATCTTTTGATGGCAAGCTCACCTAATGAATTACTATTATGGTGGTTAGCTGTACCGTAATGTAATCTGGTAACCCCATGGTTCAATACAAACGCTTCCGTTTCGCTGCAAATAACCGACCGTTCGCGATCCGAATGGAGCACGATTTTCTTTTTGTCTGGATTTAATTCCCTCAGCGCTGTTGCCAAGAAGCTCTGCAAACAGCTTTTATGACGTGACTTTATTCCTTGGCACCAGAAAGTGTTGTCACGCTCATTGCGACACACAGCCAAGTAAGTATTTCTTTCGCGTGATGCTATTAATGGACCATGCAGATCGAGCGTAATGAGAACATCCGAATCATCTTTGCTGGATCGCATCACCTTGCCACGAGTGCCTCGTTTACGATTGGATTTGCATAACCGACAGACTTCACAACCAGGCTTATATGGGTGATGTAAAATATCATGCTCTGTCCATCCGTTACCACCATCATCTACAACATGCACATCCCCATCTGCTAATTTCGTCATCAAGCATTCAAACTCCTCCTCGTCGTAATCGCTGAAATCACCATCCGGAATTTCGTAATTCGCAGGCTCAGCTGTAGTAAGATTGCAATTGATAACTGGCAAATCCTTCAGATTATAAAAGGAGATCAAAATGTCCCCTGGGCTTCCGATATGGGTTCTCTTTTGGACATTATACTCATGCCACGTATTCGCGGTGTGATTAAATAAGAGAGATTGATATTTAAAATCGCGTTTACAATACATCAGACTTGATTTCGCATAGCCGTCGAAGACATAGCGCCCGAATGGGTCAGGTAAAGTTCGGTTCGAGGCTTCTGAAATCAAACATAAATCCCATTTATTCAAAACATCCGTACTGATATTGTATTCCTTCCGCAATTGCTCGGGTATGGTCGGCGTAAAGTAACATCTATTCAAATACGTCTCATCCAATTTTGATCGCTTTGCAGGATCAAATACTTCAAGAAGTGTGTGAAAACACCTTCCTGCCTCCTCCTCAGTTATTTTGCCTGGTGAATGGTGAGATAGCAACTTCATAACCACTGGCTCGGGAATCACCGGTAGTTCATTTACGACGAGACAATCAATCCGTTCACCATTCTTATGGATCAGCTGACAGTTGTGATTACCACCCCAAAAATCCCAACAAAACTGCCATCCATTACATACTATTTGGTAAAGACTCAAAATATAATTGGCGCCGCCTGCCATGACTATGACATCGTCATGGCCTTCTAAATGTAGCTCACCTAGCGCTTTGGAAATCGCCCCCGATGCTTGCTTGATGCGGATTTTGCTTGGACGGTACTTGTATTCTCGAAAAACTTCATCATTTATGTCGGGGATCAAATGGATTTGGGAACCCGAATCGATTACGTACAGAACTTGCTTCGAATTTATATGCTCGCGAAATATTTTGCGTCCAAACTCCTCTGTACTCATGCATGCTGCGATTTCATTAACATTCATTTTTACTCCATCAATAATAAACGCATTCGTCTTCTCGGGAAAGGGAAAACGCTTCTTCTTCTTCCTCTTCTTCTGCTTTTTCAATTGTTTATCGGATGGTAAATTATCAGATGTAAAAATGTCCTGCATCGGATCTTTTGTGTCTCTCTTGAGATCTTTTTGATTGTCCATTTTTGGATCTTCTAATTTTTTATGGTTGTCCATTTTTGGATCTTTTGATTTTTTATGGTTGTCCATTTTTGGATCTTTTTGCACCGGGTTTAAAACAACGGTATCTTCTTCGATTTTTGTTTTCACACGTTCAGAACGTGTCCCACTTTGGGGTTTTATCTTTAAAAAATTGCTATTGACTGCAGAATCGACTGATTCGCTTAAAAAATTGCTGCTAGTTGAATTGGTGCTTGTAGGAGCTAGTCAAGCAGTGACCATCGAATGCAGATGAGTACACTGATCGCCTTTTGTACAACCGCGCTGGCCAAAGAAGTGATAATAACATGGTTTCTTCTGCTTTTTACCGTCACCAACTTTGCCTCCTTGTTGCTGAACCAAGTTCACCTGGCGCTCACGCTCCGCAGCCTCCTTCTTTTTCTTCTTTTGGAGATCGTCTTGGGTTGTTTTTGCCTTGATTCCTTTGCGGAGGTTGAACTGCTCGATCTCGTGGTGGATCATCTTCTCGACTGCGTCAATTGTTTCGCGTTTAGGGGTGTTATACTTCTTAGCGTCCTGCAACCAATAATCCCAGGAACGTGTGATCGCTCCGGAGCTGTTATAGGTTAGCAGCTTTAACGCGCGCATCTTGCGTGTGTCGGTTAGTGGTTCAACCAGCATATTTGCTTGCTGGAGCCAATTAGCAAAATCCCCGGCCGCCAAATCGGATATTCCCTTCGGTTCCGGTTGGGATACCTCTTTCTCCAAAACTTCTTGAAGTGCATCTCCCGTGGGCCTGATTAAATTGCGCAATTGGATTAACATCTTCCTCCCCGACTCATTAATGCTGGTTGCGTGCGGCTTGAGAATTGATCGTGTTCCTTCTGACAATGTCAGAAAGAGATCGGTGTGGATTTTCGCGTCCAACCATTTGCCTATGATTGTATCAGGTGGATTACCATCAATATAACATATATCGAACAGATCAGGATTAGTCCGATAATACTGCTTTGCATAAGCTCTAATTAGCGCGATATGATCTTCAAATACATTCCAGTCCCAGAGATGGCCCTTGGCCGCGTTTGTTGGTGGCCATGCTGGTAATTTGCTGAGGTTTTTCTTCTTCCCCATAGCCTCATCAACTTCATCGAAACTCTGATACACACCCTTATCTGCAGTGGATAGCGTAGTGGGCTCATTAATTGGAGGGCATACATTGTCAACTTCATCCGCGCCATTGAGCTGTACCAATTGACAATTGTTGGACTCGGACTCGTTGATTTCGATGATTGGAACCTTCTCTAGTGTTTGAATGTCATCAATTTCATTCTGCATGGAATTCGCTACTTTGATTTCGTCTGTTTCATTCTGCATGGAATTCGCTACTTTAATTTCGTCAATTTCATTCTGCATGGTTTGCATACTGACATCCATTTCAAAAATAGATTGGTGCAAATCACAGATACGATTCATAATACGACCATTTTCTCTCTTCTGGCCTTCTCCTCGAGATTTTACTTCCTTTTTGAGTGAATCAATAATTTTATTGTGTTTGTGGAATTCAGTTTTCGCAGCGATATGTAATTGGCCGAGATCTTGATGGCTTGCATCCAATCGTTTCATAAAATTAGAATAATTGGAGTCGACCTTTTGCATTACTTCGTTCAACATCGGTACCATTCTTTGCGCGTTAATCGACACTGATGCGCGGCGAGGTTCTTGGGCCTTGCCAAGCGTCAAACATAGACATAGCAGCAAACAATGCAAGCTCATAATGAACTGCGAATTTTCTCCAACTTTAATTAATACATGTTCCAAACCGTACAAATTGAATAGATACGACAGGATCGCCACATCCATAAAAATGACAGCGATAACTAAACCTCCAACCATATACTTGATCATCTTTACTTCTTTTCGATCCACCTTTCTTTATTGATAAATTGAATGTGCCTGATGATGTGGAGTGCTACCACGTAAATCACCAACGACACAAGACAACTAAAATTGATGTTCCGTGATAAAATAAATATCTTGATACCAAAAACCGTGCACGTGAATGTATAATATTATAATATATGGTGTTTTTAACTATCGTGCTTATCTATAAATATGGATTTAAATCATGCTATCCTACGAAAAAACAAAAAAAACATTTTTGAGATTGATCATTTTATTTTTGCTTGAAAACAAAAAATGTATTCCCAATACTTGGACCCATTTTTTGCGTGGTTTACTCTCTTTTTTGGGTGGATGTACCTTTCGACATTTTTTGGAAGATGACAAATTTGATTTTTTCATACCGATTTCATCCAAAATCATACTTTTTTCATTAAATTTGATCTATTGGCAACATTTTTAATACAATTTTTGAATTTTGTTGGGTTGTTGTACCTGAGAGGGTGTGCCACCTTGAATTGCCCCCGGGGAGGTTATAAACCTAAAAATAAAAATCAAAAATTTTGGCAAAAAGGAAAAGATTTTGATTGAAAAAACATCACAAATACGCAAAATGCATGACATTTGAAGAACAATTTAATAAAAATTGCAATTTTTGAAAATCCAATTTCTGGACTCGATTGCCTGAAGCGGTACATCCTGTTCTTGAATCAATTGACCTTGCAAAGAAAAAATGATGTGAATGTATGTGTTTGTGCTCGAATATCTCTGCATTGTGCATGAAATTTGTTTGAATTTCGATGTTTCTGAAAAGTATTTTTTCTTATCTATGATTAAAATTTTGAAAGGAAAACCTGTTGTAAAAAGATGAAAAATATAAAATGTGAATGAAAAAACTGGAAAACGATTGCATTTTCGTGTTTTTTGAAGCAAACTTTTCTAAAAAATGATTGCGGACCGTATTCTCGTTTCTTGTCTATGTTCCAGCTGAACACCCGCGGCCGCTCATTACTATGGTACAACGTTATCAGCATTCTTACTACTCTTTCTCCCTCAAAATTTCCTGGAATTACAAAATTGAAACAAATGAGAAACAAATTAGTCCAATCGCGTCAAATTTGAATTGATTTGAAACTTTTTTCTCATCTTTCATACTTGTATACAAAACGAAACTATAAATTCATAAAATCAAAAAGTACAATTTTGAAAAAAAAAATTGCAAAATTGAAAACTGAAAAACGTGATTTTGTATCAAAATAAGCCGAAATTCGACCAACGTGTTTGTTTTTTCTATACTTTTTTACATCCCGGAAAATTTCGATATATGCTCATTGGCAATGCATCGTACATAGTCCCATCCTCACTGGGGTATACTTCAGCGATATTTAGAATGCAAGGCGAATCATACCTAAAACACAAAATCGAAATTTTGATAAAAGAAACGGATTTTGATGAAAAAAATGTGAAAAATAAAAAAAATGAGCGAAACTGATGAATTTCGCAAGAAAAAGTTGAAAATTTTTCATTTTTTAGAAGTGGCGATTTAGTCACAAAAGTGATATTACTACCCCTTTCTTGGACTGATGCTTGTCTAACGTCAAATCATCAAATATCACCTGGAGATTAAAATATTTTTGATGAATATGTGCGATTTTTTTGTATTTCAGAAAAACATCACGGTTTTCAAATATTTTTTGTATGTTGA
>JACLAD010010869.1_pt1 | contig 20316 bp, 18 predicted proteins | sample 8027901 | NCBI WGS metagenome assembly JACLAD01 (sample SAMN15725071, study PRJNA655200) | protist metagenome | isolation source: fluorescence activated cell sorting (FACS) single amplified genomes of... | place: Spain: Blaines Bay Microbial Observatory, Mediterranean Sea | collected 2016-07-05 | reverse complement strand
CAAATAAAAAGCAAATCAAAAAATGGATACGACTTACTATTTAATGCGTAATCAAAACTTCAAAATGAAGGTGAAATCATTAAAAACAAATCATTCAAAAAAATCTTTAAGAACAAAATCAAAAAAATCATTCAATAATCTACAATACTAAAACATCCATGTGATATTCAAAATTTTGGAATGTCAAAACTAATTTCTAAAATATCATCTAATGTTTCTAAAATTGCATGCTAACAACTCACAAAACAAAAGTATGTTTACTGTACGTCAATGTTATAATACGTTTGTTTAAATGATCAGCGGAAAAACGATACTAATTCTTGTCGCCACTTTTACCTGGAATCAAATAAAAATCGTGTCGCATCCAAAAAATTAAAATATGTTTTCAATTTTACACACCCCGAACAAGCACGGTAGGTAATGTGTTTGAATGTCGATCTGACCGTCGTTGAGAGCGCTTTCATCTTTATTCAGTTGAGCATAGGATTGTATACAAATCTGTTCGAATTCTTCCTGGCTGTTCACGCCAAATTCCCTCACACAGACATCAAAATGAAAATCAATCATCAACCAGCATAGAAAAAACGAAAATATGTACCTCATCTTATCTTTCAGCATTTGCATCATCTTCAACAGAGAATAATGCGCCCAAAAAACCTGGCGTGTAAAACAATTTAAATATAAATCATGATGCATTTAGAGTGAAAAAATATTGTATTTGCAATAAATTTGTAAAAAAATAAAAATAGACAGCCCTGTGAAGAGCCATGTCTTTGTCGTTGAATTCCGGTCGAACCCAGCCGTCAATATTTAGCAAAATGTCCTCAAATTGAACATAAAATATTGAAATACGATGCATTCAAATCATAAAACCAACAACCCTGAAACTTGCAACAACTTCAAGTGTGGAATAGAAAATGGCCAATGTAACCAGACTCTCTCCTAACAGTAGCAGTTTATGTTCAACATCGACATTTTCATCAACCAGTTCCAGACGGGTTGGAATGAGCGCGAAAGTTACCTGAACAAAATGTTTCAACTTTGAGCAAAATAATCTATAAATGAACAAAAACTCTTGAAATCATATCAAAATTGCTTCAATTTCGTACTGTTTGTTTCTCAACATTAACTTTTTCAAAAAATACTTTCATTGGATTTTCCTCGTCAACCATTTCTTGTTGGCTCTCGGATAGCAGGGGTGAGGACGGAAACGGTAAATGCCGAACTACAAAAACAAAAATATTTTGAGACGGAAATGTGGAATCAGTGTGATTCTGACGCGATTTCAAACATTGTGTGTCCGAATTTCTTTTTTTCTTTGATTTTTTGCAAAATATGGTCACCTATGAAATTGTATAATTCCAAGAGAGTATCCGCCCTTGCCAGGGCTATCGGAACCAATCCTACAAATCAGAACAATAAAACAAAAAATTGAAAAATGCGCATCATTTATGTGTCCATATGCATCAAAACGTAAACAATACCATGTCCAGTGGTGTCCGGGAGTTGTATCTCGTGATCAAATTGGAAAAACGGATGATCCGTGCCACTCAGCGGGTTGAACTCTTGCCTGAAATGGTTTAATAAATACCAGAAAACAATGAAAACGTAGTAAATTTCTTCTAAATTTATAATTGTTGGCATGTTAATTTTTTCAAAAACATTTTCAGGAAATTTGAAATTCACCTGATATTTTCATTTAGTGGTTGGAACGATTTCAGCTTCAGGGCCGGAGCAATGGTAAAACAAAATATCAAAAGAAGATAATATCTCATAATTTAAATTTATATACTTATTGGAAGAGAAGAAATTTCAGAAGTGAACCTTAAGAAGAAAAAGAAACTGCGGTATGATATTGTACAGACTGAAATTTTGCAGACTTGAGCCAAAACGGGCTGCAATGAAAAAGAAAATGATAGATTCACAAACAACAAACCACAGACATACATAAATGATGACATGATACTGGCCAAAAATTCAAATGATAAATGCTGCTGTATGTTCATAAAATAATTGATGATTGTTCAATTACCTCCAAAAAGTTTTTGCATTTCAAAAAATACATACTCTTGATTATATTTATTTTGATAAAATCGAAGTGATAAGAGGCAATTAACGATGAACTGCCACAGGTAATTCCTCTTGGTTTGATAAAATGCGTTTCTCCGCAACAGACTCGATAACACAATCTGTCGGCAAGGCTTGACCCTGTGCAAGAGTACGACCAAGTGGGTCAAATGTGGGTACGACACGTGCGGCGTCGAAACCAAGAGGCCTGCTTCCATCATTAATGGTATGCTTGTTGTATGTTTGTGCAATTTGATCGAGGTTTGGATCAACAAGCTCCTCAAAAGAATTTCGCTTTGATGGAGGCGGAGGAACTCGCCCGACATAGCTGCCGCTCTTTGTTAGCATTGGCTCCGCACCTTGCCCAGCGCGAAATGAGATTGGGGACGGATGGGGCCCGCTGTATTCATCACCTTGCACGTACGAAGATGAAAGCACAAGACCCGACGCGCACTGCACAGCCACAACTGCAATGATGCTACCGCGAGTTAAAAACGCCATAATGTACTCTTTACAATAAATCAAAAACACGTCTGAGCAGATGAAAATCACTTTTGTAAAACGTTTCAGTTTGTTACAACCTTTGATTCACGTATATAAAAAAATAAATAACACAGATACTTAATGATTTTGGACAAAACCACTCAGAAAAACTTTTTCTGCAGCGGTACTTCTCACAAGAGCCATATTGACCTCAATTTGCTATAAATAAAATTCGATCTAAATCTAAGAATCTATCCAATCGACGAAACAACTACAAATACACAGGAAAGATGCCAAAATTGAAAGTGGTAAAATTGAAAAATGCAAAAATCGACAGTGCACGCGGTCAAGGAGATCCTAATTGAATCGAGCTTGATAATATTGAAATGCGGCACATGCCTTTTCTCATGTTGAAATCATAAATTTTAAGTAATTCATGCTTGGGAGAATTAGAATCAAAATTGATCTTGCGTAATTAGCGAGAATAACCGCTTTCTTAAGCCGGGGTTTAGAAAACGACCGAGTAATAAATTCGCCGGTGCGCTAAATCTTACACGACAAGCTTGAAGAATCATCCATCAATTGAGAATGATCCAGCTCAGGATTACTGAACACACTGTGCTGTGATGAAATAGATCATCAGTGGTCTCAGCTACTTGAAATGCCACCCGTAAGACCAACTTTGTCCCAGCCAGAATCAGGAAGTCGATGAAAGTGTGCACCGCCAGTCCTCATTGGCAATGGGAATTGACGTCTTGCTTTTGCGGAGGGCAAAACCGAATCGTCGAATGATCTTCTGAGATCATCTGGAGTTAAAGCCATCTGTTGAGCAAGCATTGCATCAACATTCAAAGTTGGACCCAGATCCATATGAAAGATACCCTCTTCCGAAGCGACTTTCCCACCTTCGTCCGGGCTTGATCGCTGGTACTCTTCACCACCGCTTCTCCGCCTGTAATCCCCAACGTCGGAAGTGGCGCGAGGTCTTCCTACCACGTGGGGCCTAGCATCGTCACGACGACCAGAAAGATCAGGAAAAGAGCCCTCCCAAACTGGAGAACGACCTTCAGCGCCACGATATTGTGGCATCACGAATTCTTCGCCCACGGATTCGTCGCCCACAGAGGATTCGATTGAAACTTCCTGTGACGCTCTTTCATAAACGACAGCGGGAACCGCGCGCCTGATGCCTGCACGAATGTCTGCCCGCTCTGCGGCATTGACCAAGAGTCTGTTTGCATCCAAAACAACATCCATGTCAAGACGACGAGCATTGTCCACGTTCCAAGCTGCATCAACACCATGGCCAAGCGCGGGAAATCCACGCGAGAAACAACCTCCTCTAATGGTCTGCAAAATATCGGGGCCCTTCATATCCTCTTTGTTGAGAACCATTTGCCTGTTGCGCATAGCACCATTTGGAGCCTCATCCCATTGGAGCGTTGCCTTGCCCACCATGATACCAGCGTTACCGATTTTACGCTTGACGCCATCGTATGGATTACCCTTCTTGAGCGCGGAGAAAGCGCCTGCCATGAAACGGGAATGGGTAAATAGGGCAACCGTAGCGCCGTCGTGCTCTGGAAAATCACCCGCAGCACGACGAGCAAAGATAACATCCTTCACTGCCGACATCGCATCCTTAAGCCCCCATTTCCAGGTTTGACCTTCGTGCCAATTTGCGCGCGCTTGCGTATCCAGATTAAACTGCGTGCGATGGCGGATGGTACCTCGCTGTGCAAGCTGAGCTTGGAAGTCAGCGATGCGGGGAAACGCAAGATTACCTGCTTCACCATATTTTTTCTTGTACTCCTTCAAGCGTGGAACAACATGTACAGCGGTAAGAGGTTTCTGAATCTGCATCTCATCCGCGGTTTCAATAGCCCGCATCATTGGCGAGGACAGAACCAAATCTGCGTATTCCTTGCCGGATGCTCGCATGAGGTAGCGTCTTGCAATACCTTGGCGGTCACGAACTTTTTGTCGTCCCTGCGATGTAAGGTGCACGGGTTCATCGACGTGATAAACTCCATGTTTTTTGCCTGCGTCAACCTCTGAGCCATTGACCGTTTCTGTCCAGACGTTGTTCGTACTGACGCCATGTCGAATGCCCATGACCATGACACTTTGCTGCTTGAAAACGTACGGATTGGAGTTCCATAATTGTTCTTTGGCACGGCCGCTTAAACCGTCAAGCCAATTGTGGAAATGCCCCTCTCGTTGGCTTTCCCGCGAATTGTAGCCGGGGAAATTATCCCAGTTTCTCTCGATTTTACTCCTTTCTGCCCAGCCGCGCAATGTACTGTAGCGCCACCGCTTGTCTACTCCGTCGTGCTTGAATTGATACATCATTACGCCCTCGTCGGTTTTTGATGAAGCAATAACGGTCAATGGAAATGCGAAATCTTCGTAAACCTCGCCTGCGCGAAAAAGTTCTTCCTTGACGGCTGAGGATTGGATGCCCTGAACCCAATCGTGCAAACGAGCCAATCGGTTTCTCGCCATCTTCCCTGGAAAATTACTCCAGTTTCTGGCCACCCTCTCCGCACTGCTAGTGCCTTTGGCCCACTCGTACAGTGCTGAATAACGCCACAACTGCGTCGAAACTGAGCCGTCAAGATTGTCCGGATGCTCTAGATGGTAGAGTACTTTACCATCACTATTTGTCGAAGTGCGGGCAATATTCAGGAGAAAAGGATCCTCTTCGGATTCGCATCCTTCCAGAAATGGCGTTCTGAGGCCTTCGCGCGGGTCCCTGCTACCGTAATAGGTTGAAGCATCAGCCACCACAATAAAAAGTGATAAAACATTAAATAAAAATAGTGCCCTCATAGTTCATGTATATACCATTCAAAATTAGACCCTTGGTAAAACGTTGAATTCAAAAAGAAAAGTAGTTTGATATTGGAAAAATAAGATAAAGCTGCAAAAATCAAGTTATTGATGTAGGAATAAAATTCGCTGTTGGTAACACGAATGACAAAAATATTAGGTTTAAAACACACAAATTTAGTTTAAATTCGTTTTGAACTTAATACTTACATTAGATTTTTCAAGGTTGAAAAAAGATTTCAAAAATAAAAAAACACGCGAAACCGCGGATTAGGGTCTCATGGACAGAATAAAATTAAATATTTTTGGATGGACCTATTTTAGGTACTTATCTTAGTATTTATTAAATTAAACACACTTCTATCTAATGTCATTCCTCACAAGGAACACAATACGCACACAGACACACGCCACATTTTAAACCATGTATTATGGCAGTCATTAGAATATCATATTTATTTATGTACTTTATGAAACTAAAACTAATGTTAAATTTTACTAATCACAACCGATCCATTCACAGACAAACAGATGTCAAATCAATATTAGTCATTAAAAGTAAAAACCAAATGCATTTTTGTATGATAAAGTTGAGGACTTGTAAATATTACAATTAAGTAATCTCAATGATAAAAATCGAAAGAGTTATCATCAAAATTGATTCAATATTTGATGAGGATAATATCCCACTTACTCATGGAATTCTCATTGGACCAGCAAAAGTAAGAGCAGGATGGCCTGACATCCAAGATTCACGAGAAGCAAACGGTTGGTGCACACCACCTGTTTTCATTCTGGTTGGAATGAGGTTTTGACCATCAGAATTTGCGCGTCGTCTCCCCGCGGCGTGGGCAGGACCAACGGTTTCTTCAGAACGCGCGCGCTCTCCAGTATCATCATCCTCCAGATCTGCCTCACGCGCGACAATGTTGGCATCAAAAGGATGATGTTGGTCAACACGAGCACGTGCAGGAATATTCCTAACAGGAACAGCAACAGGAGAATGTTGTCTATGAACAGTGTCCGCCGGATCTACGGGAACCGCAGCAGCCCGCTCTCCGGCAACTGGCAGCATGGCTTCAATCGCCAGCGTACGCCATTCTTCTGTCGCGACCTGGTCATCCCGTTTGACTTGCATTCTGTTGGGGCCGACAACGCTGTGCTCGTCTGCATTGAGATTCATCTTCTGATTCAACCTAAAACACAACATTAAAATTCGATGAAAGAAAGAAGAAAAACATACAAAATAAGCAAAATAGTCACAAAAATAATCTATTCACATCCCTTTCTTGAACCTGTTGCCTTCTTGATCTTCATCCCACTCAATGCTTGCCGCGCCAACCAGCACACCACCATTCTCAATCTTCCGATTGTGACGATTCAAAACTTCGAACCATTTTTTGAAATCTCGGGAATGGCCGAAGACACCAAGCACGCCGCCATTTGGTAGATGATCGTGCACGTTATCATGGATCAATGCATCAGCCATGCTCTCTTTGACCTTTTCGAATCCCCAGCCGTAGGCAAACCCATCACTCCAGGTTGCTCTCGCTTGCGTGTCCAGATCGACGTGTAGAGGGAGTTCAAAGGTTGCTTGTCTCAAGCGATCTGCGCCAGATTGACAGAGCCATCTTCGAAAGGGGTAGTTTCCCCTTTCTGGCTTAAACTTTGACTTCACCTCCTTTAATCTTGGAAGGACGGTGACAGTCGGATCGTCATTGCCATCGTAGGTTGGAAGGGTGTCTCTCATTGCGTCCGCCGTTTGAATCGTGCGCACCTGTGGAGAGGTGAACGCAACATCAAAATAATCGCGATCATCCCCGGTAGCTTCCCGAATGTAACGCTGTACCGTGGCGACTTGATTGCCAAGAGCAACCCTTCCTTGATGCGTTACATCGACAGGCTCCGACACGTGCTTCCAGAATTTACTACCGGCATCATTATTAACAGTGCGACCGTGACGGATAAACAGCACAGTGAAATGCTTGATATGGTGAGTTAAACCCTCGTAAAACAGTTCCTCCTTGACGGCTGCGGATTGGATTCCATTAATCCAATCGCTCAAACGAGTTTGGCGGTTTCTCGCCAATGTACCTGGAAAATTGTTCCAGTTTCTCTGCGCTTGCTTTTCCGCATCTTTACCACCCTCCGCCCACTTGTACAATTTGGAGTAACGCCAATGTCGCTCCAAGACTTCACCGTCATCGTTTGTATGCTGGAAATGATAGAATACTGTACCATCCCGATTTTTCGACGTTTCCCCAATTCTCAAATTGAACCGATCACCATCGGCTTGCACTTTCGGTAGCAACGGTTCTCTGACGCCTTGATCGACAGGGGGTCTACGGCTGCCAAACAATGAGGATGCGTCGGCCAGCAAAACAGAACTTGATAAAACGTTAAATAAAAATAGAGACTTCATGATTTATATTAAAAAAGAATTAAAATTTGTAGATCTGAATTAAAAAAGTAGATATTGATAAAGTGTGATAAAACTGAAAAATAAGTTATTGATGTAGAAATGAAATTCAATGCCTGTAACACGAATATCGAGAGATAAGTAACTTTTAAAACAAAAATATTAGGGTTAAATTAAAACTTAATTGGTAAAATTAGATTTTTCACTGTTAGAAAACGATTCCAAAATAAAAAACGCGAAGCCGCGCGTCAGGGTCAAATGGACAAGGTGCATAATAATAAAATACATAAAAAGATAGACCTGTCTTAGATATATCATTCCTCACACGGAGGGGTCACACGCCACATTTGAAACCATATATTATGGTGATCATTAAAATCATATGCATGCATCTAAAACTAGGACTAACTTCTACCTCTTGCAACAACTCATTCAAAAAACACAGAGATGGCGAACAATATTTAATATTGAATCTTATTACGATAGCGTTGGCTTCCAAGAATTAAGGGCTCCGAAAAATATTTTTTTCTATCCTTGACTGTGTCAGGGTCCAAGATGAAGCTCTCGAACATGTTTTCAATCACTTTCTTTTCTAATTGGTTAAATGAGCCCTTATGTTCATGCAACATCCATGGCTCTCGTTCATGCCAATTCAGACGGCTCTTGAGCCAAATATTTCGTTCTTGGTAACTCGTCAATTTCCTCTTGAATATGGTTTTCTTCGGAAAACAAGAAACGGTATCCTGAATATGATACTCTTGACCATTGATAGTAGATGTGCCGTGTCGAAGCATATCGCTGTAGCGCATGCGAATTGTATACGGGCCGTCGTCATCAACCAACTCAAACGCATAAAAATAAGCATCGTACCCCATTTGATCCGATCTTACTAATCCAACAGTATGTCCAACACAGGCCCCGACGACAACACCAGTCACAAGTCCTCCAGGCCCAGTGAGAGATCCCAGTGCCCCTCCCCCGAAGCAACCTACGGTACTCATGTGCAGAGCCATCGATTCGCGGCGGATGATGTGACCCCAATTCAAATGTTCCCCGCCGATATCTTGATACACATTCCTCTCAGGGCAATAGACGACATCTTCCAACTTCACCGTCTCAACTTGCGGCAATAAAGAATGATAATCAGTTGCATGTACGCCCGCAGACGTCAAAATAATGAAAAATGTAGAGAACATGTTGTATCTCTTACAATAGTTTAAAATCGATTGCAATAAGCTAAATACGATAATAATAAATCGTTCCTTTGAAACAATAATGACACGTAATTATAGATCGTTGACAATTGCACACACAGACACTGGTACGAGCCAACGTTTCGGCCGTACATTCAATTTTTTGAGACAATCTATCACTATTTCAAGGAATATACTTTTATTCTATTCCAAAGACATTCTAAAATCTATGGTTTTACAGTATCAACTGTAACAAACATCAGAAAGAAGTGAAATGACTTTAGCATTCCCCAAAAACAAAGCGAACATGCAATGCCACTTTCATCAAACACCCCACAACATAAACAAACCACATTCAAATGATGCTTAAAATGGAAAATTTTGAATACTCACAAGTATATTCACACAAAAACTGTCCTCACAGACGGATTCATTCCAACCAACCTCTTCAAGAAGCGAACCAACTTTGAATCCATCTCCACAAAATGAACCCTCTTCGCACACGTACTTGAACTCCGCCGCCTCGCACCTGCACGGCTGGACCTACGCGGTAAAACATACCCACACTGCGCGTTGTAATGCTGCCGCTGTAGCAATTGCATACGATACCGGTACTCCGATGTATTGTACCCATCCCCCCGCACGCTCACTGACGTTCTGCGACGCGCTGGAGCCTGCTGACCACATCTGGCTTGGCGCCTGGGACGCCGGTACAATAACCCATAATGTGCTTGTCTGTGGGACATCAGTAAAAAACAAGTAAATAAGTAGAAGAAAGAAGAAAAGAAGGGGGGAACACAAAATTTATTGACTAGGGCAACATTCACGCATCATGAAGATTTGAATCATTTCAAATATACCAAATATTGAATCATTTCGACACCATGTTTTAACATAATAATTAATCATTTACTAATACACTAATAAAAACTAACTAAACAACAACAGACAAGCATAAACAAATAAAGATAATTTGTGACAAACAAACTTGATTAGGAGAACACTGGTTTCATTCGGATGAGACCCGCGTCACAACAAAATAATAATAATATTCAAAAGTAGTATTAAATGCAAATGATTTGTTCAATCAAAAGCATCTGTCACAAATGTACATTACTTACGAAAATGGTCAAAACCGCATCCAAGAACGGAAATAACTAACATGTCATTTATTGTTCGAGGATTCCAAAAGATCTGGCCAAATGTCAAACCGTATTGGTTCATCTTATTGAAATGGATTGAGATCGTCGCGCGCTTAAGCTCGAAGCTTTCCGGCCAAACGCTGAAGGGTCTGATCGGAAGCCGTGGCACGGGCGTTAATAGCTGACATGTTTTCTTTAAGCGCAGCCTGGCGTTCTTGCGACTGGGCAAGACCTGCTTCAACTTGTTCTTGGATTTGTCGTGCCTTTGCGAGGAATGCGTTGTCCTGTACCTCCTTTTCGTCGGCGCTGGCACGCAAAGCTGTAACTTGAGCTTCATACGCTCCGTTGGCTGCTGTCAATCGTTCGATTTCAGCTCTCAATCGTGTGATTTCAGCATCTTTCTCAACAACAAGCGCCTCGGCCGCATCAGCACGCGCCTCGGCTGCTGCCTTGGCCTCACGGAGGGGCGCAAGTTCAGCTTCCAATTCTTCAATGCGGGTGCGAAGAGGTCCCGTGGCTTCTTCGACAGCTGCTGCAACTGCTGCTGCCGTTCTCTCTTCGTTTGCCGCATGGAGAGCTTGCATTTCCCTGGCCACTGCGTCGCCACGTCCGGCCATCTGAGCCCGGAGCGCTTCGAGTTCAGTTTCCTTGGCCGCAATTGCCGCGGCTTGCCTTTCTGCCATGGCTTCACGAAGTGCGTCCCTCTCTGCGTCCTTGCGTGCAAGCGCTTCCTCTCTTTCTGTATCCTTGGCTGCGAGTGCTGCTGTGGCCTCGTCCAATCGGGCCTGAATCGCCGCCGTACGGTCTTCGGCGCCATCAAGTTCACCACGACCAGCACCCAACAAAGCTGGAACGCGACCAGCATGCTCACGCGCTGCTGCAAGTTCGCGCTGAAGTCGTGCGACTTCTTCCGGATCACCACGATCAGCAGCATCGATTGCTGCCTCGAGAGCCACAAGTTTCTCTTCCAATGCCGTCTGCGCCGCTTCTGCTTGTTCGACGAAACTAACAGCTGCTTGACTGAAAGTGTCTAACTGCGTTGTTACCTTCCTGAGAAGATTGGCCATGATATCCAGCACGGGGTTGCCGGTATTAACTTCAACATGCGCCTCAACAGCACCGACCGCGCGGCGGCCACCTCCTCCGACGACCGCTTCGTCGTCGCCGACGCTCTCCTCTTCTGCGTCATCACGTTGAGATTCAGAATTGCTAACGAGACCGCCCTCTTCGCGACCGCCGTCCAAGGAAATCTCTGAAAGATCATCAGACGCCAAGCCAAGACCACGACCGGCGAAAGCGAAGTCCTCCTCTTCACCAGAGCTCGAAGGAAGGACGTCAACGCCTTCCCTGCGAGGTGGAGGGGAAATGGGACGTCCGTCATGTCCGACCTCGGTCCAACCACCACGACCAGAATCTGCTCGCATCAACCCCGAAACAACAGAAGGATTACCACCACGCCTTCCGGTGGCAACACCACGACGCTGGGCGGCGCGGCGGTCAGCGTCAGTAGGTCGACGCATAGCAGTCATACGACGAGCCATCTCTTCAGCATCGATCGACGACTCAACGCTGCTTTCCCCGACGGTGCTCGCCTCGTTACTGTCGTCGCTAGCAAGAGGGCCAAAGCTGCCTCCAATGCCTCCCCCACGACCACGAGTAGCTTGCACTTGCACTTGGGAAGTTGCAGGGAGATCGTCAACCACCCCAACTTTCATGCCGACTGCGAGCGGCACGGAAGCTTGCATAACTTTGGAAAAAACAGTCATCTTGAGTAAGTAATAGTACTTGGAAAAAATTAAAAAAGTAAAGTGTTTGATGGTAGTATTGGTGCTAGGTTCAAGAGTTTGAAAAAGCGAAGCTGGTTTGATCGGTAGAAACTTTGATAAAGTTCAGTTGTCAATAACTGTAGAGGAAGATACACAAATAAACACGCATATAGGAAGATGATCAAAATGAAAAACATCACAATAAATCATGTGAGGGCCATTGCTCAACAATGATTCGAACACAAACTACCAAGCCTTATTTCAGCTGTTAAGATATATATTTTTATCTTTAATATTAACATCATTTATATAATTACTATGGTATTTATTTATCAATAATTTATATTTCATATTAGTCTGAATAATTTCCTACATCAACTCAAAATCTACACACAACAGACAATAAAATAGATGATGCATCAAATCGGTATATTTCAACATGTAAAATGAATTTTGTTCATCAATGGACATGCAAAAACACATTTTAGACAAAAAATGCAACACAATAATCCAATGTCAACATGCATTACACATTTTTTAACAATTTCAACATGCAGTTGCATGATGATTTCAAATATATCAGGGAATTTCACGCAAATAAAAGGCTTTTCATGTAGAGCAACAGAGATGAACGTGCAAAATGCACGCTAACAATATTTTAGACCAAAAAACAATTTCCAAAAATAAAAATCTTTACGGATCAACATGCAAAAATATTGCATTTGTAAAATATAACACGATTTCATGTATATCGGAGAGATAGACGCGCAAAATGCACGCTACTTATATTTTAGAACATCAAACAATTTTCGAAAACAAAAATCTTCACAGATCAAAACGGATCGACATGCAAAAATATTGCATTGGCAAAATATAACACGATTTCATGTATAAAAGAGAGATAGACGCGCAAAATGCACGCTTCTTATATTTTAGAACATCAAACAACTTTCAAAAATGAAAATCTTTACAGATCAGAACGGATGAACATGCAAAATTATTGCATTTGCAAAATATCACACGAAGCAACGTGCGAAAACTCATTTTTAACAAAATAAATCTCCAAATTTGAAGAGCAAACAATCAGTGCAACATTTGGCACTTGTACCTAATGATCGAAAATTATAGACGTTTCGTCCTTCGAAATGAAATCACACACGAAAATGAACTAAAACTCCTAAACCTACACTAGTAAATGACCGAAACACACACGACAATCGAATTATTTTCGAATTTACACACGCAGAGAAGGAAACAAATGAATCGATATTCGATGAAACACGCAGAATCGGATGAAACGAAGTGATCATTACTATTTAACACGCAAAATAACAGTTTCAACGTGCAAACCTATCGGAAAACCTACCTACAACACACAACCACCACTAAAATACCACAATCAACATGCAAACTACATCAATTCAATCTATTTACTCACTATACAACCCAATTTCCGGGTCATACACCTTCTTCTCCACGAACGGACGCCGCGCGACCCATACCTGCACGCAAGCAACTACTAATGCCAATGCATAGATCACGGTGCAGGTGATTATCCACTTCGCGATGTCGTAACTTCCGATGCTACCGGGGTGTGATGTGAACAGGTCGATAAAGGACACTGGAACAGAATCTACCCACTGTTGAATTTCCTTCGCGGTGGGGACGAATCCGTTTCTCTCCCAAAGCGATCTGACATATGATGGTACAGCGCCCTGATACCGTTTGATCTTACCAACAGCAAATAGAAACATAATCAAATACATCAATACAACTGGGCACTGGCACCAAAAGGCAACGGTCGCGGATGTTGTGCTTCTTTTGATTCGTAAAATAATGAGCGGAATACCAGAAAGCATACTTGCAATGATCCCTTGCAAAATTCAAAAATAAAAATAATTACATTGAAATTCATACTTTTTAATGATTGTTTGAAAGAAAAAAATCAAAATACCTCCAAAAAAGTAAATGTTCCAAGATTTGAATCCAAACTCGAAGCCAATGTCAAAAAACCAGATCCATGTAAAAACAAATACTCCAAACTGGGCAACAATCCCATAAGCTAGAACCCACACATGCTTCAATTCATTCTTCTCCTCTCCTTGCTGCTTCGCTTCCATTTTGTAGTTGATTTTTCAATCAATATCTCTTCAAATTACACAGTGGATAAAAATTCTATAATCCTACACGTCATGCATCATGTAAAAAAAATCGCAGTTCATTCAAACACAAACAAAGCGACCTAGTATTTAGGCCGCTGGTAATGACATCTAAAACTAATCAAGACTACTCGCAGCCCAAAAGCGAAATAGGATTCAGATTATTATTCTCAACTTAATGATGTGTAGGCGCGCTCCAAAAAGATGTGTACTTGAAGATGTTATCTTTTAGATCACTCCAAGCGCCCTTCATCTCTCATCAACTGCAATAGCTCTTCCATCGCAATTTCACGTACTTCACGTCGTCTGGCAGGTATTGGCAGATCTTTACCAATTTCATACTCTGAGAGTATGATCTGCTCGACTTCCGCGAGTCGCGCTTTCCAAGCGAATAATATGTTGGGCCAAACTTGCCGCCCCTCATCTTGTATTTTATACCTGAGGGTATGATGTTCGGCGTATGCACTGTAAAATCTCTTCAGACTCTGTTCGCCTTGGCTAAAATCTCTTTCCTTTGTCTCATCCATCCTAAGACCGGATGAAAAAGATACCAGGCAAGTAAGAAAAAAGAATTTACAGCACATCATAAAAAAATGAATAATTTGTTTGAAATTTAAAGATGTTGTCTGACACGTATGGCATTATTTCATTTACACACACAACAAATTTCACCTATTTCAGTGTCATCATTTCTATCTAAATCTATACTTTCTGACTTCATCAACTCACTGAAAACATATTTGTGTAGCAATCAAAATATCTTTGAACGGCGCGCTTTTTTGATTAGCGCGTCGTTCAGTTATCCAAAAAGATGTGTACCAAAAGATGTTTTCTTCTGAAATTAAAGAAGTTGAAAATTTATTGTTTCGCTTGGAATTGGTCGTATTGGATCTTTCTTGCCTCTTGCAAAATTTTCCATAATGATTTGTTCTCCTCACAAACTCTAAACCCTAAACCCCCAGCGGTAAGCTGTGGTGCAATGTTTTCATATGTGAATTCGCAGTCGTTATCTTTTTTCCATTGATTGATCAAGACTTGCACTGCTTCTGGCATTTCTGAGTATTTGTTTGTTGCAAAGCGAATCAAATCTGCCACGCTGCGCGCTGGGATTCGTTCTCGGCGGTATTCTGCAGCTTCCTCCTCTTCTGCTTTGCGTTTTTGCTCCGCGGCGATTTGATCCTTGCGTGTGCGTTTGGCTAGTTCTTCTTCCTCACGGTCCGCTAACGCCTTTCTAAATGATTTTGTGAATTGTTCTTTAATTGGGGCAGCTAATTTCTCCAATTCTTGTTCAAGCGCGTCTTTTTCAGCAATGTCTCTCTGTAACATAATTTCTAAATTAGCTTTAGCAATAGGTTTGGAATCGTCCCAAGTATCAATCTGAATTTCGCGGTATTCAATTTCCTCTTCCAGCTCCTTGATATCAGGAAGATTTTCAGCCGCTACCTTCATGTATTCATGAAGTAGATCAAAATAATTCTTACTTTTCAATTGTTCCACCACCTCAGAATAATTCTTAATCACACTTTCATCCTTCGACTGTTCCACCACCTCTTGCTGGATTACGCGCCCTCCATTACCCTCCTGAATTTTCAACCCTTCAACGGAGGAATCGCAAATTGCCAAAATAAGAACGGTCTCAGTAAACATGTTGCTGGTAAAATAAAAAAGTAGTAATACAATAATTGGTTTAAGCTTTATGTTGCTGAATTGTAATGATATAATCTGAAATACATGAATTAAAAAATATGATGATGATGGGTTTCATTTGCACTGACACATGTTTGGAATCCGACCAAGGTTTGGTGGTTCGTTCATTCATAAAAACTCGACATTTTCTATCTAAATCTATACTTTCTGACTCCACCAACTCAACCAAAACGATTGTTTTGCGTAGTAATCAAAATTTATTTCAACGGAAGGCTTGCTTGACAAGGGCATCGTAAAGTGGTGTAGCGTGCTTAAGTAAATCAGGTCCGGTAGCAGAATTGAACTCCATAGGAAGTTCGTTGCTGAAGCGAGTGAAAAAATCACTTTTACTTTTGAAATATCCTTCCAAAACGGCAAAATGTCTACAACAATTCTCCGCCGCTTCCTGATCTGCTTCCCCGAAAATGCGATTGCCTTCAGCAAGCCCTGTGAATATATTCATTATAATTTCCATACCTCTTGCCTCGCGGGCTAAATTAGGTTTGGAAAGATTTTCCAATTTGGGCGACGCAAACGTACGACGTGTGAGTTCCCTCTCAGCTAATGACCGTACTCTGTTTGCTATGTACTTGGCGGTGCCCAAAAAACTAAAAAAACAAAAAATAGATTATCACGTTAATGAAAACTTCAAAGAAAAATATTTGATAAGAAAATTGACATTTTTGAATATCGTACCTCTTCACCGTATCAACCCCTTCTGTATAGGTCAGCCACTCCAATCCCTTCGCAGCAAGGGAGCCTTCCTTCGCATTCTTTTCTCTTTTAGGCATGTTGCCCAACTTTCGAAACGTCATTCCAGTAAAATCAATGTCAATCGCCCCCTCTTCCGATTTGGAAATCTTGTCTTCGTATTTTCTGAAATAACCGGTCACGGCAAGTTTGCCAGATTCCTGTCCATAATTTGATGCCCAGATGCGATAGGCTAAGTCTTCTTCATCCATCCGATCAAAGCTAAAGACATATTGTACTTTCCGATTCTCATACAGAGTACGGTCATCAGCTGAGAGAACACTCACGAGATACGCCAACAATTTCTCGTCCGTCAGGCCTCGGATCGCGATCTTTGCTTCCAACGCGACAAGAATCTTGCGCCACTTGCGCAAAAGAGATTCAGAAGGTTTGATATCCCCAGTTTCAATCAATTTAATAACGTTCAACACATTCCGCACGATAAACAATGTACTACTTGCTTTCACGGACGTCAAATCAGGTAGGTCGTATTCAAACGCGAGGGTAAGACTTTCGACCAAGTCAAAATGCGCATCACAAACCCGTTCTTTGTCCTCTGTCGATGAACTCGGCTTAAGCCGCGGATTATGAGTGACAAGGCGATTCCGGGAACAAGCATCGCAAAATATATCACCACACACCCGGCAATGGTGCTTCCAACGAACCATATTAAACTGCCGACCGCAAGCTGCACATTCTGACCGATCGTCATCATCTCTCCAAGCCCCTCGCAACGACTCTCTCAATAGACCAGCGTCATAATCACGCTCTGCCAGATGTACAACAGTATTGACAATGGTATCAGCAGCAAAAGAAGGTTCTGCGAAAAACACAGTGAAATGAATAAATCTGATCATTAATTAAAAAAAAGAAGGAAGTAGGATTTAAATTACAAGTGATGTTCAGATGATTCCTGAAAAACATATTCACGTATCGATAAATCATTAATCATGACCCATATTGGGGGAACAAGACACAAACTGATCAATCTACAAATATCTACCTCTACAACTTGATTAAACCCTTACGATTGAATGGTTTGCGAACAAATGCTCTTCATTTGTCCAAAATTCAGACTCATATGCAGAAGAAATTAATATTCTGGATCTCCGGCTTCAAACCAATGGTGAGGAATGAACTCTTCGTGTGCATGAGGGTCATGCTCAAGTTCAAGACCAGAAATCATATCGGCCTGTCCAGCGTCAAATACTTTCAATACGCAGTCGTTGCAGGCCCTCTCTTTGGAAACAGCTTCATCTCCCTTCAGCTCCAAACGTCCGTTTTTCACAAACGCGCCCTTCAACTGTTGCTGTGAGCAACCCTCACAGACATACTCCGCGCACAAACGACAATGGTGCCTGTAACCCGGCATCATCTGCGAGAGAGGTTCCTGGCACACCGCACAGCTTGGGTGTGCGTCCTTCTTCCACTCGCCTTTATTTGGAAATTGCACATACCCACCAGCATCATGTCTCCAATTATATAATACGGGCCTGTCACGCGGTTCCGGTTGCACCACTTTCTGGACATCTCCAAAACGTCCGGGTGCTTTTGAATGGGTCGCTGTTTTGATAGCCAAAACTGGCGTTAAAAAAAGAAGGAATGAAAACTGCATGATCGATAAAAAATGATCGGAAGAAATAATTAGAATTATGTACCTTGATTATTGAAATTGATTTGATACTGACCACGATAATCAAAAAAAATGCACGCAAATACAAAAAATTCACGTAGACGCAATAGCAACCATCTCTCTTCAACGGTGCATACCTACATACTATCTAACCTCTACAAACATACCCAAACATCACAAAACACAACCTCAAAAGCTTAAAAAATCAAAGGTTTATGCTGGTCGTTAAACAAATCAGGACGGCGGAAGCGCAGCATCCGATAATCATAACAGCTAACTTTCCTCAACTTTTTTACCGCTGCCTTCAACTCGACTTCTTCTTGCCAGTCTTGGTACTCAGCTAATAGTTGAGGCACGTCAGAGCCTGTCTCTACAATTGATTCTGCGATTGCATCTAACATGATATCACAAATGGATGATACCTTTTTTGCTGCTTCCTTCTTTTTCTTTGGTGGTGTTTTCTTATTCGGTTTGCAGTAACCGACAAGCGTTTCTTCATCATCCAATAATACGCCAGAATATACTGACCGCGGGGAATGATCACTGTACTGGGTCATGTCTGCTGTACTTTGAGTTGAAAGGTTCTTTGCTTGTTTCATTTCAGACATGGGAGTAGTCATTGAAATCGGCATGATGTGCAGGGGTGAAAAAATAGGTTTAATAAATTCAAGTGGTGGTAGGATAAAGTAAAAAATTCAATAGGATAATTAAGTCTGATGATGGATGAAGACATATGATCGACATGAATCATTAAATTATTTTGTAATTTCTTTTTACACAAGACACACACGCACATATGATGACCAGCCCGCTTTGGGGTGGTTTGGAAATTGAATTGAAGCTAGGGCTGAAAAAACTACTACAGCAACATTGCAAGTCGAATTGATTTAAAACCAAATATATTTGCTCAGGGTTATTTGTGCATCAAAAACTCGGATCAATAAAATCGTTATTTTGGTAAACAATATATTAAAAAGATTTTCCAAAAATTCTGCGCATTCCAGTCTTTTTCTGCTTCTTCGCCGTCAATTCTGCAATTCGTGCCTCATAACCATCCTTCTCAGCGGTCAGTGTTTGCACCTGCGCCGTCATCTCATCAAGTCTTCTGGTCAATTCTTGCTCACGCGCTTGAGCTTCTTCAGCCCGAACAGCAGCAGATTGTTCTTCCCGTTCACGCATGGAAATTTGCCCCTCCTTGGGCTCGAGAACAAGACGCCAAGTTGCATAACGCCAAACTCCCGAAAGGCCTTCCGCTTCGTCAATGATGTAAGAGCACAACGCAACTCGTCGCTTTTCACCGCTGATACTCACCTCCGCGCCGGGGGTTAATGTACTGACCATTCCGCCTTCCATTCCTTCAAGAACGCTCATGTAATCAAAATCTATGATGTTATCATCTTCTTCATGTGCAATCCCGACCGCGCGTTTACCATCAACGTCAAGGAGTCGTTCCAAAGGACCAAGTGTCGCCGAGTCGGCATAGTCTTGTAAGTACCTAAAATAAAAACATATCATCAAAATTGAAAATATAGACATAATTGATAATTATAATAAAATTTTGAATTCAGATCAATAATTTTGATGTTACTTTTGGCTAAGATCTTTTGCTGCTTTAAAGGCAATCTGCATTACTCCCTCGTCAGTTTTCGCCATTTCTTCCGCCTTGATTTGGATCTTAGTTTGGAATGCAGGAAGAGTGGAAGCAAACTCAACGACTGCATCCGATTTTTTCTTCTCGATCTCCCTGATTTGACGCTGTACTCCTCGCTTTTGATCAAACAAAGTCTTCTCCCTGGGATCGCGAGGGTTATATTCTTTTCCGCCAAACGCTTTCAATGTGCCTTGTAAGTTAGTCAACTGCTCGCCCAAATCTTTGCCGTCAACTTTTACGCCAATCTCCACGGTCTTCTCCTTATGGGAATACGGATCCCTGTATACCCAACAGAACATTTGTTGCAATGAAGCAGCCGGTTGCATTGCAATGGCTAGGATCAATAAATTACGGGAAAACATTTTTGGTCACAAAAAATAAAAAGTAGTAATAAGTCGGTAGAATGTGAAAGATTAGTAGTAAGCTTTGATATATTCTGAATTCATTAATGATGAATCGATGAAAAATCATACACACGTTAATTTGAAAAAAAACGACGATAACGTTTCAAGTGCTCTTTGACACTGAATCATTC
>JACLAD010006723.1_pt1 | contig 20340 bp, 13 predicted proteins | sample 8027901 | NCBI WGS metagenome assembly JACLAD01 (sample SAMN15725071, study PRJNA655200) | protist metagenome | isolation source: fluorescence activated cell sorting (FACS) single amplified genomes of... | place: Spain: Blaines Bay Microbial Observatory, Mediterranean Sea | collected 2016-07-05 | reverse complement strand
ACCTCGAAACTCAAGCCCGGACAATACTCTGGTTCGGGGACACGCCCCCCGCCGCTCCCGACGAGGTCGTCAGAGTCCGGCCGCACGGCTCTGGCCCAGACTGGGACCACCCGACAGTTGTGGGCGTCTCGTTGTACCACGACCCCCCCTACGCTGACGAAGCCCCCGCCGACTTCGTCTCCGCCTCCGCTGTCGTACAGGAGCCGGCCGCCGCGCCCGCCCTCGATGCCGCCACGGTCCAGCGCCTCCTCCATCGTGGAGAGGGGCTGGCGCGCCTCGTTCTCTCCCGAGTCAGCCCGCAGTAGCTCACGCTTCTCGTCTCTCGGTGTCCCACCGGACACGTCGCGAGGGGCAGGTACATGTGCTCGTGCAGGCCTATGGGGGAGGCGCAGCACCTCAATCACCCCAGCTGCGCCCGGAGCTTGAACCTGGCCCGACGTAGCGCCGGTGCCCGTCGAGGGCCGACCCGGCGTTTATGAGGAGTTCGGCCACACCGATACCGAGACACCGATACCGAACGGGACCACCCGCCCGTAGAACGGGCGGCGTTCCTGTTCGTACTATGGCCACACAGCCACGCGTTCCGACTCCCATGGTTACGATCAGCGATCCCGCCCGTCTCGCGCTGCGATCCCTGCGTCCGGAGGACCGGAGGCGAGTGAAGAAGACCGTCGCGCAGCTTGGCCGCGTCAGTCGGAAGGCTGGGAGTCGGCCCGTCCGCGACCGCCGCCGCGTTTCTCCACGGTCGGTCCAGAGTCTGGGCTCCGATGTCCGCTCGGTCCGCGTGACCCCCCAGCTCCGCGTTCTCTATAGGCTCAGTTCAGAGGCGGCGGAGTCAGGGGAAGTCTCGGTCGAGGTCCTCGACGTGCTGACGGCCGACCGGCTCGCGTGGATTAGGGAGTCCCAGGGGGACCGGGCCGTAATCGGTTGAAGCGCTGGGAACGGATCGAGTTCGGTCTCCCAGAGTGCCGGAAGGAGGTTGACGACCTGGGTGCGCTCCTCACTGAGCGGGAGGAGTTGTCGGAGGCTGAGGACGTTCTCCCGTTCTTCGCCGGCCGGAAGGCGCTCTCGGCGGCCATCGGCCTCCTGAACCCGCTACTCCCCCGGCCGGACCGGTTGGCCCACGAATATGACCTGTTCGGTGACTTCCGGTGCGACTTGGCCGTCGGCCAAGAGGGAGTGGGGCAGTTCTGCCTCATCGAGTTCGAGGACGCGCGCCGGGCGAGCGTGTTCAGCGGCGCGAAAGGGACACCTGATTGGGCTCGCCGGTTCGAACACGGGATGAGCCAGGTGATTGACTGGTTCTGGAAACTGGAGGACGAGCGGGGGTCGACCGAATTCCAAAACCGGTTCGGGTACGGGGAGGCCGGGTTCGTGGGGATCCTGGTGATCGGGAGACGGGGGTTCCTCGACCGGAAGGGGGAGGCCCGACTCCGGTGGCGCCGGGAATCGGTGACGGTCGGCCGGCACGGTTCGGTCCTCTGCCTGACGTACGACGAACTCTACTCAGTACTGGACCAGAAGCTGGCGGCGTACGGGTTCTGACGGAGATCGAGTGTAAACAGGCACAGGAGGCTCTCTGGCTCCGCAGTTCATGGAGTTCTGACAGCCAAACTGCCCACGCAGGTCAATAGAGGCCCTACTCCGGATGACTTCCTAGGGGCTCGCGATCACACGAAGGGGGACGGCGTACGTATCGAGGAGGTACGTCTCCGTCGCCCCGAGGAGGTCGAGCTGGCCCTCGGTCACCTTCCCCTTCGAGAGCCCAGGCTGGACGACGTAGACCCCGAAGTCGAGGTCGAGCACCCTTGCCTTCCTTTCGATCCTCAGCAGGTCGGCGGCCGTGCCCTTCTCGAACCGGGACTCCCCCGCGTAGTCCGTCTGCCGCTTGGACTCCCGGTGCCGGAGGTGGTCGAACAGCCGCTGGAGCGGGTGCTTCCACACGACGCTCCGCTGGGCCTGCCCGCACACCTCGTACAGGTCGCCGACCCGGGCCCCGGCCTTCTGGCCCTCCCCCGACGAGTACTTGAGGTGGAAGAGGTGGACGACGAGGCGGTCCCCGGCCGCCACCTTCAGGGCGACGACGTCGGCGGCCTCGCCGCTGTCGTCGTCGTCGAAGATCACGTCGTAGTCGTGGGGCCACGCGGCCGACTGGAGCCGGTCGATGACGTGGGCCTGGATGCTGTCGGTGCGCACGGTGACGGTCCCCGAGGCCGCCTCCGTCTTCCGCTTCGACTCCCTTTTGACGTCGACGCTCGACCAGTCCCACGGCTCGATCGCGTCGGGGTCGAACGGCGCCCGGTCCTCGTCCGACGGCTCGTACCAGAGGTCGCCGACGAGGAAGGCGTTGCTGTCGAACCGGACGACGGGGGCCTCCTCCTGGAACCACTCCGAGAGCGGCCGCTTCCTCCCGGACGCCCGCAGAAAGGCCTCCACCCCGATCGGGACGTAGGCAGCCCCCGTCTCCGAGAACCGGACCTCGTACTCGGCCCGGCCCGCCGTCGTCACGACCGCGAACCGGATCGGGGACGCGCCGTCGAACCGGGTGACGGCCATCTCCGCCTCGAAGAACGGGACTTCCCGGCCCCCGACCTTGACCCAGACCGAGCTCTCTCCCCGGTCCCAGAAGTAGTCCGACCACTCGACGGCGAGGGGGACGCGGCCCGGCGGGCGCTCCGTGATACGGACCGGCTTGATCACCTTGTCCAGGAGGTCCTTCACGACGACGGTGTCGTCGATGAGCTTGGCCCCGGTCGCCGTGGCCCACTCGACCCACTCGGCCATCGACTCCGCGATCCGGTACGACCACACGCGGCCCTTGTGGGAGCACCCGACCGTCGTGGGCTCGCCGTCCTCGAACCCCCTCGCGAACAGGTTCGTCTTCGTTCGCTTCTGCGTCTGGGCGTCCGAGAGCGCGTTCGCGATGTCGGTCCCGACGTGCATCGAGAACTGGACCGCCTTGCTGAACGAGTGCTTGAGGCCGACGTTCGAGAGCACGGCCCGGCGGATCCCGGCGAGCGCGCGGTAGACCTCCTCGCCGTGGAGGAGGTCGACGTCGTCGCCCGCCGTGGCCTCGGCGAGCCGCCGGTGGAGGGACCCGTTGTTCGTGCTGTTGATGTAGAGGACCCCCTGGTCTTCGCTCCAATGGAGGAGGTAGAGGTCGTGGGTCACGTCCTGGACCTCCCTCGCGTTGGCCCAGTCGGCGGGGAACTCCTCGCGGACAACGAAGACGGCCGTCCGGTGCTCCTTGCTGATCTTGGGGGGGAGCGGGAGGTCGAGGCCCTCGAGGTACTTCTTGAGCTTCCCGGGACGCCACTTCGCGCAGGTCGTCCGGTAGGCGACGGCGCTCATCTTCGGCTGGAAGTTCTGGATCGGGAGCTCGAACGGGGCCGGCCCGAAGCTCTCGACAAACGCGGTCCGCTCCCGCTGCTTCTCGGTCTCCCCCGTGCTCTTCTCGACGAGGATCTGGTTCCAGTCGGGGTCCTCGGAGTAGAGGTCCTCGAGGGCCTCCTCGACCCTCGCGTCGGCCAAGTTCGCGACGACCGTGGCGTCCCCGACCCCCGTCCCCTTCCGTGTGAACCGACCGGTGAACTGGATCGTGATCGCGAGCGACTTGTGGACCTCGTGGAGCGCGGCGATCTTGAGCCGGGGGAGGTCGAACCCCTCCCCGAGCATGTTCACGCAGCAAACGACGCGGGACCGGCCGGCGAAGAGGGCGTCGAGCCGATCCCTCTGGTCTGAGGCGGGCACGTCGCTGTGGACGCACACGGGGTTGAGGTGGGGGGCGAGCCGCCGGTACACGTCGACCAGCCGCTCGGCGTGTTCCTTCGAGTCGGTCCGGGCCATGATCACGTGGTCGTACCCGGCCTCCCGGTCCCCGGCGAGCTGCTCGATCGCCACGCGTGCGATCTCCTCGTCGGCCTTGTCCGTGTTGTACTCCCAGATGGACCGGAACGTGATCGGTCGGAAGTACCCCTCCTCCTGCGCCTTCTTTAGGGGGTAGTTGTAGATGATCCGGCCCCCAATGTGCTTCCCGTCGCGGCGGTAGGGGGTGGCCGTGAATTGGAGGACCGGCTTCCCGTCGGTCAGGAAGTGGGACCGGAACCAGTTCCACGTCCGTGCCGGCGCGTGGTGGGCCTCGTCGATGAAGAGGTGGCTGAACTCGCTCGCGAACGCTTCCTGCACCTCCGGGTCGCACTGCGTGATCGCCTGGACTGTGGCCACGACGACGTTGCAGCTCCTCGCGAACGCCCTCGCCTCCGCGGGCGTGTCCAGCCGCCGCTCCAGCCGACCGACGACGGGGTAGAGCGCGCCGGGTCCGACGACGGGGGCGGGGGACCCGTCGTCGGCCTCGCCGATCTCTTTGAGGAGCCCGAGCGTCGCGAACTTCCCGGCGATCTGGGCACGGAGCGCGCTGGTCGGCGCGATCACGAGGAGCCGCTCGAGCCGCTCCGAGACGAGGAGCGCGACCATGGTCTCCGTTTTTCCCGTTCCCGTTGGCATGACGACGGTCCCGAGGTCGCAAGTGACCGTCCAGTGCGCGAGGGCCGCGTGGATCGCCCCGACTTGGGGCGGGCGGAGCCCGGAGCGCTCGCGGCCGTCCACCTCCCGCTCACGGGTCATGGTGAACGTTCCTGTCCAGGAGTCCCTGACCGTTCGAACGGCTGCGGGCGTGGCCGCCCCGGGGTCCTCCGAGCGTGGCCGGGTCCACCTCGCCACGTGAGTGCGGGCGGTGTCCGTGAGCCCGGGCCACACGATGACCCGGTCGTAGTCGCTCGCCGAGGTCGGCTTCGGACTCACGAGGACGTCGCCGAACCCCGCTATCCCGACGAGCTCTCCGCCCCCCCTGGTCCACGTGACGGTCCGCCCCTCGAGCTCTTGGTCCCGCCCGGCTACCCGCACCTGTTCGACAGGGTTGCCACTCACCTTCCCCGAGATGCTCAGGAGGTTCGGGACGGGGACTGTCCGGGCCATACCGGCTTCGAGTGCGAGTGGGATTAAGAGTTGGTCCTGTAGCCGTGGGGTCTATAAGCTGGCCACGTCGAAGTCGCTCGCGAACGGGTCGACGAACGTGACACCCTCGACGGTCGAGCCGGCCCCTTTGTAGAATTGGAACAGGAACACGCGATAGAGCCGCGCAACATCGCAGGTCCGCCCAATGCAGAGATCGAGGTGGAGCGCCGCAACGGATCGGCGTTCGGGCGTCCGTATTTCGTGCCGACAGGGTCAGCGTCGGAAGAGAACTCGCAGCGCTCGTTGCGCGAATCCCGGCATAACAGAAGTTGGACCCGACGGGTGGTTTAAGCCTTCGGTCCTCGGTCGATTCTCTTCGTCCCAATCCCTTTCAGTCGCTGACCTTGCCCAGCTAGCGGACGACGCTTACGCGCCGGTGCTCGACGACCTCGCCTCCGCCATCACCGACTCGGACCTCGAGGATGTACGTCCCGGACGCCATGCCCGACGTGTCGACGTGGGCTTGGAAGGCCCCGGGTGCCTTCGCAGCGACTACGAAGGAGTAGACGCGCCTCCCGCGAACGTCGTAGACGCTGACCCTCACGTCGGACGCGGAGGCCAGTTGGTACGGGAGGGAGACTGTCGAGCGAGCTGGGTTCGGATAGGGCGTGCCCACGCTGGACGAGGTCGGCGCAGCGACAGAGAGCCAGACGCTCTTGGTCGCGAGAGGAGTTCCGAGAGCGTCCGAGACGCCGAGGGTCACCTCGAAGGGCTCCTCCACGGGGGCGTCGAGACTGACCGTGAACGGCACCCTTGCGACTGGCCCGCCGTCGCCGTCGGGTGACGTCTCCGTCGCAGGGCTGTCGAACTGGACCCACTCGGGACCACTGACGACGGCGACCTGATATTGCGGGGAGGCTTCGCCTCCAGTCCCTCCGAGCACGTCGATCGCTAGCTCGATGACGTGGGGGTCTTGTCCAAACGGGAGCGTGTGGGTTTCGTCGGTCGGTACTGTCTGCGAGAACGCGGGCGCCGCGCCGATAAAGAGGAGAGCAGTCGTCAGCTTCATGAGTCGTAAAGGCTATCGCTTACCGTGGTTCGTGGTCCACGAGCGTGGGGTCTCCTACCAGATCGTTCAGCAGGTCCTCGCCGACCACGTCAGGATCGGCCGTCTCCAGCGTGATGGCGTAGGTGCCGGACTCGTACCCGACAATCCCGAACGCGGGGTCGAGCCCTTTCCCACGGTCGAGCTCGAATGCCAGCACCCAACCGCTAACCGGCCCGCCGGATGTCCCGAAGTCATCGACGGAGATCGCTCTTCGGGCGTGAAACGACACCCTCCAAATCCCCACGGCGTCCTTAACCACGCCCAGGTCTCGGATATCGTCGTAGTAGTCGAGGGCAGGCCGAGCGCCAAGGTTGACTTCAGCGATATCTCCCCCGGCTCGGACCACTTCGAGCGCCCTGTTCGCGCCGATAGGCCCGAGCCCTCTGAAGGTCAGACCGCTAAAGTCGAGAATGAATTCTCGCCCGCCGTCTGGGCGGATTGCAACGGCCCCGCTCTCCAGAGCTCTGTTAGCGGCCTCCCGGTTCCCCCCATGGGCCAGCGAGAGGACGTGGGGGGGCGGAACGCGGACCGAAGGTAAACCGCCGTCGTTGTAGACCTCCGCGAAGCGGTCGAGTCCAGCCCTCTCTAGGATGCTGTTGATGAGGCGGACGCGGTCCTCGGTGTAGGCTTCGGACGTCGGCCGGCCGTGCCGGTCCCGAGCGCCCTTTGCATGAACGAACGACACGATCAGGATCTCGCCCTCGGTAGGCGTCATGCCAGCTGCGGCACCGACCCTAACTACCGCATCGGACCCTAAGTCCAGCTTCACAGTGCTGAGGTGGAGGGAGGGGGAGAGGCCGTGGCGATGCGTCCGAGCTGGCGACCCGTCCCTAGCGAGGGCGTCGTAGAGTTCGGCGGCTTGGTCGATCGACCCCTCGAAGTCAATATCGGCGCTGTAGAGCGGGTCGGGGTCGTACGCCTCGATGCTTGGGAGCGCTGCCCCCGTGAAGGAGACGGGGCCGGGCGCTTGCGGAACCTCTCGCACGTCGGGGCGGGCGTGGATGCGGTCGAGCGCCCGTCGGAGTTGGGCGTGGGTGAGGGGGAGCGTGCGGGCGGTGATCATCGGGATCAATTACTTGAAGTCAACAGGAATCCAAGTAGCGTCGAGGCTCTTCAGAGTCTCGTCTGCTGTCAGGCCCGGTCTAATGACCCCATCAGGGACGATGTACGTCACTTCCTGGATGCCAATCTCACTGCGCACGAGAGTTACCCAGTCAGCGATGTTTCTCGCGATGCCTCCTCGCCGAGGCGTTAATGCCGAGTAGCTCCTCTTGACCTGATACGCCACGTTGTTCATGATCACGTCGACGTCTGTCAGCATCTGACCAGTCGCCTCGTCGTAGTACCTCCTCGACACGAAGAACGGCTGTCCGCCGACTGTCCGGACGAGGTGCGCGGCTGCTTCGAGCTCGTACCTGAACCCGTACCTCCCAGTGCCCGTGTTGCCGATCGTGCGAGCAAGGGTGAGGAAGCCGGCCCTACCGATCTCGGACTCCTCGATGGCCTCGGCCACGGTCGCCAGATCCTCGATCAGGTCTTCGGCGGTGTATGACGTCGGGATGTTTCCTCCCCCAGGCGCGAAGATGTCGTTGTCGAACATCCGGCGAACGACGTCTTCGGGGAGCCGGCCGAACTGGATGGCGTTGACGAACCGGTGGGCGAGCGCGACCGACCGCTCGGGGTCCGTCTGGTCCAGGGTTTGGAACACCGCTCGGGCGGACTGCGGGAGGTCCGCGAACAGGCTCGTCGCAACGCGGATGCCTCGGGTCGAGATGCCGCAGGGACCCACGTCGCTGGCGCTCGTCCTCGCACCGACCGATGGCGGCCCCCGGGGTCCGGCTGCGGTAAACACCACGAGGTCGTCCCAAGACCCAGGCTCGGCGACGGACGTACGACGCGAACTAGTTCGAGCGCACGCGCGGACGGCGGCGTCGACCGCTCCGGTGTACGTGTCGCCGAATGCGTCGGTGGCCCGCACGGCGAGACTGAGCTCCCTATTGGAGGTGAACGTTTCCCGGGCTGCGGTGAGGAACCCGGGCTTGGTGGCGAGCTCCGTCGCGAACTTGGCGAGCTGGGCCGCGTCCCTTCCGTTCGCGAGGACTCTGCGCAGGGACCAAACCAAGGCCCGTGAGAACGGTCCGTTGCCAGCGAACGCGACGACGCCTTTGACCGCGGAGATCGGTGCATCGGGGGCCTCTCCGATCCCGACGGCAAACTCCGTCACCAGTCCGAGTCCTGAGAGGACGACCTCCAGTTCGTTCACGTCCTCGTCGGAGAAGGGCGAAGCTCGCCATCCGTTCTTGACCAGTGCGCCGACGTCCGCGACGCCCAACATCCCTCCCGTGAACGCCGCGGCAACCCCGTACGCCGTCTGTGGATCAGCTCCGAAGAAGCTGAACCCCATGTCTTTCGTCCTGGCAAATATCGATTGGGGGGCCAGGTACACGTAGTCGGACCACGAGTCAGGCAGGCCAGTGCGCGCAGCGGGGCCGCTCGCAGCCGTGACCGTGAACTCCACACGGAGCGCCACAAGTGAGTCCGGGAGCGTGAGAGCTCCTGTGCTTCGGATCCAGACCTCGGCCTCCCCGTTCGCGTCAGTCACGACCGTCCCGTCAGGCGCCAGTCCGAGGATCTCTGCCAAGCCCGACGAGGCCGGGTCGGACAGAGCGACGGTATACGACGTGTTGGGAGAGCCCATGATCTCCACCGCCGACGCGCTGTAGAGCTCAATCGGTCGCGAGCGGACGGTCTCTAGAGGGCCGCCATCGATGGGTTCTATGTCAGTGTCGAGCTGGTACGTGAAGGCGTTTCCCTCGGCCGGCGGCGCCATAAGAGACACGTCGAAGAGCCGGTAGCCCGACGTGTCGGACGCCACCCTCGACTTCACCAAGATCCGTATGGGAGAGCCGTCGCCGAGAACAGTGCCGTACAGGACCCCGAAGTCCCCGCTGCTCCGTCGCCTCCCCAGTTCCCTCTCGCCACGGTGCTCCTGGGCACGCTGTCGAAGCATGGGGGGCAAGGGGCCGCCGGGAGGACCCATCCCTCCATCGAACCCACCTTGATGTTCCATCAGGAGGAACTCCTGCCCCTGAGCGTTTTGGTAATACAGGGCGAGGTAATCCGGGGCCAAGCCGGATGCGGTGGGTCCCCCGAAGCTCTCCGCAGCAACGAATAGGTCCGCACTCGTCCCTGCGCCCAGCGCGATGGGTCCGCTGACCCAGGTCACCTCCGACACCGTACCACGAACCTCGAAGGCCCCGGTGCTCACTCCCGCGGTCCCCGACGGATCGACCCCCGATGTGTCGGCCGCCCACGGCGTGGGTCCCGTGTCCTCTACTGTCCCGTCGGGGAGGAACCTGAAGTCTTCGGTCCACCAAATCGGATCGCCCCGAGCTTCCTCGACGCTTTGGGGTCCAGCTACGTCGCCTGCGAGAGCCCGATGATCGACCTCCGTCCAGACGGGAGCGGAGGCCGTAAATGTCAGCGTCTTCCGAACAAAGTCGGGTCCTGCTGTCGCCGTCACCACGACGTCCCCAACGCTACTTCCCAGAGAGTTGACGATGAGGGTCGATCTTCCCCCCTGCAACGTTGTCGTGAACGCAGTCGGCGAACCAGGCGCGGCTTCGCTCACGGTCCAGAACACCTCCGTCCCGTCTTCCTGGTTGGCAAAGAGCTCCAACGTGGCAGACTCGCCGAGGACGACGTCGAGCGAGGTCACGTCCGAGGTTAGGAACGCGTACCTCGGCGGGTCCGAGAACACCGTGTCGCTCTCAGCCGCGAGGGCATAGGCACGGTAGGTCGTCTCCAGCGTCAACGACTCGGGCAGCGGGATCTGAGCTGTTCCTTCGCTCGTGAGCCCCATCAATGCCACGTCAGTCGTCGTCGTGTCGTCGGCTAGATCCGCAGAACGGATGATGTCGAGCCAGACCGGAGTTCCGTCTTCGACGGGGTTGCCCTGACTGTCCTCGACCGTTACGTCAACGACCGACCCGTACGACGGCGCGGTGGCAACCACCGTGTCCGGCTCGCCAGGGACGATCGTTGAGGACGCGTCGACGGCCACGCTGTCGGCTTCAGCAGCGATTTGATAGATGTCCCCAATAGCTGCTCCACTCGTACTTATCTGGAGCACTTCTGAGAGGTCTCCGGTGAGGACAGTCGAGTTGGAGACCGGGACACCGTTTCGTGTGACCTCAAGGTCTATGGACGTCCCCAGAGGAAAACCAGAGAGCGTCGCTAGCAAGTCGTCACCGACCCTCGTCTCCTCGGGGACAGAGAGCCCCAGCGGCGCGACGTAAAATCGTAACGTGTCCGCGGCGCCTCCGATCGAAAACCTGAGTGCAGTTTCTGTGCTGTCCCACGCGGTGCCCTCGGCGTAGAGGGTGAGCGGCAGCGTGCCCATGTCGACCGTATAGGGGAGAGCGACCTCTTGCGCACGGCCCGCGTCCGCCCACATCCTCAGACTCGACGCGCCACTCAGCGTCTCTAGCACTCCGCTCCCTACGCCGGAGGAGGCGAGCGCCGTCGTCAATGTGAGGGGCTCGAGGTCGGTGTCCGTAGTCCCCGTCACCTCGAGATCCGGGACACCGTCCGCGTCGTCGTCGTCGTCGTTCAGCGCTAGAAGCGCAGGCAGGGCTTGAGGGCCGGCGTCCTTCGAATCCACCGCTCCGTCGTTGTTGCGGTCGGCGAGGATCACGGGATCCGAACAGAACTCGAAGGTCACCGTCTCCGGCTGGAGACCGTAGTTGCCGACGGGCGACACGGAGACGTCTCCTGAAACACACCCGTCGGGCCCCGCAGTGGCGGTCGATGTTGGGGCTACGCCTACTTCGAGGTTCGACAGCGTCGCCGCTACGAAGGGTGCCGTGAGCGACGTGCTGGTCTGACCGTCGTACGTGAAGGCGATGTCCCCCACGCCGTTCGGCTCCACCGTGAATTGGAATGCGGTGCTGTCTGGGATCTTCGCGCTCAGGGCGTCTGCCGGTCGGATCCCGATCGACAAAGCGCCTCCCGACGAGGAGCGGAAAGCCTCGATCGCGGGGGGGCGAATGGCGATGACACTCTGGCTCGTGAACGTCGTGTCCTGCTGTTCCGCGAACCCATCCTCGTCCCTGTCCTCAGCCCACCTGTATTCCAACTCGACATCGAACCTCGCGTTCAGCACGCCCCCCCCGAATACGAGAGGCTCGTTCGGGACGAATCGAGGCGGCTCGTCGTTGTGCGGGGGGTAGTAATACACCCGGATGGCCGAGTCCACCAGTTCCGACACCACGTCGCCGCAGGCGTTGACGAACTGCCCCGACACCTCGCTGTCGGAGCGCACGCTCACCGTCACCTTCTGGTACGTGATGTTGTGGAGGGTCCCGACTCCCCAGGCGAACTCGAAGGGGAAGGGGCCAGGGTGCGTTGGCTTGGCTGCGTACCGAACGTAGGTGCCGTCTGCCGATGGGGTGAGCGCATAGACGTAGACCGGCCCTGCTGGCGGCTCTCCCGTGCTCAGCATCCCATAAGGGTTCCCGCACGTCCCCGCCTGGGTTCGCCGTCCGGAGCGGGTGTAGTCCTCCTCGCTGGTCTGGGATGAACCCCTCTCACCGACTCGGACGGACGAGTCCGGCAGGACGGTTGCGTCGAGGATTGGACTCGATCCCGGTACAACCACCCTCTCCTTCACCACGACCTGACCAGCACATAACTCCGACACGGCCAGCAGGACTAGGAAGGCGTACCCGTGTCTCATGGCAATTCTGCGTTATCGAGTGAATCGGCGCCTTATAGATCCCGTAAGGCGCCTCCTTGTCTGTCACACTATACGTTGTAATACGCAGGCCCGAGACTAGACCACCGTTATGGATCGATCAGCTTCCAACATCGGGGCCTGGCTTCCGTCCGTGATTAGGGTGGGCTAGCCCTGGCAGCAGTCCTATCTCTTGCTCGGGACGTTGTCGCAAGGTCACGGCCGTCTGCCCGCACGCGCCTGAGTCAGGCGGCTCCACAGATGTCGCTTCCGGCGGTGGACTTCCGGGCGTAGTTCCACGCCGTCCCGTACGAGACGCCGACGCGCCGGGCGACCTCGGCGACCGAGACGCCCTCGCCCCGGAGCCGGGCGATCTCGGCTTGTGTCTCCTCGGAGATCCTCGGCCGCGAGACCCGCTTGCCCTCGGCCTTCGCCCGGGCCATCCCGGCCTTGACCCGCTCCGAGATCAGGGCGCTCTCGAACTGGGCGATCGAGGCGAGGAACCCGTAGACCATCTCGCCCTGGGGCGTCGTGGTGTCGACGTTCTCCTGGTACGAGATGAAGTCGACGCCGAGCGCCTGGAACTCCTTGAGCCCGCCGATGAGGGCCTGGGTCGAGCGGGCGAACCGGTCGTAGCGCCAGACGAGGACGACGTCGAGCCGCCGTCGTCGAGCGTCTTGCAGCAGACGCTTGTACTCCGGGCGGTCCTCGCTCCGCCCGCTCCCGACGTCGACGTACTCGCCGACGACCTCGAAGGCCCGGCGCTCGGCGTACTCGCGGAGCTGCCGGAGCTGGGTCTCGGGGTCCTGCCCCTTTTCGTGGGTCGAGACCCTGGCATAGAGGGCGACGCGCTTAGGCTTCGGCATGGTGAGGGCGGCCCCGGGTGCGGGGCTCCTGGCGTATCAAGAAGGACTTCCTGTATGACGATACGACCGTCTTCCTCCGAACGCCCTGTATGAGCTTGAATCGTGGCTCGGCGGGCCGACCTGGCCACCACCCTTTTTGATAGCCCTCCGGCTCGATGCCAGTCCGCTTTCTCTCCGCCGCCGAGCGCGACCGACTCTCGCGCTTCCCCGACGACCTCTCGCGCGAGGACCTCGCCGCCCACGCCTCGCTCACCGCCGCTGACCTCGACGCGGTCCGCCGGTTGCGAGGCGACGCCAACCGGCTCGGGCTCGCGGTCCAGCTCGTGGCCTTGCGGCTCCTCGGGTTCGTCCCTGACGTCCCCGCCGCCGCACCGTCCGTCCTCGTCGGGTACCTCGCCGACCAGCTCGACGCCGACCCCGCCGCGATCGCCGACTACGGCGCGCGGTACGAGACGGCCCGGTCGCACCGGGCGCTCGCCGAGGCCCACCTCGGGTTCCGACGCGCGACCGGCGACGACCTCGATGCCCTGGAGGACTGGCTCGTCGACCGGGCGATGGAGCACGACCGGCCCACGCTCCTCTTCTCCGCTGCGTGCGAGAAGCTGAAGCGGGACCGGGTCGTCCGGCCCGGGCTCACCGTCGTCGAGCGGGCCGTGGCCGTCGCCCGCGCCCAGGCCCACGAGGAGACGTACCGCAGGCTCCGGTCCGTCCTCTCGCCGGAGGTCGAGGGCGTGCTCGACGGTCTCTTGGCCCCGGACGAGGCCGGGGAGTTGACGGCGCTCGGGTGGCTCCGGCGACGGGCCGCGGCCGAGACGCCGGCCGAGTTGGTCGCCGCCCTCGAGAAGGTCGCGTGGCTCCGCGAGCGCGGCGTGGCCGGGTGGGACCTCTCGGCCGTCGGACCGAACCGGCTCAAGATGCTGGCCGGGCTCGGCCGACGCTACACGAACCAGGCGCTCCAGCGGGCCGCGCCCGAGCGGCGCTACCCGATCCTCGCCGCGCTCCTCCAGCGGACGCTCCGCGAGGCGACCGACGAGGCCGTCGACCTCTTCGACGCGTGCCTCGCCGCCGCGTTCGCCCGGTCGAAGCGGGCGCTCCGCGAGCGGGACGCGGCCGTCGCCCGGGCGACCGAGGAGAAGGTCCGGCTCTTCCAGCGGCTCGGCACGCTCGTCCTCGACCCCGACGTCCGCGACGCCGACCTCCGCGCCGAGATCTTCCGCCGTGTCCCGCCGCTCGAGCTGGCCGCGGCCGTCGACGAGGCCGAGCGGATCGCCCAGCCCGAGGGCCAGGCGTTCTTCGCGTTTCTCGACGCTCGGTACCCGTTCGTGCGCCGGTTCGCCCCGGCGTTCCTGAGCGCGGTCCCGCTCCACTCGAACCGAGCGAACGACCCCGTGCTGGGGGCCGCCCGCGTGCTCCGCGACCTCAACGAGAGGGGCGGGCGGCGCGTGCCGCCGGGTGCTCCGACGGCGTTCGTCCCGAAGCGGTGGAGGCCGTACGTGTTCGCGGAGTCGAGTGGGGACGGCGAGCCCCGACCCCGACGGCGGGCCTACGAACTCTGCGCGCTCTCGGCCCTCCGCGACCGTCTCCGGTCGGGCGACGTCTACACCGGCCCGTCGGCCCGCTACGCCGACCCCGAGTCGTACCTCGTCCCCGAGGAGGCGTGGCCCGCCCAAAGGGTCGAGGCCTGCGCCCAGCTCGGGCTCACGCCGTCGGGGCGCGAGCGGGTGGCCGAGCGGGTTCGCGAGCTGCGGGCACTCCTCGGCCGGGTCGATTCGGCGCTCGCCTCCGGGTCGGACCGCGGCGACCTCCGCCTGGAGGACGGCCGCCTCGTCGTGCCCCCGTTCGACGCCGAGCCGCTCCCGCCGAGCGCGGAGGCGCTGGCCGACGCCGTCGGCGCCCGGCTCCCGCTCGTCGACCTCCCCGACCTCGTGATCGAGGTCGACGGCTGGACCGGGTTCTCCCGCCACCTCACGCACGGTGGGCCGACGCCCCGGCCGCCCGAGGGCGACGCACTCCGCGACGTCTACGCCGTGGTCCTCGCCCGCGCCTGCAACGTCCCGCTCTCGGACATGGCCCGGAGCGCGGGGCTCGACTACGACCGGCTCCACCGCGCGGCGACGTGGCACCTCCGCGAGGACACGCTCCGGGCGGCCACCGACGCGCTCGTGAACGCCCACCACCGGCACCCGCTCGCCCGGCTCTGGGGCGACGGGACGCTCTCGTCGTCGGACGGCCAGCGGTTTCCCGTCCGGGGGAAGGCGCGCGGCGCGACGGCCGTGCCCCGCTACTTCGGGTACGGCCGCGGGCTCACGTTCTACACCTGGACGAGCAACCAGTCCTCCCAGTACGGGACGAAGGCGGTCTCGACGACGGTCCGGGACGCGACGTACGTCTTGGACGAGATCCTCGACAACGAGACCGACCTCGACATCCTCGAGCACACGACGGACCACGCCGGGTACACCGACCTCGTCTTCGCGCTCTTCGACCTCCTCGGGATGCGGTTCTCGCCCCGGCTCCGCGACCTCGGCGACACCCGGCTCTACCGGGTGACCGGCGGGCTCACGGGCGACTTCGAGCGGTACCCGCACCTCGACGGGGTGCTCCGGGGCCGGGTCGACTTCGACCGGGTCGCGTCCGGGTGGGACGACCTCCTCCGCGTCGCGTGGAGCCTGAAGAGCGGGCACGTGACCGCCTCGCTCCTCGTCTCAAAACTCCAGGCCCGACCCCGCCAGGGCCGACTGACCCGGCTGCTCCAGGAGTACGGGCGGCTCGCGAAGACGCTCCACGTCCTCCGGTGCCTCGAGAGCGAGGACCACCGGCGGCGGATCGGGGCGCAGCTGAACAAGGGCGAGCGGCTCCACCAACTCCGCGCGTGGCTCGTGTTCGGCGGCGACGGGCGACTCCAGCGGCGGACGGAGGAGGGGCACGCGGAGCAGGCCCGGTGCCTCAACCTGGTCACGAACGCCGTCGTCGTGTGGAACACGCGGTACGTCGCCGCGGTGGCCGACGCGCTCCGGGCGGAGGGCCAGGCCGTCCGGGACGAGGACCTCGCGCGGCTCTCGCCGTCGCGGTTCGAGCACGTCAACCGCTACGGGCGGTACCTCTTCGACGTGGCCGGGGCGAGGCGGGAGGGGCTCCGGCCGCTCCGGGAGCCGTGACCGGCCGGGGCTCAGCCGCTTACCGCGCGTTTCTGGTCCGATTCTACAAAAGGGCCGAGCCCGAGGCGAAGTCCTCAGAGAGCACGACGGGGATCTGGTTGAGCCGGGCCGCCGCCCAGATCTGAGCGTCGTAGTACGAGAAGGCGTGGTCGCGGAGCCCGCGGACGGCCTCGAGCACGACGGCCGGGGTCAACGCGACGACCGGGAACGCCCGCTCGTAGAGCCCGACCTGGAGGTACACCTCGTCGGCCGGGAGAGGGGGCCTGAGCCGGCCCGTCGCCACGCGGGCGAACTCGGCGAGGGCCTGGGCCGGGAGCACGGCCGCCGGACCCGACGGCCCCGGTCGACCGACCCGGGCGACGACGTCGAGCGCCCTCGCCTGCTTCTCCTGCTCGGCCTCGTCGAAGCCGTAGACGAGGACGTTGGTGTCGAGGAGGTACCGGGCCACGCGCTACGTCCGGCTCCCCGTGCCGCGGCCCCCGCGTTCGTAGAGCGAGTCGCGGTCGATGTGCCCGTCAAGACGGCGCCCCTCGGCCAGCCGGCGCGTGTTGGCGAGGAGCTCGTCGAGCGGCGAGCCGGGTGGCGCCGCGGCCGTGGCCTCGTCGGCGAGGGCGGCATCGAGCGCGCGCCGGACGAGCTCGGCCTCCGAGACGCCGAGCTCCCGGCTCCGCCGCTTGAGCGCCCGGTCCTGCTCGGGGGTTACGCTGAGCTGCTTCCGGACGTACCGGCGAGGGGAGGAGGTGGGCATGAGGTAGGGAGGAGCGCTGGTGGGCAACATACGTCCCGGCAACATCAGTTGTGTCGTCCAGAGGGTGTAGCCATCATAGCCCGATTCCCTCGCTGGCGTTCTCGTCGAAGAGCCGTCCCTCGCGGACGTACTCGGCGAGCATGGCCGCGCTCTTGTGCCGGGTCTGCTTCTGGATGGCCCGGTCGGGCTTGCCGGCCCGGGCGGCCGTGGTCGCGAACCCCGCCCTCAGCGAGTGGCCGGCGTAGAGCGAGGGGTCGAGCCCGGCGGCCTCGGCGTAGGCCTTGACGACGTTGGCGACGGTCCGGCCCGTTATTGCGGAGCGCCCCAATCGTCCCCACCGGTCGACCGACCGGAAGACGGGGCCCGAGAGGGGAGAGGGCCGTCCGTGGTCGGCGAGCTCCCGGCTGACGGCAGCGATGTACGACCGCACCGTGCGGACCGGGCACGTCTCGGCCCGGGCCCCGTAGGCGACGCCGACGACCTGGCCCGCGCCCTCCTGGTCGCTCTTGGACCGGGGGATCAGGAGCCTCAGACCGTCCGGTGTGAACGAGACGTGCTCCATCCGGACGGCGGCGAGCTCGCTCCGTCGGAGCGCGGCGGCGAACCCCACGAGGAGCATGGCCTTGTCCCGCCGCGCCCGGAGCGCGGTCCCTGGCTTCGCCTCGTCAGGAAACGACTCCGCCAGTCGGACGGCCTCGTCGCACGCGGCGGCCATGGCCACGACGTCGGCCGCGAGGGCCGGGGCCACCTTCTCACGGGCCGTCCCGAGCGTCCGGACCACGCCGGCCCAGACCGAGTGGAGCGGTTCTTTGGACCGGAGCGCGGGGCTCTCGACGCCGGCGAGCTTATGGGCCTGGGAGATCGCCGAGAGCCGGCGTTCGAGCGTGGCCACTTTCAAGGGCGCCGTCGGGCGTCCGCGCTCGTCGTCGGGTCCGGCCTCAGCCCGGCTCGCTATATATAAGGAGACCGTCTCCGGCGCCGCCGGCATGGCCGAGAGTCCGCGGTCGTCGCACCACGCGGCGAAGTCTGCCCAGTCCGAGCGGTACGCCCGGAGCGTCGCGTCGCTGCGGGCGGCCTCGGCGAACCGGCGGGCCGCCTCGGCGTCGGCCGCCAGCGCGGCGGGGAGCCGCGGGCCGGGGCCTCTGGCGGGGACGATCTCGCTCATTGGACTCCGGGCTGTGCCGGTTCGGTGAGCGAGTCCACGGGGTCCACGACGCGCCGGAACCCGTCGGCCGTGACCTCGAACGCGGCCCGGCGCCCGGACCCCTCGAGCACGACGACGTCGCCGGCGGCCAGCGACCGGAGGTCGGGCGCCGACGTCCACCGGACCGACCGGTCGACGGTCCATGCGTCGGGCCCACGCTGGGCGACGGCGAAGACGAGGTCGAGCGTCTCGGCCGTCGTCTCGCACGGGGCGAGTTCGAGGGTGGCCGCGTGGTCGTGCCGGCCGGAGCCGGGCCGCCCCTCACCAACCGACTCAGCGTCGACGCCGTCGGTGGCGGACCGGAGGAAGTGGAGGTGGACCCGCACCTTGTATTGCTGTTATTGCAGAATCAGCCACTCCAGCCCGAGCGGCCCAACAACGAAAAGGTAGCTCGTGGTGGGCACATCGGTTTCCGATAAATTGTCCTTATCGGAAACCAAGGTCGAGAACCTGACCCGTGGCCCGGGGCTCCCCCGAGGCCGAGCCGATCAACGCCAGACGGGAGTGAGTGTGTGGCGACTTTGCAATAACAGCTCCACATCTCAACTTGCCTGACGCCAATCGCGCCGCCGGGGGTCAACCGTCCCGTTCGAGCCAAGCGGCGATCACGTCCCGCCGGGCCATCCGGAGAGCGCCCCCACTGGCCGGTCCGAGCTCGTCCTCCAGCCCGACCTCGATGGCCCGCTCGATCTCCTGCCACCCCGGGTGGGCCCGGCCCCGGAGCGCGCGGACGGCCTCGGCGTCGAGGACGCCCTGGGCCTCGATGTCGAGCTCGGCGAGCACGGCGTCGAGCCGGGCGGCCTCGGCCGCCTCGCGGTCGCGCCGGGCCGCCTCGCCCGAGACGACCTCGGAGGCGGGCGGGGACGGAGTCCCCTGCGCTGCGACGCCGCCCGACGCCCCGTCGAAGAGCGACGCCTGCGTCTGGTCCGCCGCCCGCTTCGAGCCCGCCCAGTCCTCGGCGATGGCGCGGTAGGCGTACGCCCCGAGCTTCCCGATCTTCTTGCCCCGGGCGAGGTCGCCCTCGACGTGGGCCAGGTTCCGCTCGACCTGCTCGGGCGGGAGCCCCATGGCCTCCCTGATCTGGCTCGCCGTCAGGCCGAACTCGACGCACCGGCCGCGGAGCGCGGCCTCGCGCGCCTCGGCCTCGCCGAGCTCGCCGTCCGTGAGCGCGCCCGGCTCCGCGGCCGCGGGCGCGACGGCGAACCGGATCGCGACGACCCGGCGCCTCTCCCGCCGCGTCTCCATCTCGACTCGGATGTCGGAGTGCTCGTTGATCTGGTCGACGGCGGGCGCGAGCACCTTCGACCGGAACCGCTTGTACTCGGGGTACTGGTCGTCGCCGACGCCGAGGAGCCCGCGCCAGTCGTCGACCGAGATCCACCCGGTCGACCCCGTCCGGCGGAACCGGAAGCAGTTCTCGTAGAGCGCGAGCGCGGCCCCCGACGTGAACCGGGTCTGGACCGCCAGGTTGATCCGGGCGTAGATGGCCGGGTTATAGAGGAGCTCCCGGAGCGGCGGCGTGTAGGCGTACCGGCACACACCGGTCCCCTCCTTGATCCGGGCCGAGGCGAGGAGCGCCGAGACCCCCCACTCCCTCCGACCCTCGGGGTCGAGCACGTTCCAGACGACCTTGACGTCGACGAGCGCCGAGAGCGTGGCCTTGAGGAGCTCGTGGTCGTTCGAGTTGAACCCGACCGTGTCGGCCAGGTCCGAGAGACGGATCGTGTGCTCCTTGACCGAGTCGTCGGGGAGCTCGTCGTAGGCCCGGAGTAGGAGGACGTTGGCCGCCTTCCGCTGGAGCAGCGAGAGGCCCCCCTTCATGTGGATGGCCCCGACGTGCTTCTTGATCTCGAGGATCTCTAGGGGCGCGGTCGACACGGGAGGGGGGATGGGCGGTCAGGGTACGGCCCCCGGGGTCGGAGCCGCAACCAAAAGGGACGGAGCCCGCTTGCGGACGCCGAACCCGAAAGCTCGCGTAATACGGCCTGTAATCCAACAGCCGTCCCGTAAGTGGGGACCTTTCATCCCGTAGACGGGGACCTCTCCCATCAGAGAGATCAGAATCGGCCCTGGAGAGCGCTAGAGCGCGGTTTCATGCCCATCCCGTAGACGGGGACCTCCCGTCCCGTAAGTGGGGACCTTTCATCCCGTAGACGGGGACTTCTCCCTCCGCATCCCGTTGCGGCCCAACGACATGGCAGGCGCAAACGTTCTAAACTCTCTTAAACGAATTAAACGACGTCGACGGCGCTCTTTCGAGGGTTTGGAAGAGCTGACTCGACCTAGAACGCGACCTCCGGGGTCACCGACCGGCCTCCTCCTCGGAGAACAACCCGAGCGCGACCTCCTCGAACGACGCCTTGAGCTGGCGGACCCGCTCGGCGTCGACGGGACTCTCGGACGCCTCGGCCTCCAGCTCGCGGAGCAGCTCGTAGACCCTCCGCCACGCGGCCACGTCGGGACCCGGCCCGAGCACGCGGGACCGGAGGTAGGCCGAGGTCGTCATCCCCGCACCCGAGGCCGCGCTGTCGATCCGGTCGCACTCGGACGGGGAGAGCCGGAAGCTCCG
>JACLAD010007640.1_pt1 | contig 20347 bp, 14 predicted proteins | sample 8027901 | NCBI WGS metagenome assembly JACLAD01 (sample SAMN15725071, study PRJNA655200) | protist metagenome | isolation source: fluorescence activated cell sorting (FACS) single amplified genomes of... | place: Spain: Blaines Bay Microbial Observatory, Mediterranean Sea | collected 2016-07-05 | reverse complement strand
ACTCCTCGACCGCATCGGCATCGACACCGCCGGTCGTGACATCGCGCCCGAAGACATCGTAGCCCGCCGATAGGATGATATCGCCATTGTCGATCGTGGCGCTTACCGCCGGATCGAAGCCAAGATTACCGCTGAGCAGCAGCGATATCGGGTTGCTCGCCGCCGCCTTGCCGACGACGTAGATAACATGATTGTCACCGGCGCCGACGCTTGCCGGGCCACCCGTGATGCCGGTGTGTTCGATTGCCGTCTCGACCCCGGTGCCCGCGGGAATCTCGATGTCGAACAGGCCGTTGTTATAGGTCAGATTGACCTGCTCGCCCGCGATATAGGCGGTCGAGCCGTTTACATAGGCTTCGCCTTGCATCGAGATCTGCGGTGCGGCCGCGACGAAATAGCTGCCCTCGGCCGACGCGTCGATCAGTGCATTGGCTTCGACCGTGATCCCCTCTGTCGCACCGGGAGAGCCGATAAGCCGTAGCGTTTCACCCGCGGCAAAACTGTCGAAACTGTCCAGGTCCGGATCGAGCGTGGTGAGCAACAGTTGACCGACATCGAAAACCGCAGTGCCGCCCACGAGAATGCCGGTCGGTGAATAGAAGGCGACCATCCCACCGGCCGTCAGCCCCCCCATCGGCATCCTGCAGGCGCGAGATCACCGTTCCTGCAAAAACGGTCACGTCCCCGCCGGTTGTAGGAAGAACCCGGTTGAGGATGGCGAAACCACCCTGCCCCGGGCTGTCCTGGAAATAGGCGGTCGCGCCTTCAGGCAGGAAAGTAAGAGCGTTGCCGACCTGATCTTCGAACGGGGTCCAGTCGACGACTGCGGTCGAAGAGGACACGGTGATCGTATCCTGTCCCGAAATCGTACGATCGATGTCCACCGCTCCACGGACGATTTCGGGAGTTGCGTTGAAGGCCTGCGCCTGCGCTTCGTCCGGCAGGGCGAGCACTGCTGCCATTGCGACCCCGGCCCCGCCCAGCAGCAGGGAAGTGCGGCGGTTGATCGAAGGGAGCATGTCAGAACCTCCAGGGTAGCAGGCGGGTGGTGAGCGAGACGAGGAACCGGACGTCTCCGCGATCGACGGCGAGATCGGGGCGCTCGAGCGGGACCGCGAGTGTGATGTCCGCCTGCAGCGCGCTGCCATAGGCCAGCCGCAGGCCCGCGCCGGCCGACCACAACCGGTCGGGATTGAAGCGCGATCGGCTCGGGTCCTCGTTCCACGCCCAAGCCATGTCGGTGAAGAGATAGCCCTCCCAGCCCCAGGCGCGCGGACCGTCTGGCGACAGGTCGCCATAGCCCAATTCCACACCCAGCGCGTAACCGCTGTCGCCCAGCACGCTGCCGGGATCGTAGCCGCGCCCGATCGAGTAATTGCCCGCAGAAAATTCCTCGAATGCGGGCAAGGGGTCGCGTGTGAACTGCGCACTCGCTTCGAGAGAGAACCGCAATTGCGGCAGCGGGCGATAATCGGCCGACCCGTCGACGCGAAGCAGAAACGGGGTCGGGTCCGCCTCGATCCGGTTGGGCGCCACCCCCGCGACGATGCAGTTCAGCGGCGCCGTGCGGCAATCGGGCGTCGCGTCGAACACGTCGAGCCCCTGCCGCAATTCGATCGCACCCCGTGCGGCGAGTTGCGGCGCATAGGCACTGAAACCGTTCGCACCCGCGATGCTGTCGGGGTCGGCGTACAGCGTTTCAAGCCGCAGGAACGCCGTGCGCACGCGGTCGCGCGTCAAGCGCAGGTCGTTTACGGTCAGGTCCTGGTCGACGTGATCGTATCCCCCGCTTAACACATGCGACAGGCTGCGGGTACGCAGGAGCGGGTAGGACAGTCCGAGCGTGGCGAACAGCGTTTCGGACTCGACGTCGAGACCGGGCAGGTCGAGATCGGGTTCGGTCCAGCTATAGGTGAACTGCCCGAACATGCGCAGCCCGGCCGCTCCAAGCGCGAAATCATGACCCAGTTGGACGGTCTGCTGTTCGTCGAAATCAGTGGTCGAGAACAGCGCGACGCTGGTGCGATCGCCCAATCCGGTCAGGTCGTACACTTCGCCGCGCAGCAAGCCACCGTATCGCCCCAGCGATTTGGCGCCATAATTCTGCAGGTTGATGTCCAGCGAACCGCGATGCCGCACTACCGCGATATCGCCCACCAGGTCTCCCGGTGCACCACCCGCAGCCGGCCGCAGAGAGAGCCTTACGTCCACTCCGGGCAGGTCGTCGGCCAGAAGGAGATTGCGCTCGGCGCGGCGAGTGTTGAACACTTCATCCTGCGTCAGCGGTTCGAGGTAGCTCGCGACCAAATTCTCGGACGGTCCCGCCTCGCCGCGCACGCGCAAAGCGGTCAGCCGACCGAAGACGATCCGCATTTCCGCATCGCCATTGGCGAGCCGCTGTGCGGGGATCTCGACCGTGGCGAGATAACCGGCATCCCGCAGCCGCTGGTTTGCCGCCGCGCGCACGTCGCACAGCACGGAGATCGGCAGTTCGCGACCGAGATAGTTCTCATAGGCACTCGCCAGTGCGACGTCGGGCGCCTTCTCGGCTCCAATGAAACGCACTGCATTGAGCGTGACGGTGATATCGGCGAAATCGGGCGCATCGAGCGCGCAGGGGGTGCGGGCTAGGCCGCCGTCGATGGTCAGGGTTGTCGGTGCGCGGGCCTCCTCGCGCGCCTGCGGCGGAGTCAATTCGCTGCGACTGGGTACCGCCTGCGCGTGGGCGACCGCCGGCAGTGCCAGGATACTCGCACCAAGGAAGAACGCCGCCGCATTTGTTGCCCTCGCAGCACCGTGGCCACGAGCACCGATAGTTCCGATTCGCTGGCTCAAGCCCATTCTGATCGCCCCCTTCATGCGCCCCCGCGCATCAGCAACTTCATCGGCGATCCGGCGAGCCCGTGGAACCGGGCTTCTTCGTTACCGGCGGTGCCTTAACACCACCCGAGGGCAGGTGTCATGTGTATTTTGGCCATTCTACGAAGCCGTTGCTCGCCGCACGCCGGAGGTTACGAAGCCAAGCGGACCGCGCCGAAGGGGCAATCCCTTACTACCTTGCAGCCATCAGCGAACGCTGTGCGGGGGACCAGCGCCATGAGTGAAAGTCGAACCTGCTCCATGGTCCGATACATCTTCGACTGTGACCACGCGGTTCCGTCCCGCGCGCTTGGCAGCGTAAAGCGCGTCGTCGGCAAGGCGGTAGAGCGGCCCGAAGGGCCCGTCGGCCAACCCCTGCGCTATGCCGATACTCACAGTAATCGTCAGGTCGGGGGCGATGGCGTCGAACGGGCATTTCGCCAGTTCGGTTCGCACAGCCTCACCCAGGCGGCGGAGATCCGCCCCCGCGATCCCGCTTACACCAAGCACGAATTCCTCGCCGCCCAACCGCCCCGCATGGCAATCATGCGAGGCTTCGAAGGTCTTCAACTTGTCTGCCAGCAGGATCAGCGCTTCGTCGCCCGCCTGATGCCCGAACTCGTCATTGACCGCCTTAAAGCGATCGACATCGATCAGGATGAGACCAAAGGGCATCGTGGTCCGCCCCCCGAAATCCTTGGCGCACCGGGCCAGGAACCCCCGGCGATTCAGCAGCCCGGTCAGGGGATCGCGCTCGGCGAGCTCGGCGAGGCGCTTACCCGTCGCAATCGCGGTGTCGCGCTCAACCCGAAGCGCTCCCAGCCGCGTGGTTGCGAATGCGGTCAGGCACACAACCTGCAGTGCCGAGGCAAAAAGCATCACGATCTTGTCACCGCCGCCCCACAATACCCCGCCGAGATCGACCACCAGAGTCAGCACCAGCGTCGCCATGGGAAGCGCCCAGCTTATCGCGAGGTCGCGTCCTTCCACATGGCCCTTGCGCCAAGCCGTAGCGATACAGATCACGGCCACCGCCACACTCATAAGCGTTCCGATCCCCAGCAATGGGGCGAAGAAAGTGATATCCGCGCCGGGAAGGCCACTCGCCACCCCCATGGCGAACATGGCCGAACCCAGACCGACGAGCAGACGCAGCGCAGCCTTTTCGAGAATGCCGCGCAACGCAGAGGCGGTCGCCAAGGCGGCCAGCAATATGGCAAAACACGCAAGGCCCGTCGCCAATCGGCTCGTTATCGTGCCGGCGATGCCGGGCAGGACGAGCAAGCCGATCTGCGACCATACGACACCCCACAGCATGACCGCCGCCGACCAGCCGCCGTGCCAGAGAAAGAAGCGCCGCCGCAAACCGATGGCAAGGCCGAAATTGAACAGCGCTGCTATTCCCAACAGCGCAAGGGCGGCCCCGATCGCCAGCGATGTCAGTTCGAATTGCCGCTGTGCCGCTGCACCGGAAACGATCCGCAGCTTGAGCAGGTCGTAACTTTCGAGCCCTTCCAGCCTCAGCCAGACAGCCTGGGTCGGGACATCGCCGGGCGCAGCAAATGCGAGCTGCCCGCCGACATGCCATTTGTCCGCAAAAGCGCCCTCGGTCACCGTCTGCGGTATCTCGACCCCGTTCTGGTGCTCGAAATATACATCCAGCTGTTCGAAACGCGTGACCTGAACAGCAAGCGAAGCGTTCCGGGCCTGCGCCGGGGCTATCGGCACGCGCAGCCACAGCGTTCCCTCGCTATAGCCCTGCGGCACACCCGTACATCGAAGCGAAGTTGGGTCCGGCACTTTCGCATCGGCCGAGACGACGAAACAGGTCTCAGCGGGCGGCGTTGCCTGCACGGCGGGCCCGAGGAGCACGGCGATTGCCATCGCCAGCCCGCACAGCATTGTCCGCCAGTTGCCTCGGCAAAATCCCATGGGCTGCGCCTTGTCTCCCCGTCCCGTCCAGTCCGCTCCCCTGCGACACCGTCAGCAAACGCTAGTCTCGATCCCTCAAGATTCGCTAAAAGCCCACATTCCGGGCGCGGGCAAGTCTCGGCAAAATTCTCGGCATTTTTTGTTCGGCGGGCAAATCTGTCACCCGCCGGCCGGTCTGGCTGACGAGGGCATCGCTCGCCCTGCCCTTTTTCAGCTCCATGCCGTAACGTCACAAAGCTACGTACTGCACGGAAAAGTACTTTGAATGCGAATGCCGATCGCTGCGATCGGGTTGCTTTATTACCCTTGCAGCCCGATCGATCGGTCGCGCTTGCCCTTGTCAAAGCCGTCCGGCTTCGCAAATAGCTGCGACCAGCCAAACGGTCCGAACCGCTGGAACCGGATCGGGAATACCCAGCCTTGGTGATAGAAACCGGAGCTTGAGCATATGAACCTCGAATTCACCCCCGAAGAGCAGGCCTTCCGCGACGAAGTGCGCGCCTTCATCGCTGAAAACTATCCCAAGCATCTCGGCGATGTGGGCCTGCGCGAAGACCTTTCGCGCGAGGATTTCCTCGCCTGGCACAAGATCCTCGGCGAAAAAGGCTGGTCGGTGCCGGCATGGCCGGTCGAATATGGTGGCACTGGATGGACCCCGACGCAGCGCTATATCTGGTCTGAAGAGAACGCGCGGGTGAATGCGGTCATGCCGCTGCCTTTCGGCGTCTCGATGGTCGGCCCGGTGATCTACACCTTCGGCAACGAAGAACAGAAGGCCAGGCATTTGCCGGGCATCCGGAGCGGCGAAGTGTGGTGGTGCCAGGGTTATTCCGAACCCGGTGCCGGATCGGACCTCGCCTCGCTCAAGACCACTGCGGTACGTGACGGCGATCACTACGTTATCAACGGCCAGAAAACCTGGACCACGCTCGCGCAATATGCCGATTGGGGTTTCTTCCTGTGCCGCACCGATCCCGATGCCGACAAGCCGCAGGAAGGCATCAGCTTCATTCTCGTCGACATGAAAACGCCCGGCGTCGAGGTGAAGCCGATCAAGCTGCTCGACGGCGGTTACGAGGTGAACGAAACCTGGCTGACCGACGTGCGCGTGCCGGTCGAGAACCTCGTCGGCGAAGAGAACAAGGGCTGGACCTACGCCAAGTTCCTGCTCGCGCACGAACGCAGCGGCATCGCCGGCGTGGCGCGCTCGAAGCGCGGCGTGGAAAAGCTGCGTGAAATCGCCGCTAACGAAACGCTGGATGGCGAACCGCTGATCGAAGATTTCGATTTCGCCCGCAAGGTGAGTCAGCTCGAGATCGATCTCGCCGCGCTCGAGATCACCGAGTTGCGTACGCTCGCGGGCGAACAGGCGGGCAAGGGCCCGGGGCCGGAGAGCTCGATCCTCAAGATCAAGGGTACCGAAATCCAGCAGCGCCTGACCGAGCTCACGCTCGAAGCTGTCGGCAGCTATTCGGCGCCCTATTACGGCAGCATCGCAAATGACACCGGGTCGAACGAATACCCCATCGGTCCCGACTATGCGCACCATTCGGCAGCGACCTATTTCAACATGCGCAAGACGTCGATCTACGGCGGATCGAACGAGATCCAGCGCAACATCATCACCAAAATGATCCTCGGCCTGTAAGGCCAGAGCACAAGCGGAGAGAGACCCTTGGATTTCAACTTCACCGAAGAGCAGGACATGGTACGCGACGGGCTGTCGCGTCTGGTCCGCGAGCAATATGACTGGGAAGCACGCCGCGAAGCGATCGCGAGCGAGGCCGGATGGCGTCCCGAGATCTGGGCGCAGCTCGCCGAACTGGGCATTCTCGGGATGCCGTTCAGCGAAGATGTCGGCGGCTTCGGCGGCGGGGCGATCGATGCGATGATCGTGATGGAAGAATTCGGCAAGGGCCTCGTCGTCGAACCCTTCGTCCCCACGGTCGTGTGCGCGGGCGGGTTCCTCGCACAGGCAGGAACCGACGCGCAGCGCGAAGAGCATCTCTCCGCGATCATCGACGGCAGCCGCGTATTCGCATTTGCCTATGCCGAACCGCGCGGCCGCTACGATTACGCCGATCTGGAAACCACCGCGAAGAAGGACGGCGACGGCTACGTCCTCAATGGGCACAAGGCGGTGGTGATCGGCGCGCCCTGGGCAAGCCATCTCGTCGTCACCGCCCGCACTGGCGGCGAACGTCGCGATCGCGAGGGAGTCAGCGTGTTCATCGTCGACAAGTCGGCCGACGGCATCGTCACGCGCGATTACGAAACGGTCGACGGGCGCCGCGCTTCGGAGATCTATTTCGAGAACGTCTCCGTTCCCGCCGACGCGCTGATCGGCGAAGAAGGCGCCGGGCTGCCGCTGATCGAACGGGTGACTGACCATGCGATCGCCGCCCAGTGCGCCGAGGCCTGCGGTGCAATGAAAGTCGCGCATGCGATGACTCTTGAATATTCCAAGCAGCGCAAGCAGTTCGGCGTGCCGATCGGCAAGTTCCAAGTGCTGCAGCACCGCATGGTCGACATGTACACGGCTTACGAAACCTCGGTTTCGCTGACCTATCTCGCCACGCTCAAGCTCGATGCGGGCGAAGCGGAGCGCAAGCGCACCGTCTCGGCGGCGAAGGTCGGCGTGGGCCAGGCCGCACGGCTGATCGGGCAGGAAGCCGTGCAGATCCACGGCGGCAATGGCGTGACCGACGAATATGCGATCGGCCACTATTTCAAGCGTTTGACGATCTTCGAATCGGAGTTCGGTAGCGTCGACCACCATCTCAAGCGCCACGTTACGCTGTCATAAGCGGCCTAGCCTAAGGGCTTTCTTAGACGCTCGATAAAGAACCGCACCGCCGCCGGGCTCCGAGTCCGGCGGCCTAAGCGTGTACCTGCCGATGCTGGACGCCAGCGGACAGCCCGGCACCGGAGAGCGCAAACGACCGCACGGTTTACATGGGTATCGGCCCGGACATCTCACCTCGGTCTGCGGACGCGGCGGCAGAATGCAGCGCAATAAATGCGATCGCCAGATCGGCCCGGTTGTCGAGCAAGGATTGACGACTGGCGATAAGCTGGCGCTGCGCGTCGAGGACGTCGAACAGCGAGGCGAGCCCTTCGCGGTACAGCGCGTTGGACTGGCTAAGCGCGGTTTCGCTTTGCTCGGTCGCTTCGGCAAGTGCCTCGGAACGCTGGCGGTAGGCGGAGATCGCGACCAGCGCGTTTTCGGCTTCGGCCAAAGCCAACAGGAAGGTCTGCCTGTATTCGGCCTGGCTGGCCTCGAGCTCGGCACGTGCGGCCTCAACTTCCGCGCGACGTCGCCCGCCGTCGAACAGCGGCAGGTCCAGCGCGGCACCGAGCGTGGCGAGGAAGCTGGAAAACAGCCCATCGAGCGAACCGTCGCCGATCAGGATCGAGCCTGGTACCACCAGCGAGGGCCGCAGATCTGCCTGTTCGATGCCGACCTGCGCTGCGGCGGCGGCCAGCCGGGCCTCGGCTGCGAGCACGTCGCCGCGCCGCCGCAAGAGATTGGCTGGCCCTCCGATCGCCGGCCCCGCGCCGTAGTGGGGTATTGCCGATTCATCGTCCACGGTTGCGGGAATGGAGAGTGTGCCGGGCGTTTCTCCGAGCAGAACTGCAAGCGCATGCTTCGATTCTGCCCGGGCGACTTCGATCAAGCCGAGCCGCGCCTGCGTCTGCGCCAGATCGGCGGCCGCACGGCGCACGTCGAGATTGGCCGAAAGCCCCGCCTCGAACCTCAGAGTGACGATCCGAAGGGTCTGTCGTTGGAGCTCGGTCGATTCCTCGAGCAGGGCGAGCTGCGCGCCGGTCCGGCGATATTCGACATATTGCGCGGCGATCGCCGCCGCGACCAGACGGCGCTGGTCAGAGCGCAAGTAATCAGCCTCGGCATAGCGCGCAGCGGCAAGGCGAACCTCGGCACCGAGGCGCCCGGACAAGTCAAGGTCGAACCCGCCAAGCAGGCCGCCACCCGCTGTCCCACGCGTCCCGTCGTTATCGCGTTCGACGCCGATTTGCGCAGAACCGTCGATGGTCGGAAGGCGGTCGCCCTGATCGGCTCGCAGCAGCGCCGCGGCCGCAAGCACCCGGTCGCTTGCAGCGCTGATCTCGAGATTGGCGGAAAGACCGCGCGCGATCAGCGTGTCGAGCACCGGATCGGAGAAAGCCTGCCACCAGGCCTCGTCTAGGCCCGCCGCGGGCAGGTCAGCGGCATATGTGACCGGCGCGGCAATCGCGGCATCGGGCATCTCGACCGCAGTAGTCGCGCAGCCAGCCAACAGCATCACACATGCCGGAAAGGCGATCCTCGCAACCGTCATGCCAGCGCCATGGTTGTGTCTTCGTCGACGTCCTCGATCTCTTCCTGCAGCCTTGCCAGGTCGACGCTGCGCGGTCGTCCGAAGCGTGCGATCCCGAGATATATCACCGGGGTAAGGAACAGGGTGAACACTCCTGCAATGCCGAGCCCGCCGAGAATGACCCAGCCGATCGACTGTCGCGCCTCGGCCCCGGCGCCCGATGCCAGGATCAGCGGCACCGCGCCGATCACGGTCGAGATCAATGTCATGCCGATCGGACGGAGGCGGATCGCCGCGGCTTCCTCGGCCGCTTCGCGCACGCTGCGCCCCTGGTGCCGCAGCTGATCGGCGAACTCGACGATCAGGATGCCGTTCTTCGCCATCAGCCCGATCAGCATGACGAGACCGATCTGCGAGTAGATATTGAGCGAGATGCCGGAAAGGAACAGCGCGAGAATTGCAGCGGCAAGCGCGAAGGGCACGGTCAAGAGCACCACCAGCGCGCTGGTCAGGCTTTCGAATTGCGCGACCAGAACGAGGAAAACGATCACAAGCGCGAACAGATAGGTCATCGAAACGTCGTTCGAGGTTTCCTCGAGGCTCTCCGCTTCGCCCTGCAGCAGTATGTCGATATCATCGGCCACGGACTCGGCGGCGAGACGCTCGATCTCGTCGATCGCCTCCTGCAGCGGCACTCCTTCGGCAATGTTGGCTTCCAGCTCGATCGCCCGACGCTGTTCGGTGCGGTCAAGTTCCGCCGCGACACCCTGTTCGACTATCCGGGTGATGCTCGACAAAGGCACCAGGCCACCATTTTCCGTCCGAACGTAGAGATTGCGCAGGTCCGAGGGGTTCGTCACCGCGACCGCTTCGGAGGTCAGGAAGATCGGCACTGCCTGATCGCCTACGTTGAGATCGACGATGTCGTCGCCCCCGATCATCGCGCGCAAGGATTGGGCAACATCGTCGAGATCGACCCCGAGGTCCGACGCGCGCTGGCGATCGATCTGCACCGAGAGCTGCGGCTGGGTCGGCTGGTAGGAGATATCGGGATTGGAGAGGATTTGCGAACCGGTATCGATCGCCTCGCTGAGCGCGAGCGCCGACTGGAAAATGTTGTCGTATTCGCCGCCGGTCAGCGCGACCTCGATATTGCCGCCGCCCCCGCCGCCGAAGCTCAGCGTGCCACGTCCGCGGGCATTGGTCCGCGAGCCGGGAATCTCCCGAAGCGGGTCGTTCAGTGCCTCGACGATCGCAGTTTGGCTGCGGTCGCGCTCGCTCCAGTCGGCAAGCTGCGCGGTGACGCGGACGCGATTGGGATCGTAACGACCGACGATCGAAAAGGTGCTCTGGATCTCTCCGCTCTCGAGATAGGGCTGGAGCACGACCTCGATCTCGTCGAGTTCGCGATCCATGAAATCAAGCCCCACGCCATCCGGACCGGTCGCATCGACTTCGATCACGCCGCGATCCTCGTCCGGGACCAGTTCGGCATCTAGCTGGAGATAAAGCAGGCCCGTGAGCCCCGCGATGGCGACCGCGCTTGCGACCACGATCCGGCCATGGTCGAGGCACCGCCGCAGCAACGCCGTGTAGCGCTCGCGCACATTCGCCCCGAACCGTGTCAGCCGATCCGGCCCCTCGTTACCACTGCGAAGGTCGAACTTGGCTGCCAGTGCCGGGACCAGCGATAGCGCGACGAAGGAGGAGATCAGCACCGCAACCGACAGGACGAAGCCGAATTCGCGGAACAGCCGCCCCGCCTGCGAGGGCAGGAAACTGATCGGCAGGAACACCGACACCAGCACCGCGGTCGTCGCGATCACGGCGAAGAACACCTGCCGCGTGCCGACCACTGCCGCAGCTCGCCGTCCAAGCCCCTTGTTCTGGAGCCGCTGCGTATTCTCGAGCACGACGATCGCATCGTCGACGATGAGACCGGTGGCGAGCACCAGCGCGAGCAGCGTCAACAGATTGATGGAGAAGCCCATCAGCCAGATCCCGGCGAGCACGCCGATCAGTGCGACCGGGATCGTGGTGCTCGGGATCATTGTCGGGCGCCACGCGCGGAAGAACAGCAGCATCGTTCCGACCACCACGAGGATGGTGAAGGCCAGCGTGATCAGCACTTCGCGGACCGAGACCTCGATGAAGTCGGCGTCGTCCGAGACGACGCTGATATCGAGATCCTGGTACCGTGCCGCGACCCGATCGACCGACGCGCGGATCGCATTGGAAATCTGGATCGTGTTCGAGCTCGCCTGGCGGACGACGCCGAGCCCGACGATGGGGCGCCCGTCGAGCCGGACGAAATTGGTCGCGTCGGCGGGAGCCAGCGTCACTTCGGCGACATCGCCGACCCGGGTCGTTCCTTCGACGATGACTTCGCGGATGAGATCGGGATCGGTCGCGCTGGCATCCGCGCGGACCACCAATTCCTGCGATTCCGAACGGAACGATCCGACCGGCACGTCATAGGGCGCGCCTTCGAGCGCCGTGGCGACATCGCTCATGGTCAGTCCGAACCGGTTGAGCCGCGCGGGATCGACCGACACGCGCATCTGCAAGGCACGCGTGCCGAACTGGTCGATGCTCGCAACCCCTTCGGCGGTCAGCAATTCGGGAATGACGTCGTTCTCGACGACCCGCGTCAGTTCGGCCTCGCCATAGCGGTCGCTCGACACCGCGAGGATCATGATCGGTTGGGCATCGGCGTCGGCCTTGATGATGTTGACCTGTTCGACGCGGTCGGGAAGGTCGCGCGTTACGCGGCTGACGGCTTCGCGGACATCCGAAGCCGCGGTGTCGAGATCGACCCCGGGATTGAATTCGGCACGGATCCGGCTGTTGTTCTCCTCGCTCGACGAATTGATCTGCCGCACCCCGGTAACGCGCGCAACCGCATCTTCGAGGACGCTCGTCACCTCGCTGTCCATGGTTTCGGGCGCAGCCCCCGGGAGCGAAGCGGTAACCGAGACGATCGGGCGATCGACATTGGGCAGTTCGCGAACTTCAATGCCGGCGAACGCGGCAAGACCGGCGATCACGATCAGGAGGTTGAGGACCCCGACCAGCAGCGGCCGCTTGACCGCAAGCATCGGCAGGTCGGACTTATCCGCCATCGTTGTCGTCGCCAGCTTCGGCGGTCTCTCGCAATTCGACATCGGCCTTGGGCGCAACGACCGGACGTACCAGCCGGATCGCCTGTCCGTCGCGGATTTTCTGCACGCCTTCGACGATCACCCGGTCGCCAGCTTTCAGCGCCCCGTCGACCAACGCCAGGCCATCACGACGCGAAGTGATCGTAACCGGCATTCGCGTCGCCTCGCCCTCGCGCACGACAAACAGGTGGGAGCCCTCCCCGCCCCATACGATCGCCTCTTCAGCGACCGCCGCACGCGTGACGTCGTCGCGGGTAAAGGTCACGCGGAAACTCATGCCGGGACGGAAACGGTCGCCCGAATTGGCGATCGCCGCGCGAACGATGAAATTGCGGCTGTCGCTGGCGACGCGGGAATCGGTCGACACGATGCGCGCGTCGATCGGATTGTCCGGATCGGAAAAGGCCGCAACCTGCACCACCTGCCCTTCACGCAGCGTCGTGAACACTTCCTCGGGGGCGGGAAAGTCGATGTAGAGCCGGCTGCGCTGGTCGATCTGCGCGATCGGGGTAGCGTCGCTCACGCGGCCGCCGGGATCGATATCGGTCAGACCGATATGGCCGGAGAACGGGGCCCGGATTACTCGGTCGGCGAGTTCGGCCTGCGCCTGCCGCAATGCAACCCGCGCCGAGGCGAGCGCGGTTTCGCCTGCCTCGATCTGGCTTTCGGAAATCGCGCCGGTATCCTCGATCCGACGGTAGCGACCAAGCAATTGCTCGGCTTCGAGCACCTGCACACGCGCGGCATCGACCGCGAGCCGCTCCTGCCGTTCGTCGAGTTGGAGGAGCGGCTGGCCCGAGCGGACGAAGTCGCCCGCGGAGAACATCACCCGGGTTACGCGGCCCGCGCTTTCGGGATAGATTTCCGCCGAAGTCATCGCGCGCGCCGTGCCGATCGCCTCGACCTCGGTCTGGTCGGGAAGGAACCGCACGGTTTCGGCAACCACCGGGACCGGCTCGTCGGAACGACCCTCCTTTTCGGACGCGCAACTCGCGAGCAATATTGCGCCCAGCAAGCCGAGCGATCGTTTGATGGCAGCCATGACAAGCTGCGTAAACAAGCGCGTCAGCTATCGAAAGCCCATTCGTTCGAAGAAATTCAGCTTACAGTGTTCACAACAAGGCCAGTTTCGCGAATGACAGTCGAACGGCCACGCAGGATATCAAGCGCAGCTCGGCCTGTGAAACGCAAACTCGACTTGGCAGCGCATCGCTCGCCCGCAAGTTCTCAGCCGCCGCGCGAAGTGGTGCCCCATAGACGACAAAAATGGGCACTCAAATCATTGGGAAATTTCTGTGCCGAGGCCCTGATTCCACTCCAGCGGCGCAATTGCAGGGCAGCTATGGGGCCGGTTGCGGTCCGTCTGCTTCCAGATTAAAAGATCGCAATCCGGTCACCCCCCAGAAGACCGATCAGTTTAGCGGAAAAAAAACGTTTAGACGGAATCGCTAGGGGTAATTTTTGCGATAACCGTCACCAGGGTGGTATAGATCAAAACTACAGTCGAACCGGCAAGCCCGACCATACACACCGAAGCTGCGTAGAGACCGTCATATAAGGTTTCGAACCACCCACTTGGTAAATCGTCGAACTGACCGATGGGGAGGGTGAAGGCCATCAATAGAAGGAGGGCAGTAAGCAGTGTCATCGTCGAAAGCCGCGCGACCAAAGCAACGTTCCTATAAGCAAGTCGATCGAAATCCTCGTCGAGTCTTCTGATCATTCCGATCAAGGTAAGCATCAAGGCAATTGTGGTGGCTGAAGCCGTGGCGATCGCGGAGCCTAAATATAGACCTGCACGTGACAAGGCGTTTAGCAAGTCTACTGCTTCGGCTGTGCCATACACCGTCCCGATCGCCTGCCGTCCTACGACGCCCAAGAATACGATCATGACGAATGTAAGGATTGGCCAGCGATAAGTTCTAAAGACCCTTTTCATACGACACTTATCGATGTGTCTAATGATCGTTCCAACCTGCAGCGAAGCGGTCTATTTCATCCCTAGCCAGTTACGCACCCTCCGCACGGTCTAGATGATCCAGTGCGCTACCCGTTACCGAGTTGAGTAGAACACCGAGTGTCTTCCTTTGGTGGCGATCTTCGGTAAAACTTCTGCTTGCTGACGCACCCTATGAATAACGGGTTCAGGGCAATCAGTTTCAGTCAATTCTTCAAGTTGATCAGCCGCCTTTAGGATCAACCTTCTCAATGCGACAACCTCAGCCCCTGCGGTTCTCGAGTATGTCTCGAAGCGCATTCATGTCTTCAGTGCTAGGCATACAATCCCCTTTCCGAGAATACGCACACCGAGCATCGAGTTTCAAACTGAAACAATCGTTGGTCGAAGCTTAGCCGGTCGGGCGGAAATCCCCCTTCTTCTCGAGCGAGCACTTTTTCGCAGCTCACCGGTCCCGCGACTGCCTCGAAAGTTCGATCTTACGACTGTGCTCTATACGGCTTTCAAAAAGCCGATCGCTCACTCTAACAGGAGACAGACTTGCCCACTCGCCGGTTGTCCAGACAAGCGACTTCTCAGCTGGCGACGACGAAGAAGATACGGCAATTCGAATGAACGTGGATATACTGCGCTTGACCGCTGGGGCTGCAAATCCGAACTGCTAATCTGGATCAATCTTCCGCCTCTTACGTAACGGACAACATGTGGTTCGATAATTGGTCCGACCTTTGGCGTATCTTGGCTATCACGATCACCACGTATGCCGTGCTGATCTTGATCCTTCGGAGTGCAGGCAAACGCTCGCTGTCCAAGCTAAACATATTCGATCTCGTAGTCACGGTCGCGCTTGGATCTACACTGGCGACTATTATGCTGAGCAAAGACGTGACCTTTGCAGGAGGGGCGCTGGCATTCGGTGTACTGTGTGGACTGCAATGGAGCGTTGCTTGGTTGAGCCTTCACTCAGACTGGTTCAAACGCATGATTCGATCCGAACCAAGAATGTTGTTTGATAACGGGAGGTTCTTGGATCGCGCGATGAGTGATGAGCGCATACTGCGCCAAGAAATCGACGCTGAAATCCGCAACCGTGGATTCGGAGATCGCGAGAGCATTGCCGCCGTGATTCTCGAAACCGACGGAACCTTCAGCGTTATCACAAAGGCAAACGCGACAACGTGTAGCGCAATGGAAGGCGTTAAGAGCGACCGAGGAGATTGTCGTCAAAACGAAGAACCGACACACTAGTTGGCGGCGGCGTTGTTACTTCCTGTAGCCCAGCGAGACTTATTGTGTGTCCGGCGGTATACACGCTTTTGCTCAAGTAACCGCGTAAAAGGACATCCGCAATGAGAGCAGCTACGCGTCTCATGTTCGCCGGGTTCTTTGCCACCGCAGTTGGGTTCGGCCCTGCGCGAGTGGGTTTAGGTCTCTTCACGCCGCAGTTCACCGACGAATTCGGACTTTCGGTGTCGGACGGCGGACATATCGCTAGTATCGCATTTTTCGCCTTTTTGGTGGCTTTGCCAACAACTGCTATCCTGGTTTTTCGGCTCGGACCTCGCACTCCTGTCATTCTGGCCTGCCTGATGGCGTGCGCGGGATCGGTGTTGGTAGCTACTGCATCGAATGCGGCAATGCTGACCGCAGGGATAGTCATCGCGGGATCCAGCGCAGGTCTGTGTTGGACCCCTTTCAACGATGCTGCGCGGCACAGTTTAACCGAAGGTCGGCGAAATACGGCCCTGTCGATAATCGCGACAGGAACGGCCACCGGCGTCGTAATTGCAGGCGTTCTCTCATTATTTACAGGGATGGGCGCAATCCACTGGCGACACGCTTGGTGGGCCTTCGCCGGCATCGCCCTCTTAGCGGCAATCGTGGCGTTGTTCGGGACACCGAAGCTCGAACAGAAGCAATCGATGAATGGGTTCGTCCTTTCGCATTTCTGTGGCCGCGAGGCTTGGCCGCTCCATACCCTCGCTTTGGTTTTCGGCGCGACTAACGCCGTCTTCATTACCTTCGCGGCGAAGCGCATAACCGATACTGGAGGGCTGCCTGGCCTGGTATCGGACGGCGCTTCGGCCGTCGTCTTCATCAGTTACGGTATACTGGGCCTGGTCGGCGTAACGGCGGGGCGTCTGGTAAACCGGTTCGGTCTGAGCGGCGTGCTGCGGGTGATCTTCGCGGCTGCTGCCCTCTCAATGGTACTCATCGCGTTGGCACCCAATGACTGGATCACCGTGATAACCGCAAGCGCATTTCACGGAACAGCGCTCATGGTCGTCAGCGCGGTTATCTCTTTCTGGAGCCTGAGATTGTTCCCCGGATGGAGCACGACCGGATTCACCGCGGCCCTCATGGCGCTGGCGTTCGGGAGCTTGATCGGACCGACTCTTGTGAGCGGAATAGCCGCAAAAATGGGAGGACAGGCGATGTTCGCCATCGCGGCGGTTCCGTCTGTCGTGATTGCTCTTTGGCCCGGGCGTTTGCCCGCCTTGCCGACCATCCGTTCAAGCCCTGCAGGCGATTGCGACCTCGCAACTGCGTCGGACAGATGAATCCGGCCTGAAATTTCGCCGAAGACAGCTCGGTAAAATTGATCGCAACCCACCAACGCCTCGCCGAGAACGTCCGGAACGGTGTGAGCGGGAATTCGCTACATCATCATGTCGCGGAGAAAATCTATGGCTCACAACTTGAAAATCGGTGCCGGACTGGGCGTCGTTCTTACTGCCGGAGCGATCGCATTCGGAGCGTTCCTGTCCAACAGGCACCAGAATCGCGGGTATGACGATGCTGCCAACCATACCAAACGCCGGCCTGAAGGCGACAACGCGCAGCTCGGTCGATCGGTAACCATCCGCAAGCCGCGAGCCGAACTGTTCGCGTTCTGGTCGGACTTCTCCAACCTGCCGCAATTCATGGAGAATGTGGAAGCGATCGAAGCCGGCACAGACGGGGCATCGACCTGGCGGATCAAGGCCCCCGCAGGCCAGACGGTCGCGGTGAAAACCGAAATCGCCAGCAAGAAGCAGGACGAGTTGATCGCCTGGCGCTCGGTCGAGGACTCCGAGATCGAGACCAGCGGCGAGGTTCGCTTCGAGGATGCACCGGGTGAGCGCGGAACCAGGGTCAGCCTGGTGCTGGCCTACGACCCGCCTGCAGGCGCGCTTGGTCAAGCGGTGGCGAAGCTGTTCCTGCGCGAGCCGCAGGTTCAGGCCCGGCATGACCTGAAGCGTTTCAAGATGCTCATGGAAACCGGGGAAATAGCGACATCGGCGCGAACGCGGGACGAAACCCGTGCAGCCAAGCAGGAGAACGGATGATGCGAGCACTTACCTGGCATGGAACCAACGACGTTCGCGTGGATACGGTTAGCGATCCGGAAATCATCAATCCCCGCGATGCGATCATCAAGATCACCAGCACGGCCATCTGCGGGTCCGACCTTCACCTTTACGATGGCGTCATTCCCGGCGTGGCGCCAGGGGATGTGCTGGGCCATGAATTCATGGGCGAAGTCGTCGAGACAGGGTCTGCGAGCGATCTGAAGAAAGGGCAGCGCGTCGTCGTGCCGTTCACGATCAGCTGCGGCGGCTGTTTCCATTGCAAACAGCAGCAGTATTCTGCCTGTGATAATTCCAACCCGGCTGAAAAGCAGGATATGTCGGCGACGCTCTACGGCCAGCCGATGGCCGCGCTGTTCGGCTATTCGCACCTGACCGGTGGCTATTCCGGCGGACAGGCCGAATACGCCCGCGTGCCCTTTTCCGATGTCGGCCCGATCGTCGTTCCCGACCATCTGGAGGACGACAAGGTGCTGTTCCTGTCGGACATCCTCCCGACCGGCTGGATGGCGGCGGAAAATGCCGACATCCAGCCCGACGATACCGTTGCGGTGTGGGGCTGCGGCCCGGTAGGATTGTTCGCGATCCAGTCGGCCATCGTGATGGGCGCATCCAAGGTAATAGCGATCGACCACTATCCGAACCGCCTGGCGCTGGCGAAGCAGCTGGGCGCGGAGATCATCGACTTCCGCGAGACCGATGTGCGCGAGGCCCTGGTGGAAATGTCAGGCGGAATCGGCGTGGATGCAGTGATCGACGCGGTCGGCATGGAATCGCACGGCTTCGCCATCGACAACATGTTCGACGTCGTGAAGCAGAAGGTCGGCATGGGTGCGGACCGCGCGAGCGCACTAAAGCAGGCGATTCTCGCGGTCCGGTTCGGCGGCAAGGTCTCGATCCCCGGCGTCTATGGCGGGATGACCGACAAGTGGCCGCTCGGGGCGATGATGGAAAAGGGCCTGCAGGTCCGCGGCGGCCAGACCCATGTGCAGAAGTATACCAAGCAGCTGCTCGAGAAGATCGAGGATGGGACGCTCGATACCACATTCCTGATCAGCCACCGGCTGCCGCTCGAACAGGCTGCCGAGGGCTACAAGAACTTCAAGGAGCAGCAGAATGAATGGACCAAGGTCATTCTGAAGCCCGGGATGGAGAACTGATCGTGGCTGGGAAAATCGACAAGCTGTCCGGGCTATGCGTGATCACCGGTGCTTCGAGCGGCATCGGGTTTGAAGTCACGAAGCTGGCGGCCCGCGATGGCTGCGACTTGATCCTCGCCGCCGACCGCGATCTTGGCGCGGCCGAAGCTGCCGCGCGGCAGTGCGGTGCCGCAGGTGTCGAGACGGTCCAAGCCGATCTCGCCACCCGCGATGGCCTCCAGGCCCTTGTGACGGCGCTCGGCGATCGCACGCCCGATGTCCTGCTGGCCAATGCCGGCCATGGGCTGGGCGAAGCGTTCCTCGATCAGGAGTGGAAGGACATCGCCCATGTCATCCACACCAATGTCACCGGCACGACCTGGCTGCTGCACCATGTCGGGCAGAAGATGCGCGCGAAAAATGCCGGCCGCATCCTCGTGACCGGTTCGATCGCGGGGCACATCCCGGGCGCTTTCCAGCTCGTCTACAACAGCACCAAGAGCTACATCGATTACTTCTGCTTCGGGCTGCGCAACGAGCTCAAGGATACCGACGTTGTCGTCTCGTGCCTGATGCCGGGGCCGACCGATACCCAGTTCTTCGACCGCGCCGGGCTCGAGAACACCGATGTCGGCAAATCGGACAGCAAGGACGATCCCGCCATGGTCGCCGAGGCGGGCTACAAGGCCCTTCTCGAAGGCGACGCGCACACCGTCAGCGGCTTCATGAACAAGATCCAGGATATGTTCGCCGGCGTGATCCCCGACACGGTGCTGGCACAGATGCACCGGCGCATGGCCGAACCCGACGATCGCTAGGCCCGCACGCCTTCGCCAATCTGCAAGAAACCGAGGAGAATACCTATGCCTCTCACCGCTATCGCCCTAAACTGCTCGCTCAAGAAATCTTCGGGCGAAGCAAGCTCGACCGACGCCATGATCGCCGTGCTGAAAGAGCGTCTTGCCGAGCAGGATGTCGAACTGGCCGAAACCATCCGCATCGCCGATTACAATGTCCCCCCGGGCGTGACGTCGGACGAGGGCGAGGGTGACGACTGGCCGGGTATCCGCGAGAAAATCCTGAGCCACGACATCCTCGTTTTCGGCGGGCCGATCTGGATGGGCCAGATCGGGTCGGTCGCCAAACGCGTGCTCGAACGCATGGATGCCTTCACCAGCGAAACCGATGACCAGGGCCGGATGCCGAGCTTCGGCAAGGTGGCGATTGCCGCGATCGTCGGCAATGAGGATGGCGCGCACTGGAGCTCGGCGCAGCTGTTCCAGTCGCTCAACGACACCGGCTGGACGATCCCGGCGGGCGCAGCCTGCTATTGGGTCGGCGAGGCGATGGGCAGCACCGACTTCAAGGAGCTCGCCGAAACCCCCGATGTGGTGACTGAGACCGCGCAGATGTGCGCGATCAATGCTGCGCATCTCGCCAAACTGCTTGCAAGCGACACCTACCCCGGGACTAAGGCCTAACGGCCCGGAACGCTCACACTCCGTAATCTCTTATTCCCTTTACCATACCGGAAGAGGATGTTGCTGAATTCGGCAAGGATTATCCGCTCGGCCGCCCCGCGCAGCCCGCCGAACTTGCGCCGCCATACGTCATGCTGGCGAGCGATGAA
>JACLAD010002682.1_pt1 | contig 20361 bp, 20 predicted proteins | sample 8027901 | NCBI WGS metagenome assembly JACLAD01 (sample SAMN15725071, study PRJNA655200) | protist metagenome | isolation source: fluorescence activated cell sorting (FACS) single amplified genomes of... | place: Spain: Blaines Bay Microbial Observatory, Mediterranean Sea | collected 2016-07-05 | reverse complement strand
GTCCATCCCGCGCGACGAGGCCAGCGCCTATATCAAAGCCTATTTCAAGAAATTCCCGGGCATCAAAGCCTATATGGACGATACCAAATCCTATGCCCGCGAGCATGAGCGCGTCGAAACGATCTTTGGCCGCGTCCTGCATCTCAAAGGCATCAAATCCAAAGGCCCCCAACGCGGCTTCGCCGAACGCCAAGCCATCAACGCCCCCATCCAGGGCGCCGCCGCCGACATCATCAAACGCGCCATGACCAAAATGCCGGACGCTTTGGAGCGCGCAGGCCTAAACGCCAAAATGCTCCTCCAAGTCCACGACGAACTCATCTTCGAAGCGCCCGAAAGCGAAGCGGAGAAACTGATCGACGTGGTCAAAGCCACGATGGAACGCGCACCATTGCCAGCCTTGCAATTAAGTGTACCGCTTGTGGTGGAAGCGCAGGCGGGTCAGACTTGGGCTGAGGCGCATTAGGATAAGCAGTTGAAATATCTGGTTTCATTCGCTTTGATCGCGTTTTTCGCAGGTTGCACTGAACCGCAAACTAATGAACGCGCAATTGATCCGGCTACTATAAGCATAGGCCCGTACCAACATAGTGAGCTCTCAAATGACCTTCAGCTAAGGATACAAGCCATTACGGACGTGTTTGAGCACGTAGACGGCATCTCATATGATCAAGCCGTTGACCTCTATAGAAGAGATATGAACCCTGAGCCGAACATTGTGATTTACGAAGAGATGGCGCGTGTATTTACGGCATATTGCTCCAAAAAGTGCGAAACCTTTGAAGAAGAAAAAGAGGTTTATCGGGCTCTGCTCATAATCTCGATGTTTCAACCTGAAGATGTTATCGATCAGCTTCAACCAAAGATTCTCGATCAAGTCGAAGTCGATATATTGCTGCAAGAATATCAACTCCAGCCAATACCTATTACCGTTATCAGCGAGTGAGACCCGATGCTCCGCACCAGTAGGGCGGTTCGAGCATCGCGACACCCGCCATCCAATGCCGCAAAATGGCGAGTTTCAAGCCATTGCCGCGGCCTTGGTCGGTGCTTTGTATACAATGCATGATCCTCCCAAGTCAGCGAAAATCAATCCGCCGGATTGATTTTCGGGCGCTACGAAATGTTCAACCCCGCCCTACGGCTTCAACGCCCTCAAAATACGCCTGCCATGCACAGCGCAGACGCATCTTTCAAAACGCTCTTGCACTCAGGCCTTCAGAACGCCTATTCCGGCAGCGCAAAAATATGCGCGATCATATTCATGCCTTCAAAAACAGCGGTGTCCTCAACATTGATGCCATCCTCGACAAATACAAAGTCGAAGACACGGTCCTCATTCACATCGCTGTGCAGCATGACGAGAAACTTATCGCCCGCTTTGGCCGGATGGTCGAACCGGATCATGACATCCGTATTCGTCCCGGCAGGAATATAAGTATAGCCTGAGACCATATCGCCATCAGGCCGACCATCAATAACAGGGTGGAGTACGATCCAACCATTCTTCTCAATAGTCACTTCAGGAATAGAAATCGCCGTCGAGGTTCCACGGAACGACTTCACCTCACCGCTATCAATCCGCACTTCAGAGAAGACAACACCGCCTTCAACGAGGCTCACTCCATCAATTGCGATAGCGTTTAACTCACCATTCCCCATCGTCATTTTAGGTGTAGCTTGCGCGCCAACAGGCGTTACAGCGAGCAGCGCCGTACTAATTACCGCTAAAGCCGTCTTGAATATCATCATAAACTCCTCCGGGTCGTTCTCTCACTCTCGAGCAATCTTGCCGGAGAAAATCATGGCCGACAATCCACCTGACCAAATAGACAGGACAAAAAATCCAATGGTCAGCAGATAGTCGTCGCAGACTCGTTTAATAAATAAATATCGCTCCTGCAGAAGAGCGAGTTGCGAAAGCGTGTCGACGTCACCGAGGTGACAAAGGGGAAGTGGACCGAAACGAATAATAACTCATCTCCGTTTCGGTCTGCGATCCTGGCAACACCCTGACCGAATGGATAGGGTTAATTGATCTTAAGGATAGCAGCGGGTGCGGCCAAAATCCTGTAATCCACATTTACGCCCAATTGGGCGCGAACACTCGAACTCCCGTTCTTCTGAGTTGGGGTATGAGGTGCGGCCCGGGTGGCATTTCCCCCCCTTTGTACATCCGGGTCCGTATCCTCGAGTGAAACGACAGGACTAGAGTTGAACACGACAGAGCGCCGATATGAAACGAGAATATACCAAACAAAAAGCGAAAATCCTGCTCGACCGGATCAAAAAATATTGGGCCTCCGAGGGTTATCTTGTGGAAGGAAGGATCGAACCAATCGGCTACAATGCAGTGATGCGTGAAACCATGTATGAGATCCGAACGAACTTACACAATGGCCTACCAACCCAGAGAGTTGGATGACGCTGAAATTGTAATGCGACGATTATGCGCTGAGTTCCGACCCGGCATTAATCCTGACCGAAAGGATAGGGTCGAATATCCTATAGTCAGCAGAATGCAGCGCACACCGATGGTAGAACAGCGCATCACCTCGCAGAAAGGTGAATGTTGGAAGCTTGTCGATGCCGCAGTATGCGGCACTGGGCAGCGGATCGAAACGGCTCCACCCCTTTGTTGTTTCGGTCCGCTTTTTACACGCTCATTTTGAAAGGATTGTAGTTATGGCCAAAGTTGAAACGAAGCAAAAAGCCACCGCACTGCTCGAACAAATTCAATCCTATTGGGCCTCAAAAGGATACATGGTTCAAGGTGAAATCATGCCTGCAGGGTACTCTGAGCGCCTGCGTTCAACCGTATATGAAGTACATACTGACCTTCGCAACGGATTGCCGCGTCATCGCTTAAACTAGGCTTCAACCTGCGATAGCCGCCCAACCTGCCCCATCATCCGGAACAGCGAGAGCTGCAACCCGACCACGATAAATAGCGCTGGAAGCCCGCCAACATTCGACAGCATCCGCACCCCATCAATTCCGGAAAACGCCACCATAATCCAAGCAGTTACAGCTAGCAGCAGAACCCAAATCATCTTCAACGCCTTGCCCAGCGCCCCCGCGCCTTCGGCCTCGTCAGCATCAGGATCAACATCATGCGTGCGGCAAATCTGTGAGATCGCCTCAGTATTCGAATCCGCCGCTGTCACATAAGAGACAAAAGCTAAGATCAGCAGGAATGGTATAAACACCTCAGTCAGCGGCAGGCTGCGCAGCGCCTCAAAGATCACGCCCTCAATCCCCCGATCCGCCATCGCGGTGCTAAGCGCGCCGCCCGTTGCAGCTTCGGTTTCTATCGCAAACACGCCAAAGACACTCATCCAAAAGATCGAGAAAATGCTCGGTAAAATCAGGTTCACCACCACAAAAGACCGCACCGTATAGCCCCTTGCGATCCGCCCCAAAAACATCGCTGTCACCGGGGCCCAAGCCAGCCAATTGGCGAAATAGACAATCGTCCAGTCAAACGCCCACGTCTTATCGCCCGCCGCCTCGCCGATGAATAAAGATCGCGGCACAAAATCCAACGCATATTGGCCTAGCGCCGCGCCGCCCTGCATGAACATTTCACGCGTCGGCCCGAACACGAAAATGAAACCGATAAAGACGAAAAAGAAGCGCACGTTCCAATCCGACAAGAGCCGAATGCCTTTTAAGAGACCCGAAACAGAAGACACCAAAACCACAGCCGCAATCCCCGCCGCGACGCAGGCGAGCATAACCGGCCCGGTACTGAGCCCCGTCAGGTCCGAAATCCCACTGCCAAGCAGCAACATCCCAGCGCCCATCGACGCGGCCATACCCATCACCAAGGCAAGCAAGATTGAAGCATCCAAAACGCCGCTCACCGCACGGTGCGGCTCTCGCCCGATCAGCACGCTAAACGGGCCTGAGACTGAATAGCGCTTGCCCAAATTATGATAAGCCAGAGCAAATGTAAGCCCCGCCACCGTATAGATCGCATAGGGCGATATCGACCAATGCATGAACAGCGACACAAGCGCGAAAGACTGCGCCTCTGGCCCGCCTGCTACATAGTCCCGTCCACCCGGCTGCGTCAGATGGAAAACAGGCTCCGCCATCGCCCAGAACAGAATGCCGGTCGCAATGGTCGTACACAGCGTAATCGTAAACCAGCTCCACCGCGACAGTATCGGCTTGGCGTCCTCCCCGCCAATTCTCACCTTACCCAAAGGCGAAATCACAACCGCGATGCATGTCAGCACAAAACCAAAAACAGCCCACACAATAGCGGTCGAAAAATGTGCCAAAATCCAGTCATTCAGCATTTTCGCAAAGGCCTGAAACGCCGCCAGATCGATCAGGCTCGCAATCGCCGCCGCGATAAACACCGCCATCGGCACAAGCATCACAAAAAGACGGATATGCCTCATTCGGCAGCTGTCGCAGCAGACGCAGCAACATCACCGAGCCCATAACGATCCAGATAAGGCTGATACAAACGCAACCCCCGAAGCGGCTCCATCAGAGGCCTCGTCAATGCGGCCAGCGCTGGCGGCATAGCCTCCAAATCAAACGTCATTTCAAAATGCGCAAGGTAACGCTCAAAAAACTCACTCAGTTCGGTCGCATATCCGGTCGCGTTCATCAGCAAATATTTCATCGCGTTCCACTCACGCATCCGCGATAAACGATGCGGCTCTTCCTCCAGCGCAGTATTGATCCGCCGCATAAGCTCAAGGACCGCTCCAGGCGGTGTTGCATTACGATTAGTCTCAAGCCGGTAGGGCTCAAAATCGACCCCAACCAGCCCGCTAATCTTTGCCAAATAAGTTCGCGGTTTTTCAGCCAGCATCTCATACGGCAAAAACGCTAAATTTTTCGGCCCGAAAGCCTGTTTGGCAGCCTTTTGCCACCCGACCAGATTATGGCTTCGCTTTAAATGCCCTGCGAATTCGTCAGCAAATGCATCAATACCTTTACTGCTGCCGGAGATGATCGAGTTGCTGAAAGACGAAACCATATAATCACGCGGATTACGCGTCACCATTAAAATTTTTGCCTCAGGCAACCCCTTCGCAACCGCATTCAAAACCCTCTCAGGCGGACGCATCGAAAGGCCCTCGAGGCTCAAAACGGCAGTCTTTCCTTTATAACTCGCGCAAATCTCGCTCAGCTCATCATAGTCTTCATCAGTTGCCGTTTTCCAGTCATGCTTACGGTGCCAACGCCACAGCGCGTCGCGTTCATAAGCCATCTCCCCCGCAGCGAAAGCTATTTGGAAAATTTCTTGGAGCCATGTCGACCCGGTCTTTCGCTGACCAATATGGACAATCTGCCGGGTCAAACGGCGTTACTCTCCTAGACCCTGCGGCTCACCTACAACAATGAAGGTAAAGCGCTCAGGTTGCAGGTATTCCTTCGCAACGCGATTAACGTCATCCAGCGTGACGGCTTCAACCATCGCATTGCGCTTGTCGAAGAAATCGACAGGTAGACCATCAAGGCGAATACCCATCATATTCCCGGCGATCTTGGCATTGCTATCAAAACCAAGCGGATATGATCCGGTCAGGTAAGACTTGGCGTCTGCCAATTCTTCCTCGGACATACCTTCGGCGGCCATCTTCACCATATTGGCTTTGACCGCTTCGATAAATTCACCGGCGCTTTCATTCTTGGTTTGGCCGCCGCCGCCCCAAGTCTGCAGTTTCTCACCAGCGCTGACCTGCGTATAGACGCCATAGGTCAGGCCCTTATCAACGCGCAAATCCTGCATCAACCGGCTCTGAAACCCGCCGCCGCCAAACGTATAGTTCAGCACAACAGCCGTGTAGAAATCATCGTCCTCGCGTGTCATAGCTGGCGATGTGAAGGAGACGAGACTTTGCGGTTGCGGAAGGTCGACGACAATAGGAGCAGCCACGGCTGCATTCATTTCAACCACAGGCGCAGCGACAACATCACTACTCACTGGCAAGCCAGCAACAGCCTCATCAATTAAAGGTGCGAGCGCCTCTGGCGAGATCGCGCCAACCGCGGTGACCAGAAGGCCATCCTTCGTCATCAGCTTGTCTTTATGACTTTTAGCCGCCTCAGCCGTCAACGCACCAAGGCTCTCAGCCGTGAGCTGACGGGCATAAGGATGATCAGGATAAAGCGCCTCAACGCGCGCGCGCCCGGCCAAATACCGCGCATTCGTATCTCGTGTTTTCAGTCCAACTTCATTCTCGCGTACAAAGCGCTCCCAAGGGCCTTCATCAAAACGCGGCTCAGCAAACGCCAAAGCGACAACGTCAAATGATGCTTCGACATTATCCATCAACATGGACGTGTTGCAGAATGTGTTATCCGCGCCTGCGCTACAGCCAAAGCTCATATTGAGCTCTTCCATACGCTTAGAGAATGCTTGGCTATCAAGCTCGCCCGCGCCCTCATTCATCTGGTAAACCATCGCGCTAGTCAGCCCCTCAAGGCCTGCAGGGTCATTGGTTGAACCAGCTTCCCATGCCATACGCACAGACAAGATCGGGATAGACGGCTCTTCTACCAACCAGACAGAAACACCGCCCGGTGTCGTAAACTGCTGGATCGTTGCAAACTCACCATCATGGACTTTCACTTCCAGTGTAGAAGCCGTCTCGCCGCCCTTATCCGCCGGTTTTTCATCCGCGCCGCCGCAAGCAACCAGTGTTAGCGCTGCTGCTGCGCCTGCCAGTAATTTCAGGTTCCGCATCTCTAAAACTCCCCTTCTTCGGGCAGCAAGTGCGCCTCAATGTATTGATTGCCTTCAGCAAATGTCTTGCGCACTGCCGCTAGGGCTTCTTCAGTTGTCACTGCGCGTACATCATCGGGATAGTTCAGCAAGTCCTCAATCGAACCGCCAATCGCCAACCAGCCACCAAACGTATTAGCCATGCCTTCTTGACTATCTCGGCCATAAATCGCGCTCGCCGCAGCTGAATTCTTAACCCGCGTCACATCGGCGTCATCAAAACCAGACTCAAGCGCAGATGCCAGTTCAGCCATAACGGCCGCTTCGAGGTCTTCAATCGTAACGCCCGGCGAAGGGGTCGCATAAATCGCAGCAGGACCATTATCGTGCAGGCCTGTCCAAGCGAACGTCCCGACATTGATAGCAATCTTCTGCTCTTCGACCAGCGCTTGATAGAGCAGGCTTGTATTGCCACCGCCCAGCACTTCGAGGCCGGTATCTAGCGCTAATGCAAAGTCACGATCACGTTTCAAGCTGGTGCCATCATAATAGCGATACCAAACTGGCTGGCGTACTTTCGGGTCGCTATGGGTAATCAGCTGCGTCTCACCCAATGGCGGCACATCGGCCCACTTACGCGTGCCATCAACCAAGCCTGACGGCTCAATCTTACCATAATGCTCTTCGGCAAGCGTGCGGACCTCATCTTCAGTCACGTCGCCCGCCACAACCAAAATCGCATTCTCTGGCGAGTAATATTTCTTATAGAAATCAATCCCGTCTTGCGGCGTCAGCGCTGCCACCTCGTCCATACGACCAATGACGGTAATCTCGTAAGGATGACCTTCCCAAAACTCTGCAAGCACTTTCTCGCGCAGGATGACGCCGGGATTATTCTCCACCCGCTGGCGGCGCTCTTCTTTGACTACGTCGCGCTCGGTAATGAAGCTACCCTCGGGGTCTTCATCAATGATGAGATCCGTCATGCGCTCGGCTTCAAGTTCCATCATCTTGCCGAGATGCTGCTTGGCAACGCGCTCATAATAAGCGGTATAATCCCAGCTGGTGAACGCGTTCAGGCGACCGCCGACGCGCGACACCATGCTATCAAATTCACCATCAGGAATGTCGTCGGTCTCTTTAAACATGACGTGTTCAAAAAGGTGCGCGATGCCAGACTTGCCTTCGGCTTCATCAACCGCGCCAACCTTGTACCAGACCATATGCGTCACAACGGGCGCGCGGTGGTCAGGCAGGACAACAACATCCATACCATTGCCGAGCGTAAATGTCTTAGGTGACCATTCCTCGCCAGCCGTATCTGCAACAGCGACGCCGCCGATAATCGCGCCAGATAGCGCCATGGCGGTCAGCCCGCCGGAAAACCAATATTTCATCATACGCTCCGCGTGCTTCATATAATTTTAAGTAGACTGAGTCGGGATTTTGTTTAGGTCCCCGGCAATTTCAGACGATCACGTCCGTTGCCTTGCTCAATCGTCACAGGCTCATTGCCTGTCGCGCTATCGCCGCCAGTATCCTCATCACCGCCCTTGCGCCAAAAGAGTACGCGGTCAGTGATGCTAGATGATTTGCGGATGATCTTCGCTTCTTCATAGTCGACTTGTTCGCGGATGATCGGGCTAACAGCGTTCGCACCGGCGCTCGCGACAAGCGCGCGTTCAGACTGGCTTGCACCCGCTCCGACGTTTGTTCCGAATGCTGTCGCAACGCCTGCACGGGTCGGATCGACCTCAAAAGGCTGCGCCTGTCCGGCTTGGGGTGGGCGCAGATTGTAATCTGGTGGCACAACCAGCGGCGCCTTCTTCACAACACGAAACTCGTCAGGAGACGTCGGCGCGCCATTCAGGCTCTGACAGCCAGATGTCGCCATTGCGGCTCCAGCGGCAAGAATTATAGCAGTCTTTTTCATTGGGCGTCCTCGCCATTAAATTACGTTTCGGCCCCAGCCGATTTCTTTTCTTCGCGCCACATTAGAAATTGGTCCACAAAGAGCAAGACCGCTCCTACAGAAATAGCCGCGTCTGCGATATTAAAAACATAGTTAAAAAAGTAGGGTCGCCAGATTCCGCTAAAGTCCAAAAAGTCGACAACCGCGCCAAACATCACGCGATCAATCACATTCCCGAACGCCCCGCCAATCACCAGCGCAAGCGCCAACCCTGTCAGCCAGCGCGACGCACGGAACAACCAGACTGTAAACCCAATCGCAATTGCAAAGGTCATAGCGACCAGTATCCAGCGAAAAACGCCTTCCGATTGGCCAAGGCCAAAACTCACGCCCCGGTTCCACACCATTGTCAGATCAAAGATACCTGAAACCTCAATACCGCCGCAACGGACAGTGCGATCAAGGCAGTCGAGCGCCCGGAATTTCGGCTCGTTCAGAACCAGCCATTTGCTCCACTGATCCACGGCCAAAATAAGCGGGATCAACAAGGCCATATAAATCCGAAAGCGCTGACTCATGAGCTTATCCTCTGATCTCGACGATAGCCGCTGCATCGCGAGGTGTCACATCAGGGAATGCCGGATCAGCCGTCGCCGGATCGAAATATTTCCAGCTTCGCGCACACTTCACGCCGCTCGCTTGGCCCGGCATCGCCGAAACCCCCGTCTCCTCATCCATGCGATACGCATCCTCTGGACCCGCACCACTCACCAGTTCAGCTTGTGAAGTAATGAAAATATCCTCGGCCACTTCACCCTCAAACGCCGCAAGCAGTTCAGCATCCTCGATAAACACTTTCGGCGCAGCTTCCAGTGAAGACCGGATACGCTTCTCACGCCGCTCCACCTCAATCGCGCCCGTAACAACCCGGCGCACGCGGAAAATCTTCTCCCACTTCGCCGCGAGTTCGTCATCGCGCCACACACTTGGCGTGTCCGGAAACAGCGTCAGGTGCAAACTGTCCGCGCGATCTGCAAACGGGCTCATCAGGAAGGCTTCCTCCATCGTAAATGGCATGACTGGTGCCAGCCAAGCGAGCAAACGCTCCAGCACAGCTGCCATCACCGTCCGGTTACTACGGCGGCGTACATCACTCGGCGCATCGCAATACAAGCTGTCTTTTCGGATATCAAAATACACCGCCGACAGGTCCACAGCGCAGAAATTGATAATCGCGGCCATCACGCGCTTAAAGTCATGGCCCCCATAGGCAGCATGAACCAGCTCATCTAACTCGCTCAAACGGTGCAGCACCCAACGCTCAAGGCTCGGCATCTCCTCAACAGACACTGCCTCAGCTTCAGAATACCCTTCCAAAGCGCCAAGCAGATACCGCGCCGTATTCCGCAAGCGGCGATAATTCTCCACCGCGCCCTTCACGATCTCGTCCGACATGCGCAGGTCTTCAGTATAGTCAGCACTCGCCGTCCACAGGCGCAGGATTTCAATCCCGTACTGTTTGGCAAAGTCTGCCGGATCGACCGTATTGCCGATAGACTTGGACATTTTCTTGCCCTCGCCATCCACAATCATGCCATGCGTCACAACTTGCTTATACGGCGCACGCCCGCGCGTCGCACAGTTCTCCAGCAGCGAGCTTTGGAACCAGCCGCGATGCTGGTCGCTGCCTTCCAGATACACATCCGCCTGATCGTCAGTATTATTCAAAATACCCCGGTCGCGCAGCGCAAACGCATGCGTCGTCCCGCTATCAAACCAAACGTCCAGCACGTCACCAACCTTGGTCCACTCACTGACATCATCAACAATCCCATCAAGGAACTTGGCTGCATCAGCACTAAACCACGCCTCAACACCCTCGGCCCGGATCGCATCCAGAATACGCCCATTCACAGTATTCGCATTCGCCTCAGACAGCGCCTCAGTGTGCGGCTTCCCATCGGGTGAGACCAACAGCGTGATCGGCACACCCCAATTGCGCTGACGTGAGATCAGCCAGTCCGGACGATCGCTAACCATCGCGTTGATCCGATTACGCCCTGTCGCAGGCACAAAGTCCGTTTCCTCAATGCCCTTCATCGCCATATCGCGCAGCGTTTTGCCGTCCTTGCCCGGCGTATCCATCGCGATAAACCATTGCGGCGTCGCCCGGCGGATCACCGGCGCTTTAGACCGCCAAGAGTGCGCATCACGGATCATCGCCACACCGCGCGCCAGCAAATTGCCGCTCTCGGCGAGCAGCTTCATCACCGCATCATTGGCCTTACCCGGCTGCCCGCGTTTCTTGCCGGAGGTGCGAACAATATCCAGCCCGCGCAGCGGCTCAGGCACCTCATCGGTATAGCAACCATCAGCATCAACAATCTGGCGCACTTCCGAAGACTGCCGCCCAGACGCGATAAAGACATTATAGTCATCCTCACCATGCGCCGGCGCAGTATGCACAAAACCCGTACCTGCATCGTCCGTTACATGATCGCCTGCCAACATCGGAATGTCGTGGCCCCAGAATGGATCAACGCCTGCTAAAGGGTGTGACATCGTGATGTGCTGAACGACTTCCGCAAACGGCAAACCTTCGCTTCTGTAGAAGTCCGAAACTTTGGCCGCTTTCATCACATCTTCAGCGCGTTCATCCGCAATTATCAACCATTCTCCCGGTTGAGCGAATGGTTTGAAACCAAGTTCTTCTTCGCTCATAACTTCTTTAACCAGGTACAGACCGTAATTGATGCCCGAACTACAAGATACCGCTTGATTAACGGGAATTGTCCAAGGAGTAGTAGTCCAAATAACAACCGAAGCGTTTTCAACGGGGTCATAATGCCCGCTGGGGTCACCTTCGTACCGTTTTACAGGAAACTTCACCCAAATCGTCGGCACTTTCCGGTCGTGATACTCCACCTCAGCTTCAGCCAAAGCCGTGCGCTCGACCGGCGACCACATCACAGGCTTCGCGCCGCGCACTAGCCGTCCGCCCATTGCCACGCTCAAAAACTCACGAACCGTCGCGGCTTCGGACTCAAAATTCATCGTCAGGTACGGGTCGTCCCATTCGCCCTCAACGCCGCAGCGGCGGAAGCCTTGCTTTTGCACCTCAATCCATTCAGCCGCATACTCACGGCAGGCGCGGCGGAACTCATCGCCCGGCACATCATCCTTGGTGCGGCCCTTGCCCCGAAACAGTTCTTCAACCTTCCACTCGATCGGCAGGCCGTGACAGTCCCAGCCCGGCAGATAGCTGGCATCAAACCCGCGCATCTGATGGTTGCGCACCACCATATCTTTCAGGATTTTATTCATCGCCGTGCCAAGGTGGATCGGCCCGTTCGCATAGGGCGGGCCATCATGCAGGATGAACCGCTCTGCCCCGCGCGTTTTAGCGTCTTCACGCATCCGGCGGTAAAGCCCCATCCCATCCCATTTCTCAATCCACGCTGGCTCAGCTTTCGGCAAACCGCCGCGCATCGGAAAGTCTGTTTTGGGCAGGAATAGCGTATCTTTATACGGGTTTTCTTGTTTCTTTGAATCTGTATCGGCCATGATCGTGTCTTCGAGTTAGCGAGTAAAAAAAGGGCTAAAAAGCAAAAACCCCGGCCGCAGCATGAACCTTAAGTTCAATGCGCGACCGGGCCGCTAATTCGAATAATGTATATACGTGCGGCGCAGTTCATGCCCGCCGATTAGCAGAGCCCGAGAGGGCTGTCACCCGCCCAGCGGCAAGTGCTTGCAATGGCGACTAACGTGCGTTGGCAAGGCGCTTACGCGGCATCCCGTTTACAAGGTCTGTACGCACTTCATAGACGGTTGAACGCAAGCGCTCGCTATAGCCGGCCGCATAAATCTGACCGTCAACTTCATAGCCTTGGCTGGCCCAGTATTCTTTAATCTTGCTCAGCAAGATGCGCGCACCGTGTTCTGTTTCTACTTTCGCCATAACAGCCTCCAATTCTTCCCACATTACGGTTATATGACACCGAACCTGAACGGGCGTGGAATGAGACCTTACCAAGGCATTAACCATCTGATTCTATAGCATTTAATGCAGATCGAGCCGAACACCTGCAACAAACTGAGTGCAAGTATAAGCGTTTAATGAACGTCAGATGGCCAACATGAACAGCCATTCATAAAAAAGTTTAAGCCAGTAAAACCCGCGCATCTTCTTTATCTTGATGCATCTGCTCAACCATCTCATCTAATGTGTCGAACTTCAGCTCAGGGCGCTGATAGGCCACCAACGCGACTTCGATCATCTTGCCATAAATATCGCCGTCAAAGTCGAAGATGAATGTCTCTAATAATGGATCGCGCAGACCCGTGGTTGGCGTGCGGCCAAAATTGGCAACGCCGCCGCGCCATTTGTCTTCGCCTGCAATCCGCACACGCACGGCATAAACGCCGTGCTTGGGATGGATCAACTCACCCAAATGCAAGTTGGCGGTCGGAAACCCAATCGTGCGACCACGCTTTTCGCCATGCTCAACAACGCCGTCAACGATCCAGTCATGGCCGAGAATTTCAGCGGCCTTTTTCGGTTCGCCCGCGATAAGCGCCTCACGGATAGCGGTCGATGACGCTTTATGCCCCAGCGCTTCGATCTTCTCGACAATCGTGACGCCAAAACCGAGCGCCCGTCCCAGCGACGCCAACCGCGCCGCATCGCCCATGCGCCCGCGCCCAAATCGAAAGTCGAATCCAACCGACACGTGCGACGCGCCAATCCCATCGGCTAGCACATCCCGCGCAAACGCCTCGTCAGTCATCGCTGCCATGTCTGCATTGAACGGCAACTCATAAACCGCTTCCGCGCCAACCTCTGTCAGCCGGGCATTCCGCCGCGCCGGGCGATACAGCCGAAACGGCGGATCATCAGGCCGAAAGAAAGCCCGCGGCGGCGGCTCAAACGTCGCCACACCCAGCTTGCCGGGCGCAGCTTTCGCCGCCTCAATCACCGCACGATGCCCTGCGTGCACACCATCAAAATTACCCAGCGCGACAGAGAATCCGCGCGCATCTTCAGGCACATCTTTATAGTGAGCAATAATCGCCATTCAGATTAAGCTTCCCGGCTCGGAACCATAACATTGGCTTCACCGCTAATCGCGGCTTTACCGTCAACAATGCAAGTCACTTTCAACGTCACGCGATTGCCGCGCGGCTGCAGCTCAGTCACTTCAGCGCGGACTGTCACATCTGATCCGATAAACACTGGACGGCGAAACCGCATTGAAAGCCCAGTAAAGATCGACCCGGGGCCAGGCAAATTATTGCCCAGAATGCCGGAAATGTAGCTCGCGGTCAGCGCGCCATGCGCGATACGCTGCCCGAACGACGTCTTGCTCGCATACTCTTCGTCCATGTGCAGCGGATTGTGATCACCCGATACTTCCGCGAACAATTGAATGTCGTTTTCAGTGATCTTGTGTTGCGTCTCATGGCTCATGCCAACGGACAGGTCTTCAAATTTATAGCCGTCTTTAAAGCTCATTTGCGGCGTCTCCATAACGTGTCCCCAGTGCGGGCTCACGCTCTGTTACAATGTGTTTCAGCTTTCGTCACCATACCAATCCGGGCATCGCGTATGCAGCCTTGGCACCATACTCCGAAAGCAAGTCTGCAACCTCGGCGGCAAAGTCCGGTCCGTGCTGCTTCAGACCCGTACCGACATACAGGCCATCATAGCCGCGTTTGGCCGCGCCCATCATGTCAGTTGCGGGGCTATCCCCAATACACAATATGCGCCCCGCGCTCGGCTCAACGCCAAGATCAGACAGGCGTGAGAGTGCCAAATCATAGATCGCATCATAGGGCTTACCGGGATAAATCACCGTCCCGCCCTCTTGCTCAAACACCTGCGCCAACGCCCCGGCGCACCAGTAAAGCTCATCGCCAATCCGGACTTTCATATCCGGGTTCGCACAGATCATTTCCATGCCCTTATCGGCGGCTTCGGCGAGGCGATCACGATAATCATCAGGGTGATCATTCATCTGATCTTCCATGCCAATCGCCAGAATTGTATCGGCGGTTTTTTCGTCGCCAAACTGTAAGCCAAGTCCTTCATACAAGAACTTGTCATGCTCAAACCCTTCATCCGCGCCGAGCCGCCAGAACACCTCGCCCGGACGCTGGCTTAGGATCTCGCGCGTCGCATCGCCCGAGGACACGCAATCATCAAAAGCCTCAGGCGGCACACCCAGCGGATCGAAATAGCGAATAACCTGCGCTTTCGGCACGGGCGCATTCGTGATCAGGCAAACCGCCCCGCCCTGTTCGCGAAAGCGGATCAACGCCTCACACGCCTCATCAAACGCATGGCGGCCATTGTGAATCACGCCCCAAACATCGCAAAGAATGGCATCATACTTATCGGCAATAGGCGCTAGTCCGCCCGGAAATACAGGTCTTGTCATGCAGCCGGAATTAGGGTGCACCCCGGCCCTCGTCAATCAAGAAGCTGGCTAGCTCGCCGCATTCAAACGGCGCACCAAATCGGCTGGCGGTGCAGTTTCTTCCATTAGTGAAGACTTGATCGGTCGCGGCGCACCAAAAATGTGGCCCTGCCCATAAGGAATAGCGTATTCCAGCACCTCAACAACGCTGACCTCTTCCTCAATCTTCTCGGCAATCAGCGTCACACCGTAGCGAGAACAAACAGCAGAAACCTCTTCGCCGGCAATCCGGCGCTGCACAGATGAAATCGGACGTGGCCCGTTAGGATCACGCAGCTGATCAATCATGTCGCCGCCTTTCACCTTCACAAACCGTACGCCCGAGGCTTGCATACGCGGCAGATCAAATTCCAGCGTCTCAGCGTGATCAATCGAGAAGCGGAAGCCAAGCGCCGTCAAACGCTCCATCGCCGCACGCATCTGGCGCGAGCGCCCTTCAAAACGATCAGCGCGGATCTCAAAAATCAGCGCCCCCGCCAAGTCGCGGTTCTTCTCCATGTGGTTCAAGAAGAATGGGAAGAAATGCGGGTCCTCCAGCGAGTGCGAGGAAACATTACAGAACACACCAACCCGGCGATCCCGCGCTGCCAACCGGCGTACAACCTCAACCGAGCGATAAAGCATCATATTATCGATCACGCCCATCAGGCTGGCCCGGCGCGCCGCATCCAGAAACTCAGCCGGCAAGATTAAAGACCCGTCCGGGCGGCGCAGACGCGTAAACCCTTCATAGAAGGACACACGCCGCTGCGGCAGCGAAACAATGGGCTGCAAGTGCAGATCGACGCGGCCATCCTGCAGCGCCTCTTTCACCGCGCGCAGAATTGCATCTTCCTGCGGCGCAACTTCACCAACCGCCTCAGCATCGCTCAGCTTGTTTTCAAAGCTGCGGGACAGACGGTCGATCAGGCCTTCAAGCTGCTTCATCTCGCTCACCAGCGCATCACGGCGCTCGGTCAGTTCCTGCTTAACCGTTTCTTCAATCGCATTGGTGCGCGCATCGACAACATCCATACGCTCTTTCGTATCGCGCTGGGCCGTCTCAACCGCATCGAGCCGCGCCTCAATATCCTTAGAGCCACCGCCGCGCGTCGCAAACAGGTGCACTTGCCCGATCAAAGCCGTCACAATCGCACCGGCACAAATCGCCAGCGGCAACTCAATCCCGGCATAGGTAAACAGGCCATAGCCAGCCCCCGCACCAATCAGAGCATAGAATAGAAAAAACACGGCAATCATCACTTACAGCCCCTGCAAACGCATTAACCTTAACAAATACCTGCTAATCGTTAACGAATTAGGAACCAAAACGCTGATTTGCGCCGAATGCCAAGCGATCAAGTTAAGCCATCTTCAGCATTCCGCGCCTCATCCATAAAGGCGCGCAACTCACGCAAGACCGGCAAAATATCCGTCAGCCGATCCAGATCAAACCCTGCAATCACGTCACCTGCCAGCGGCCCCACCGCCTCCAGCCCGCGCAAGCGCGCCGTGCGCCCTGCATCGGTTATAGAAACAAATTTCTGCCGCCTGTCCTTCTCGCCCGCCGCGATTTCAACATAACCCTTGGTCGACAGCTTCCCCAAAATCGCCGTCATCGAAGGCTTGGTCATCTGAAACGCTTTGGCGAGATAGCTTGGCGTCTTGCCATCCCCCATGCGAACAAAATGGTTCAACACCCCAAATTCAGACGGGTTCAAATCCGGCGCCAGCGCCTTCGTAAACTGCGCGGTCGAAAGCTGATTGATAATCCCGATCTCATTGAACAGGTCGAAAATCATAGGGCCATTAGAATCGCTCATTCCTAAGTGCTTATCAGCTTGCTCTCGACCGGCCAACGCGGGCTGGCCGCTGGAAACTTGCCATACCCGACGCGGCCAAACATGTGGACCACGCCGTCGCCAGCCGCGCCAAGTTCAGCATGGATCGCCTTATACGGGTCCGCCATCTCCGGAAACTCCTGCAAGACCTGACTCAAAGGATGAATACACAGCCCCACCGCCTGCGCCGAAAGGTTCATCCGCACCCAATCACGTCCAGCATCCAGCTGTGTCAGGCGCGTATTCTCATCGGCCTTGATCCACGCAAAACCCATGGCCGAATGGATGATCTCGCGGTACATATCGATACCAATATCATAGGCTTGGCTCCCCGGCGTATCGAGGCCTTCATGGCTGACAATCCCCGTTATCTTAAACAGGCCCATCTGAACCCCGCCCAGATCAATCCCGTCAGGATTCTCGACGACTGCGCGATTACCAATCCGCATCAGGTCAATGCTTTCGCGCCGTGTAATGTCGGTCTCATATTCAATCATCCAGCCAAGCCACGCCAGATCGGTCAGCCGCTTCATCCGCGCCGCATCAACGGTATGGCCCGCGCTTAACCGCGTATCAGCCGCCGCCAGAACGCCCCTCAAGGTCTCCGCCTCAACCCTGCGAGAGGTATCAAACGGCTCCTTCATGGACCGACGTGCCAGCGCATTGGTAAAGAGCGGATCTGAAACAACACCCGCATCAGGCACAAACCTAACTTCTGCAATGCGCCCAGTATCCAATCGCGGATAAGATTGCCCATCAGGGAAAGGCGTCACCTCAGCGCGGTAGCCTGCCTCAGCCGCCGCCATGCGCAGCAATTCCAGCATACAGCCAAAGCCAATCGTAATCTGACGGTCAGGCGGGTCAGTGTGCGGCAGGCGCTTTTCCAAATCCACGCGCACATTGATCCGGTCCTCACCGACCAGCTCAAACATCCAAGGCTGACGATTATGCGGGTTCGGCGCGAGGATCGCATAAGCCAGCGCATCTATCCGCGGATCACCAAAACTCGCCCCAGCCGCAGACCATGGCGCACGCGCTTTAGCGAGACCCGGACCACGCGCATAAAGCGCCGCGCCGCCCACACCAGCCCCCAAAACAACCGCACTCGCCCCACCCGTTTTCAACAACGCTCGACGTGAAATCATGATCATCTCCATATTTGTTAGTTTTCTAACTATCTATATTTTGAAGAGAGTCAAGTCGAACTCAAGTGCACGCTCAAAACGGCTTGCTTGCTAATTTGCCCGGGCTTTGTATGTCGCTCTCATGGAAGATAACGAAGACAAAAAGACAAAACCCTCGGTCCGGAAACGCGCGGATGCGATCAAGCAGTTTCGCTGTAAGAACCTGATCGCGGTGATCGAGAACCCGAAGAATATCAAAAATATCGGCACGATCATTCGCAACGTGAACGCGATGGGTGTTGAGAAAGTCTATATCATTGACCCCAGCAACAGCCTCCCTGATGATTGGCAGGAATTGCGCGAGCGCCGCACGATCTCGAAACTCTCCGTCTCTGCGATAAAGTGGACTTTCGTCAAACGCTTCGACAGCACAGAGGCGTGCTGCGACTATCTCGAAAAGAAAAATTACGTTTCAATCGTCACATCACCCCATGTGAAGGGTAAGAAAAGCATCTATCTTCACGAAGGTGATTATACCGAAGCGCCCAAACTCGCCGTTTGGTTTGGCAATGAAGGCCACGGCATCAGTGATCTTGCCGTTGAACGAAGCGAGATGTGCGTCGCTATCCCAATGTTTGGCCTGATCGAAAGCCTAAACTTGGGCACAAGCTCCGGCATCGTGCTCTACGAAGTCAAGAAACAGCGCCGCGAGTACCAAAGCAAATACCGTAAACGCTTCAAACAGAGCAAACGCGCGGAACCGCTCCCGACGGTCATGCCCCGCGACGAAGACGTAACTTAGCGTAATGCAGAAACAGCCCTGAGCCCGGTTCATGCGCAAGGCGAAGCCGCCAGCGCGGAACCCGCTTCATGCTGCGTGCGCGCAAGCGCTCAGCGCAGCGTTTCAAAAATGTGACCCACCCGCAACACCTTGTCGTCTGGTTAATATTTTCTCACCAGAGCGTTTGACAGCGCGCGCAACGCTTCTTAACCAAGAGTTCAAATCCTGACCGCCCACGGTCCACGGCCAATTTGGCCGGATGGGGGCGTCTCGGGGGAGACCGGGGCTCTACGCAAGTGGGGCCCCGTCGCTTTTTTAGAGGCTTTTTGCGCGGCAAGGCCGCTATTTAGCAGGTTCCGCGCTTTGCGCATGAACCAAGCTGAAGGCTCCTAGTTCTTCACGATGAAAACGGTTTCCGTGAGCGGCCACACATGCTCGAAAACCTCTTCGCATCCAAGATAGCCAAGTTTGCTAATTGGGCGCTCACCATCGGGCCACTCAAACTGTGTTGCCCCACACGCTTCAATCGCAACGGCCACAAGCTCATCGGTATAATAAACTGCTTCCCAAGCCCCTGCATTGACAGAATGGATTACTAAATCGCCTGTATCAAAGTCTGGCACGCCAGCAACACTCTCCTGCGCTTCCAGCACGGCCGCGTCATACCCGCCCGGCGGTATGCCTTCTTCAACAATCCGTAGCGCATCCGCTTGCTCAAATGTTTTGTTCAACGCCTCGACCATATCGACCGTGCCCTCAGGCCCTACCACGAGCAATGGCTCGTCACGCCCGGCCCACCATGTTTCATTGCGGACCTCATCCAGTCCCTCAATATCCGCCGCGCGCAGCGAGAACAGCATCACCGCATCAAGCTGGCGCAGATCATCTTTCTCTAAAGTCGCCGCAACACCTGCAGGCGCACCAAACAAAACCCGCTTGCCGCCAGCCACAACCAAAGCGCAAGGCCGCTCCGCCAGCCCCGGTCCACAAGGCACGAGCGCAAAGTCTTGAGGCTTAATCTCAGGGCGCTCAGGCGCTGCGACTGTGTTTCCGCACGAGACCAACACAATCCCTAGCGTGATCCCACACAGACCCTGCCTCACTCGGTTCAAATCCAGCATAAAACCCACCTCATTCGGCTCAAATTTGGCCAATTACGTCAAAACTGTCTCACCGGATTCGGGCTCAATTTCATTCTCAATCCTGCCAATTCCCGCAATATCGACCACCACTTTGTCACCGGGCTTCAGCCATTTTGGCGGCGTATGCCCAGCCCCAACGCCCGCTGGCGTACCTGTGAAAATAACATCCCCCGGCTCAAGCGTGAACGCCGCTGTCAGGTGCGCGATCTGCTGCGCAATGTTAAAAGTCATATCACCAGCATGCGCGCTTTGGCGGCGCTCACCATTAACAAAGCTCTCTATTTTCAACGCGCTAACATCATCAACCTCATCCGGCGTCACAAGACACGGCCCGAACGGCGCATGCGTATCAAAGCCCTTCCCCATAATCATGGTTGGGCTCGCCTTCTGCCAATCGCGCACTGAATAATCA